>Ga0066256_1001078_pt1 | contig 42315 bp, 38 predicted proteins | sample ThiBio_1000_biof_FD_87107 | JGI IMG/M metagenome (GOLD analysis project Ga0066256, IMG submission 87107) | Wastewater bioreactor microbial communities from Cape Town, South Africa - Thiocy_expt_1000_biof (version 2) | ecosystem: Engineered > Bioreactor > Thiocyanate-remediating >... | reverse complement strand
GCCCTGTCCGCGACCCTGGCCCTGGCCACGGTTGCCGGAACGGCTGTTGGTGGGACGAGCCGGGCGGGCGAGCCCTTCGGGACGTTCGCCGCCGGCGACCGGGATCTCGATGTTCATCAGCTTTTCGATGTCACGCAGCAGGCGGGTTTCGTCCGGAGCGCAGAAAGCGATGGCGATGCCGTCGCGGCCGGCGCGGGCGGTGCGGCCGATGCGGTGGACATAGGCATCCGGCACTTCCGGCAGGTCGTAGTTGAAGACATGGCTGACGCCGGGAATGTCGATGCCGCGGGCGGCAACGTCGGTGGCGACAAGCACGCGGATCGAGCCGTCGCGGAACGCCTTCAGCGCCCGTTCGCGCTGGCCCTGGCTCTTGTTGCCGTGGATCGAGGCAACCTCGAAGCCGACATTGGCCAGATGCACGGAGAGCTTTTCGGCCGTATGCTTGGTGCGCATGAACACCATGGCCTGGGCTTCAGGCTTGTCGGTGAGGATCTTGCGCAGCAGCTCGGTCTTGTCGCCCTTGCCGTTGCAGAAATAGACGTACTGCTCGACCTTGTCGGCCGCCTTGCCGGGCGGGGTCACCTGCACCTTGACCGGATCGGTCAGGAAGTTGCCGGCGAGATCGGCGATCGCCTTCGGCATGGTGGCCGAAAACAGCAGCGTCTGGCGCTTGGCCGGCACCATACGGGAGATCTTCTTGAGGTCGTGGATGAAGCCGAGGTCGAGCATCTGGTCGGCCTCGTCGAGGACGAGATGCGTCACGTGGCCGAGCGAGATGGCGTTGCGGGCGATCAGGTCGAGAAGCCGGCCCGGCGTCGCGACGAGGATGTCGGTGCCGCGCTCGAGCTGCAGCTGCTGCTTGTTGATCGAGGCGCCGCCGACGACCTGGTTGATCTTCAGCGGCAGCTTCTTGATGAAGCCGCGCAGGTTGTCGGAGATCTGGTTCACCAGCTCGCGGGTCGGTGCGAGGATGAGAACGCGCGTGGTGCGGTTGGCCGGACGCTTTTCGTCCTTGAGGAGCATTTCGATGATCGGCAGGCCGAAAGCGGCCGTCTTGCCGGTGCCGGTCTGCGCCAGGCCGATCATGTCGCGGCCCTGAAGCAGTGTCGGGATCGCTTGTGCCTGGATCGGCGTCGGTGTTTCGTAGCCGAGGGCGGAAACCGTTGCGACGATCTGCTTGGAGAGGCCAAGCTCGTGGAAGTTGGTCAAAATAATTGCCTTTCGTGGCGCCAAACGACATAGCCGGATCAGCGCCTGCTGTCCGGTGTCTCTGGCGTCAAGAACCCCGCGTGAAGTGGGAACTTGTGTGGTGGAAATCGCTTTCCAGCGCTATGGCCGCCGCTCGGGCGGCCTGTTTTTCAGCGCTTTGTCTTTCTTCGCGGTCTTTCTCGTCGCGCGGCACGCTCACGCGGCGGCCAAAAGATGAAAGCTGCGGGCATTTGGGCGCTTTCCGGGCGAATGTCAAGTGAATGTTTCGCAACTGCGAAATGCAGGTGAAGGTGGATGCCGACGTGGCGGAAGGCGCCGGCTGCACTGCTGCACATTTCCGGGCTCAAAAATCCGTCGGCACGCCGCCTTCGGCCTTGCGGCGGGCGACGAAGGCATCCAGCTCTTCCTCGATGGCCGGATCGAGCGGCGGGCGCTCGTACTTGTTCAACACATCCTTGAAGACGCGGTTGGCGTGGTCGTAGGTGGTCGGCCGGCCGGCTTCGGTCCAGGTCTCGAAATTGCGCCAGTCGGAAAGGATCGGCGAATAGAAGGCGGTCTCGTAACGCGCCAGCGTATGCGCGGTGCCGAAATAATGGCCGCCGGGGCCGACGTCGCGCACGGCGTCGAGCGCCAGCGCATCCTGGCTGACGTCGAGCGGCGTCAGGAATTCCGCCACCATCTGCAGCAGGTCGACGTCGAGGATGAATTTTTCGAAGGATGCCGTGAGGCCGCCTTCGCTCCAGCCGGCGGCATGCATGATGAAATTGCCGCCGCCCTGCGTCAGCGCCCAGAGCGACAGGGCCGATTCGTAGGCGGCCTGTGCGTCGAGCGTGTTCGAGGCATTGGTGTTGGAGGTGCGGTAGGGGATGCCGTAGCGCCGCGCCAGCTGGCCGCCGGCGATGACCGCCTTCATGTATTCCGGCGTACCGAAGGCCGGCGCGCCGGTCTTCATGTCGACGTTGGAGGTAAAGCCGCCGTACATCACCGGCGCGCCCTTGCGCACCATCTGGGTGAAGGCGATGCCGCACAGCGCTTCGGCGTTCTGCTGCACCACGGCGCCGGCGATCGTCACCGGGGCCATGGCGCCGGCCAGCGTGAACGGCGTGACGACGACGACCTGGTTGCGCGCCGACATCTCGATGATGCCCTGCAGCATCGGCCCGTCGAGGCGCAGCGGCGACGAGGAATTGATGATGGTGAACAGCGACGGCTCCCGTTCCATCTGCTCCATGCTGATGCCGCGGCCGATGCGGGCGATCTCGATACCGTCGAGGTTGCGCTGCTGCCCAAGCGAATAGCAGTGGAACACCTTGTCGGTCAGCTTCACCATGTCGGAGAGGCAGTCGAGATGGCGCACCGAGGCATGGATGTCGATCGGCTCGACCGGGTAGCCGCCTGTGGTGTGGATGATGTCGTAGGACTGCGCCAGCTTCACCAGCTTGCGGTAGTCTTCCTGGTTGCCGGCACGGCGGCCGCCCTCGCGGTCGGAGACGAAGGGGGCGCTGGCGATCTGGGCGAAGACCAGGTTGTCGCCGCCGATCGCCACGTTGCGGAGCGGATTGCGGGCATGCATGGTGAAGGTCTTCGGCGCATGCGCGACATAATCCATGATCATGGCGCGGTCGAAGCGCACGCGGTCCTTGCCGGGCGTCACGTCGGCGCCGGCGGCCTTCATGCGCTCGCGCGCTTCCGGCAGCATGATGTCCATGCCGATTTCTTCGAGAATGGTCAGTGATGCGTCATGGATGTCGTCGAGCGCTTCGGGCGTCAGGACGACGTTCTTCTGCAGCGAATTGACGAGGTTCAGGTATTTCGAGCCAGCCGGCTTGCGGCTGCGTTCGGCACCGCGCCCGCCGGCGCGGCGGCGGCGTTCCAGCGGCTGCGAAGCGGTTTCCGTTTCATGCGGGACTTGCGTAACGATGTCGCTCATAGGAAATCCAATGTCATGTCTTCGACATCGTTTTTCGCAGATTTCGCCTTTTCGAGATATCGCCGTTTGCGACAGAAAACCGGCTTTCTTGGGATATCGCCTTGTTCGCAGATGTTATCGTTAAGGTTAACACATTGTTTAAACCGCTCATGGTACGAATCCCTATGATGGAATAGGTGATTTCCTGAGGTCATAGGGTTGGAAGACGTTCCCGGCGAATTGCTCGAGGTTGCCTGCGCACGGATCAAGGATCTGGAGCGGCCAGCCTATATCAAGAACAGCGAACTGCGCTATGTCGTGGTGAACGACGCTTATGCGCGGCTTTTCGGTCGCGAGGCGGAGCGGTTCGTCGGGCTGAGAACCTGCGAACTCGGCAGCGGTGCCGGCGAGTGGAACCTCGAGGAAAACGAACGCCGGGCCCTGGTCTTCGGCACGGAAGAGGCGGCGGCCTGCAGCGGTCATGCTGCGGACGAGCGATATGTCGTCGCCGTCGAACGTTTCCTGCCCGATGACGAGCATGCCTTTGTTCTCGGTCTTTTTGCACAGCTTCCCGAACCGGAAACCGATACTGACACGGCGATCGACGGCCCGGTCTTTGCCGACCATCTGGTTTCCGAAGACATCCACGTCATCCGCCTGGCGCTGGAGAATGCTGAGCATCCCGTCGGCGTTTTCGCCGAAAACGGACGCCCGCTGGTCGTCAATGCCGCCTATCGCCGAAATGGGCGGCACGGTCATTCCCCTGCCGCGGACTCGAAAATCCCGACAGGCGCCGGCACCGTTGCCGAGGATGATATTTCTTCGCGGCTCGAGCAGGCATTGGGCCTGCTAGACGTCGGTGTCAGCATTTTCGACGGCGACGACCGGCTGCTGTACCGCAACCAACGCCAGCAGGCCTTCTACGGCGCCATGGTTGGCGAAATGCGTCCCGGCATGTCGCTGCGCGGCATGCTGGAAGCCGTGTACGACTACGGCATCGACCATTATCCTGAGGTCATGGCCAGCCGCCTGCCGCCGCGCGATGTCTGGCTCCAGGCAAAACTGGCCTCTTGCAGCCAGCCGTTTCACGACGAGGTTGTCGAGCTTTGCGACGGTCGCTGGCTGCGCAATATCAATCGGCGGCTGGAAAACGGCATACTGATCACCCTGCGCGTCGATGTTTCCGAATTCAAGGAGCAGGAACGACAGCTTCTCCGGCATGTCGAAGAGGCGCAGCTTTATCGTTCCGTTCTGGAAGAGCTGCCGGTCGCCACCTTCGTGCGCGACAGCAACCATCGCCTGACGTTCATCAACCAGGCCTATGCCGAGCTGGTGGGAATGTCGCGCGCCGAGATGCTGAACAAGACCGAGACGGAAATCTTCGGCGAGAGCGGCGAGACGTTTCACCGCCAGAACGACGATGTCCTGGATTCGGGCATCGTCATCCAGAAGGAAGAACAGCTGCTGCGCAGCGACCATCAGCCCATTCAGGTGATCACCCGCGTCGCCCGGGTCGGGGGCGGCGGATCGGAGCATTTCCTTGTCGGATCGCTGACCGACATCACCACGCTCAAGGCGCGGGAGCGCGATTTGCTGCTCTCCCAGAAGGAAGCGGAAACGCTTCACCACGATCTCGACAGCATCCTGCGGTCATTGCCGGTCGGCGTGCTGATCCTCGGGCCGGATTTCCATATCGAATTCGCCAATGCGGCGTTCTACGACATCTGGGACTGGCCGCAGGACACGCGGCTGGAGAAACTCCATTTCCGCGACTTCATGCGCGTCAGCTTCGACAAGGGCTGGTATCTCGGTTACGGCGACGATTTCGAGGAGACCTACAACCGCAGGATCAGCGAGCTGAAGACCAGCTATGCGGTGGAGCAGCACGAGGTGCATCTGCCGACCGACAAGACGCTGATCATCACCAGCAAGCAGCTCAGTGACGGCAAGACGCTGGTTTCCTACGTCGACATTTCCGCCATGCGCCAGCAGGAGCGGCAGATCAACGAGGCCCGCCATGAACTCGAGCGCGTCGGGCAGGTGGTACAGGATGCCACGCGCGTCATGGCGCAGGGTCTGCTTGTCGTCGAAAATGGCGAGATCGTTCTTTCGAACGACGCCACGGCAGAGATCCTGCATGTGCCGACCGGCCTGACGGAGCGGGGAAAGCGCTGGAGCGCCATTTTCGACTATTGCGCCGACCGCGGCGATTTCGGCGACAATCCGGAAAGCTTGCGCAAGGCATGGGATGAGAACATCCAGCAGCAGCGGCCGATCTCCGCCGCCTTCACGACGGCGGGAACCACCTGGGTGCAGATCGAGGTGACGTTCAGCGACGGCGGTCACTGGATGGTGGTGCTCAACGATCTCACCGAGATGAAGCAGCGTGAGGAAGAACTGAAGCGCCTGCTGGCGCGCTCCGAGGCGGCCGACCGGGCCAAATCCGAATTCCTCGCCAATATGAGCCACGAGATCCGCACGCCGATGAACGGTGTTCTCGGCATGGCGGAACTGCTGGCGAAGACGGATCTCGACACGCGCCAGAAGACCTTCATCGAAATCATCGGCAAGTCCGGCAATGCGCTCCTGACGATCATCAACGACATTCTCGATTTCTCCAAGATCGATGCCGGGCAGATGAAGCTCAAGAAGGCGCCGTTCGATCCGGTCGAGGCGGTGGAGGACGTGGCGGCGCTGCTTTCCTCGGCAGCCTCGGAAAAGGACATCGAACTGATGGTCCGCAGCGGTGCCCAGGTGCCGCAGATGGTGGTCGGCGATGCCGGCCGTTTCCGGCAGATCGTCACCAACCTCGTCGGCAATGCCGTCAAGTTCACCGAGAAGGGCCATATCCTCATCGATATCGCCGCCGTGCCCGACGGCGCCGATGGCGTCATGCTGTCGCTGCGCGTCGAGGACACCGGCATCGGCATCCCGCCCGAGAAGCTGGAGGCGATCTTCGAAAAGTTCTCGCAGGTCGATTCCTCCTCGACGCGGCGTCACGAAGGCACCGGCCTCGGCCTTGCCATCACCGCCGGCCTCATCGACCTCTTTGGTGGCTACATCGATGTGAGCAGCGATGTCGGCCAGGGTTCGGTCTTCACCGCGCACTTGCCGATGACGGCGACGATGCGCCGCGACACCGCACGCGGCATACCGGTCAACGTCAAAGGTGCCCGCATCCTCGTCATCGACGACAACGAGGTCAACCGCCGCATCTTGACCGAACAGCTGGAGATGTGGGGTTTCGACGGCTTTGCCGCCGAAAGCGGCCAGGCGGGCATCGATATCCTCTACGGCGCGCTGGAACTGGGCCTCGGCATCGACGCGATCGTGCTCGACTACCAGATGCCCGACGTCAACGGTGCGGATGTGGCGAAATACATCCGCCAGGATGCCCGCTTCGACGATATCGCCATCATCTTCCTGACCTCGATGGATGTCGTCGGCGACGAGAGCGTCTTCTCGGCGCTCCGGATCCAGGCGCACCTGATGAAACCCGCCCGCGCCAACGTGCTGCGCAACACCATCGTCGATGTCGTGCGCAGCAGCCGTATTCGCCGCATCTCGCATGCGGTCAAGACCAGGCTGGAGCCTGAAGGCGAACCCGCCGGGCATGGTCCGGCGCCGTCGCCGCACCGCATGAGCGACGCCCCGACGCCGGTGACCACGTCGGTCCCGCAGTCGGGCGGGGGCACGCGCGCCTGCGACGTCCTGGTCGCCGAAGACAACGAGGTCAACTGCATCGTCTTCTCGCAGATCCTCCAGGCGACGGACCTGCGGTTCATGATCGTCAACAATGGCCAGCAGGCCGTGGATGCCTGGGAAACGTACAAGCCGGCGATCATCCTCATGGATGTGTCGATGCCGGTGATGAACGGTCACCAGGCGACCCGGCTCATCCGCGAGCGGGAAGAGGCCGCCGGAATGGCACGGGTGCCGATTATCGGCGTCACGGCGCATGCGCTCGATGCCGACCGCGATCTCTGCGTGCAATCCGGCATGGACGATTACCTGTCGAAGCCGATCAGCCCGGAAATGCTGGAAGAGAAGATCGACCGCTGGCTGCGCCGGCCCGCCGGCGTTCCGGGCGACGCCTCCGGGTCGAAGCCGTAAGGCGGCCGGCTCGCCCGCGGGTTCAGGCTTTCTGCCCGCACAACATTTCCCGCTTCCCGGCAAAACCCGGGCGGCGTTCGACGGCAAAGCCGGCGGCGGCAAGGTTGCGCCGCACGAAGCCGGCCGCGGCATAGGTGGCGAAACGTCCGCCCGGCACCGTCCTGTCGAAGACCGCCTGCATCAGTTCGGCCGACCACATGTCGGCATTGCGCGACGGCGCGAAACCATCCAGGAACCAGGCATCGAAACCTGCCGGCGACCGCCGGACACCGTCGAGCGCCGGACCGCACACGACGGTCAGCCGGACGCCGTCGAAATCAAGCACGACGTCTCCCTGCGGCTCGTTCGGCCAGGCGGCGACAAGCGCGCGGCGCTCGGTATCGACGTCCGGCCAGTGCGACAGGGCGCGGTCGATTGCTTCGGCCCGCATCGGATAGAGTTCGGAGGAGGTAAAGGAGAGATGGCCGCCGGGCGAGGCGGCGGCTTTCCACTGTCGCCAGGTCTCGCAGAAATTCAAACCGGTGCCGAAGCCGAGTTCGCCGATCCGGAACGTTTCCCGTCCCGACCAGCGTTCGGGCAGGCCGTTGCCGGCGAGGAAAACGTGGCCGCATTCCAGCCGGCCGTCGGTCTGGCAATAAAAATGATCGCCAAAGGCCGGCGAATAGGGCATATCGCCGTCGCGCCATTCGAGGTCCAGCCCGGCATTGCCGGCATTCGTGTCGGAGTCCGTCGTCATCATGGGAAATGCCGATAAGCCCGCTGCGGTTTCCGGTCAATCGTCGACCGAGCTTTTGATCGTCGGCGGCGGTGTCATGGGGCTCTGGGCTGCCCTGCATGCCGGGCGGCGCGGGATCAGGACCCTGCTCGTCGATGCCGGCGAGATCGGTGGCGGGGCAAGCGGCGGTCTGCTGGGCGCGCTGATGCCGCACATGCCGGACCGCTGGTCGGAAAAGAAGCAGTTCCAGTTCGAGGCGCTGCTGTCCCTGCAAGACGAAATCGCGACGCTTGAAGCGGAAACCGGGCTCTCTGCCGGATATCGCCGGTGCGGGCGGCTGATCCCCTTACCGAAACCGCATCTGCGCACGATCGCCCTGCGCCATGAACAGGATGCCGAAAGCCATTGGATCGGCGGCGAGCGGCGGTTTCACTGGCACGTGCTCGATGGTCCACCGCTTCCCGGCTGGCCGGAGGCCGAAGCGGGCGGCAGCGGTTTTGTTCAAGACACGCTGGCAGCGCGTGTTTCCCCGCGCGGGCTCGTTTCGCTGCTTGCGGCGAAGCTGCGGCAATTGCCGTCAGTCCGCGTGCTGACACAAACGGAGGTGGCGGCGTTCGACGCGGCTGCCAATACGGTGACGCTGCAGGATGGAGCCATGATCGCCTTCGGCCATTGCGTCGTTTCGGCCGGCTTCCGCTCCTTCCCCTTCCTCGATGGCCTGACGGCCGGTCTTTCCGTCTCGCTCGGCCAGCCCGTCAAGGGGCAGGCGGCCCTGTTGCGCGCCGACATCGATCCGGGCCTGCCGGTGATTTTTCGCGATGGCCTCTATGTCGTTGCCCATGAGGGCGGGCGGGTGGCGATCGGCAGTACCAGCGAAAACAGCTTTGCCGATCCGTACTCGACCGATGCCCAACTCGATGCCCTGATCGATGCCGCAGCCGATCTCGTTCCGGCCTTGCGGCAGGCGGAAGTCGTGGAGCGCTGGGCAGGCTTGCGGCCCAAGGCGATCGATCGCGATCCGATGGTTGGCGCTCATCCCGAGCATCCGCGCATCATTGCCCTGACCGGCGGCTTCAAGGTCAGTTTTGGCCTGGCGCACCGGTTGGCGGCGGCGGCGGTGGCGTTTTCCGCCGAAGAGACGATAGACTTGCCGGCAAGCTTCACATTGGCAAGTCATATTGCTGTCGCACGGCGATCTACTTAATTTTTGTCGTTTTTTGCTGCACTGCGTTTCGTATCCCTGTCATGCAAATCACCTAGAGCATCCCAGCAAGCATACCGCTCATGACGGGATCGACGTGCAGTCTCACGCAAGCGTGGGTTGTTATTGTCGCTGTTGGTATCAGACAAGGGTGATCGCATGCGTTACGCCATTTTCTTCACGCCCCGGGCTCATGATCCGCTCTCCATCGCGGCGGCCAGCTGGCTCGGCCGCAACGTCTTTTCCGGGGAGGCCACGGATCCGCCGGCCGTCCCAGGCCTCGGCATGCATGAAATCGCGTTCCACACCGCCCTGCCGCGCCGCTACGGCTTCCATGCGACGCTGAAGGCGCCGTTCACGCTGGCCGAAGGCGTCACCGAGGCGATGCTGCTCAAGCAACTGATGCGGTTTGCCGGAACGCTGTCACCCTTCGATATCCCGCGCCTGGAGATCGGCCGGCTCGGCGAGTTCTTCGGGCTGGCGCCGACTGTGCCGAGCGAGTCGCTGAGCTACCTGGCCGCTGCCGTGGTGCAGGAGTTCGACAGTTTCCGCGCACCGCTCAGCGAGACGGAGATCGAGCGCCGCGATCCCGGCGGCCTGACGGCGGCGCAGTTCGCCAATCTCTACCGCTGGGGCCATCCTTATGTCATGGACGAGTTCCGGTTCTACATGCCGCTGACCGGCCCGCTTGCCGGGCGGGATGCGTTGCGTTTCGAGCAGTCGTTGCGCGCCTTCTTCGATCCGGTCATCGCCGGTCCCGTCGAGGTGGCAAACCTGGCGCTGTTCGTCGAGGAAGAGCGCGGCGCGCCGTTCCGCGTGCATTCGCTGCATCCGATGGGCCGGGTTTCGGCGCGCAAGATCGCCTGAGCCTGTGCGGGCCGGGCACCATGCTGTTGCGTACATACCATCTCGACATTCGCGATGTGGATGGTACCGTTCACGCCTCATTTGAAGGTGATTTGATGGTATCTCAGACATATCCCCGCGATCTCGTCGGTTATGGCCGCTCCGTTCCCGATCCGAAATGGCCAGGGCAGGCGAACGTCGCGGTTCAATTCGTGCTGAACTACGAGGAGGGCGGCGAAAGCTGCATCCTCGACGGCGACGGCTCTTCCGAAAACCTGCTGTCGGAAATTGTCGGTGCGCAGCCCTGGCCCGGCCAGCGCAACTTGAATATGGAATCGATCTACGAATACGGCTCGCGCGCCGGCTTCTGGCGGCTCTGGCGGATGTTCACCGGGCTGAACGTGCCGGTGACCGTCTACGGCGTGACGCTGGCCATGGCGCGCAACCCGGAGGCGGTCGCGGCGATGAAGGAGGCCGGCTGGGAGATCGCCAGCCACGGCTATCGCTGGCTGGAATACAAGGATTTCTCCGAAGAGGCCGAACGCAAGCACATCCTAGAAGCCGTGCGGCTGCACACCGAGGTGACCGGCGAGCGGCCCTACGGTATGTACCAGGGCAAGCCTTCTGACAACACGCTGCGGCTGGTGATGGAGGAGGGCGGTTTCCTCTATTCCTCCGATTCCTATGCCGACGATCTGCCCTACTGGGTGAAGGGCATCGATGGAAAACCGTTCCTGATCATCCCCTATACGCTGGAAACCAACGACATGCGCTTCGCCACGCCGCAGGGCTTCAATTCCGGCGACCAGTTCTTCGCCTATCTCAAGGATGCCTTCGACGTCTTGTACGAGGAAGGCCGCGAGGGCAGCCCCAAGATGATGTCGATCGGCCTGCATTGCCGTCTCGTCGGCCGTCCCGGCCGCGCTGCGGCGCTGAAGCGTTTCATCGAATACGTGCTCGGCCATGACAAGGTGTGGATACCGAAACGCATCGACATCGCCAGGCACTGGCATGAACACCACAAGCCGGAAACGATCCGATGACGGCGCGCGGAGATTTTGTCGCCCGCTTCGGTGGTGTTTTCGAACATTCCCCCTTCATCGCCGAACGGGCTTATGACGAGGGGCTGGTGATCGTGCCCTTGTCGGCCAAGCGCCTGCATGATGCGCTATGCCTCATCTTCCGGCGCGCCACGGTGGAGGAGCGGCTCGGCGTCCTGCGCGCCCATCCCGACCTTGCGGGGCGACTGGCGATCGCCGGCGAACTGACGGAAGACAGCCGCAAGGAGCAGGCGGGCGCCGGCCTCGACCGGCTGAGCCCGGCCGAACATGCGCGTTTCACCGAGCTCAATGCCGCTTATGTCGAAAAATTCGGATTTCCCTTTATCATTGCCGTGAAAGGTCTAAACAAGGAAGACATCCTCGCCGCGTTCGAAAAACGCGTCGGTAACAGCCGTGATGAGGAGTTCACGACCGCCACGGCGCAGGTGGAGCGTATCGCGCTCCTGCGCCTGACGACCATGTTTCCGGAGACCTGAATGACAGACGTTACACATCCCGGCCTGCCTGCCTTTGCGGTCGGCGCGATCAATCTTGCCTCGGCGCGGCTGGGCGCCAGGGGCCTTTATGCCACCGACGCGTTCTTCGCGCCGCTGGAGCGCATGCTGGCGGATACCGATCCGCACTGGGACCCGAACCTCTACGACGACAACGGCAAGTGGATGGACGGCTGGGAGAGCCGCCGCAAGCGCGTGCCGGGCCACGACTGGGCCGTCATCCGTCTTGCCATGCCGGGTCGCATCTTCGGCTTCGACGTCGATACCCATTATTTCACCGGCAACTATCCGCCGCACTGCTCCATCGAGGCTGTCTTCGTCGAGGACGGTGATCCGACCGACGCGACGGTGTGGACGGAAATCCTCGGCAAGTCACCGCTCGGCCCTGGTGCCCATCATTTCTTCGAAAATGCCGGAAAGCAGGAGATCTGGACGCATCTGCGCCTGCATATCTATCCCGATGGCGGCGTGGCGCGCCTGCGGGTCTACGGTTCGGCCTATTTCGACTGGTCGAAGGTCGGTGCCGACGACGAGGTCGACCTCGGCTACATCTTCAACGGCGCCAAGTCGCTCGCCTGGTCGGATGCGCATTACGGCGTGCCGGACAAGATGCTCGGCCCCGGCCGCGGCCTCAACATGGGCGACGGCTGGGAAACCAAGCGCCGGCGCGGCCCCGGCCATGACTGGGCGGTGATCCGTCTCGGCCCTCCCGGCACGATCCGCCGGCTGATCGTCGATACCGCCTTCTTCAAGGGCAAGTTCCCCGATACTTGCGAATTGCTGGGCGCCAACCGGCCGGACCTCGGCGACACCTTGTCGGATGCCGATATCGCCGCCTCGGAAAGCTGGACGCCGATCCTGCCGCGCACCAAGCTACAGATGGACCATATCCACGAATTCGGCACGGACGCGCTGACCGATATCGGCCCGATCACGCATGTGCGTTTCGCCATGCATCCGGACGGCGGCGTCATGCGCCTGCGCCTGTTCGGCACCAAGGTGTGAGCGCTTTTCTGCGCGCCCGCTCTCGCCTATAGTCGCGGCATCAGGAGTGATGCCGCGATGAAACCTTCAGAGGTCCTGGAAAAGAACAGGGAAGCGATCCGCGAGGCGACCCGTCGCTTCAATGCGGCGAACCCGCGCGTCTTCGGCTCCGTCGCCCGCGGCGAGGACAGGCCGGACAGCGATCTGGATATTCTGGTGGACGCTTTGCCGGGGACGACGCTGTTCGATCTCGGCGGGCTTCTGGAGGAACTGAAGGTTCTGATGTCGGGATCCGAGATACATCTTCTGACCACCGGCGATTTTCCGGTCAAAGTTCGGGAGCACGTGCTGCAGGAAGCAAAACCGGTATGACGGTCGATCGCCTTCAGACCCTTCTCGAAGAGATGGAACAGGCGGCTTCCGAGATCGGCATCTTCCTTGCCGGCATCAGCAAGGACGATTTTCTCGGCGATGTCATGCGGCAGCGGGCCGTGGGCATGAACCTCGTGATCATCGGCGAAATCGCGACGCAGCTTGCCGACAGTCATCCGTTCGTCCTGACGGATCATCCGGAGATACCGTGGATCAAGATCCGCGGCATGCGCAATCGTATCGCCCATGGCTATCTGAGCATCAATCTCGATACGATATGGGATACCGGCCAGCAGGCGATCCCCGACCTCGTCGACAAACTCCACGCATTGCGCCACTGGCGCGCTCAAGGCGAATGAATGACATCCATCACTCTCCCGATCCGTCCGCTGACCGCATCCGCCTTCGCCCCGTTCGGGGACGTCATCGAGGCAAATCCGGCGTCGATGCGGCTCATCAACGGCGGCACGACGGAGCGGTATCACGCTTTGGCGTGTGCCGAGGCTGCCGGCGAAGATGCGCGGGTGATCATCAACATCTTCCGCGGGGAGCCGCGCCGGTTTCCTTACGCCGTCGACATGATGGAGCGCCATCCCTTCGGCAGCCAGAGTTTTTCGCCGCTGTCCGGACGGTCGTTCCTGGTGGTGGTCGCCGAGGATGAGGGCGGGCGCCCCGGCATTCCCCAGGTGTTTTACGCTCGTGGCGACCAGGGCGTGAATTACCGGCGCAATGTCTGGCACCACCCGCTGATGACGCTCGGCGAGACTGCCGGTTTCCTCGTCGTCGATCGCGAGGGGCCGGGCAACAATCTGGAAGAGTTCTTTTTCGACCTGCCCTACATCATCGCGGAGCCCAGCCCATGACCGGATTGACCACCCATGTTCTCGATGCCGCCCACGGCACGCCGGCCGAAGGGCTGACCATCGAGCTGTTCCGCCTGTCCGGCGACCGTCGCGAAAAACTGAAGACCGTCGTCACCAATGCCGACGGCCGCGTCGATGGCGGGCCTCTGCTGATCGGCGACCAGTTCCTGGCCGGCGACTATGAATTGCTGTTTCATGCCGGCGATTACCTGCGCGGCAAGGGCGTCGCCCTGGCCGAACCGGCGTTTCTCGATCTCATCCCGATCCGCTTCGGCATTGCCGACACCGCCGGGCACTACCACGTTCCCCTGCTACTTTCGCCCTACAGCTATTCCACCTACCGTGGGAGCTGACGGCATGATGGGCGCCGCAATCGCCGGCGTCCACGGACATTGCCCTGCGGACGGGCCGGCAACTATCGGTCAGGCGTCGAGCAGGATGCTCTTGTCGACGTCGGCGATGTTGCGCTTGCCGCAGAGCGCCATGGTGATGTCCATCTCCTTGCGGATGATGTCGAGCGCCGTGGTGACGCCGCGCTTGCCGTCGGCGCCGAGGCCATAGAGGAAGGGGCGGCCGATATAGGTGCCCTTGGCGCCGAGCGCCACGGCCTTCAGCACGTCCTGGCCCGAACGGATGCCGCCGTCGATATGCACCTCGATCTTGTCGCCGACCGCATCGACGATGCGCGGCAGCATGCCGATCGAGGACATGGCGCCGTCAAGCTGGCGGCCGCCATGGTTCGAGACGATGATGGCGTCGGCACCGGTGGAGACTGCCATCCTGGCATCTTCGGGATCGAGAATACCCTTGAGAATCAGCGGGCCGCCCCAGCGTTCCTTGATCCAGGCCACATCGTTCCAGGAGAGCCGCGGGTCGAACTGTTCCGAGGTCCAGACCGACAGCGACGAGAGGTCGGTGACGCTCTTGGCATGGCCGACGATGTTGCGGAAGGTGCGGCGCTGGGTGCCGAGCATCTTCAGGCACCAGCCGGGGCGCGTCGCCATCTGCCAGATGTGCTTCGGCGTGAATTTCGGCGGTGCCGACAGGCCGTTGCGGATGTCCTTGTGGCGCTGGCCGAGGATCTGCAGGTCGAGCGTCAGCACCAGCGCCGAGCACTTGGCCGCCTTGGCGCGGTCGATGAGGTTGATGACGAAATCGCGGTCCTGCATGACGTAGAGCTGGAACCAGAACGGCTTTTTGGTGACCGAGGCGACATCCTCGATCGAGCAGATGCTCATGGTCGACAGCGTGAACGGCACGCCGAATTCTTCCGCCGCCTGCGCCGCCAGCATCTCGCCGTCGGCGTGCTGCATGCCGGTCAGGCCGGTCGGGGACAGCGCGACCGGCATGGACACCGGTTGGCCGATCATCGAGGTGGCAAGGGACCTGTCCGTCATGTCGACGAGCACGCGCTGCCGGAGCTTGATCTTGGCGAAATCGTCCTCGTTGGCGCGGTAGGTGCTCTCCGTCCAAGCGCCGCTATCGGCATAATCGAAGAACATCTTTGGCACACGACGCTTGGCGAGTGCCTTCAGGTCCTTGATTTCCAGCGGCTTGCCCATCTCGATCCCCTTGTGGTGAATAACCCTGACGCGGCAATAGCACGCCGGACGGAGGCTTGTTAAGACGGCTGGATCAGGAGAGGTAAATTTTTTTTACCTCTCCTGTGTGCCGAGCATGCTCTTCGCCGCCTTGCCCGCCACATAGGTCTCGGCAATCGCCCGGTCGTCGCCCATGGTCTGCAGCAGGAAGAGTTCCTCGGCGAGCGTTTTCACCACCTCCATCTTCAGCGCCATGGCCGGCGTGGCGGCGGCATCGAGCACGACAAGGTCGGCGTCGGAGCCGGGGGCCAGCGTGCCGATGCGCTCATCGAGCGCCAGCGCTTCGGCATTGCCGCGCGTCATCAGGTAAAAGCTTTCGAGCGGGTTCAGCCGTTCGCCCTGTAACTGCTGGATCTTGTAGGCCTCGTCCATCGTCCGCAGCATGGAATAGCTGGAGCCGCCGCCGATATCGGTGGCGACGGCGATGCGCACCGGTTTTTCCCGGCGCATGAGCTTCTTCATCGGGAAGAGGCCGGAGCCGAGGAAAAGGTTGGAGGTCGGGCAATGCACGGCGATGGAGCCGGCATCGCTCAGCGCATCCGCCTCGCGGTCGGAAAGGTGGATGGCGTGACCGAGCAGCGTCTTGCGGCCGAGCAGGCCGTACCGGGCGTAGATGTCGGTGTAGTCGATGGCTTCGGGATAGAGCGAGCAGGTGTAGTCGATCTCGTCGGTATTTTCCGAAAGATGGGTCTGGATGTGCAGGTCGGGAAACTCCCGCGCCAGCGCCTGTGCCGCTTCCATCTGCGCCGGGGTCGAGGTGATGGCGAAGCGGGGGGTGATGGCAACGTGGTTGCGGCCCTTGCCGTGCCATTCCGCGATGATCTGCCGGGTCTCGTCATAGCCCATCTGGGGGGTGTCGAGCAGGCCTTGCGGGGCGTTGCGGTCCATCATCACCTTGCCGGCGACCATGCAGAGGTTGCGGCGCAAGCTTTCGGCGAAGAAGGCATCGGCGGAAGCCTTGTGCACGGAGCAATAGGCGACCGCCGTCGTCGTGCCATGGCGGATCAGCTCGTCGAAGAAATGTCTGGCGATGCGCTCAGCATGCGCGCTTTCGACGAAGCGGCATTCCTCCGGGAAGGTGTAGGTGTTCAGCCATTCCAGCAGATTGGCGGCGTAGGAGCCGATCACCTGCATCTGCGGGAAATGCAGGTGCGTGTCGATGAAGCCGGGCAGGATGAGATGCGGACGGTGGTCGATCTCGACGGCATCGGCGGGAGCGGTGGCTCTGAGGGCGGCGTAATCGCCGGTCGCGACGATCTTGCCGTCATCGATCAGCAGGCCGCCATCCTCGATATAGGCGTAGCTTGCCGTATCGCTCAAGTTCTCCGGTGCGCGCTTGAAGGAGAGCAGGCGGCCGCGCAGCAGGGTCATGGTCATTGCGCCGATCCTTCAGTCACGCTGTTTTCGAACCAGGCGACCAGCAGCTTGCGCTCCTCCGGCGTGATCTCGGTCAGGTTGCCGGGCGGCATGGCGTGGCTCCGGCCGGCCTGCAGGTAGATTTCGCGGGCATGCGCGGCGATTTCGCCGTCAGCCTCCAGCACCACGCCCTTGGGCGCGCGCAAAATACCCTCCCAGACGGGTTCGGCGGCATGGCACATCGAGCAGCGGCTGAGCACGATGTCTTTTGCCGCCGGGAAATGGCTGTTGGCGGCGAATGTCTGGAAGGTCGGGGCGATGGCTGTTTCCTGTTCTCCGGTCAGGATCTTCGGGACGGTGGAGAGCCAGATGATGATGATGAACAGGATCACCGTCGCCGCCCAGGTCCAGGTCGGCCGGCCCTTTCGCGCATGCGTGGTGTTGAACCAGTGGCGGATGGTGACGCCCATCAGGAACACCAGCGCCGCGATCACCCAGTTGAAGGCGGTGGCGAAGGCGAGCGGATAGTGGTTCGACAGCATGAAGAAGATGACGGGCAGCGTCAGATAGTTGTTGTGCAGCGAGCGCTGCTTGGCGATGAAGCCGTATTTCGGATCCGGCGTGCGGCCGGCGATCAGGTCGGCGACGACGATCTTCTGGTTGGGGATGATGATGAAGAAGACGTTGGCGGACATGATCGTCGCCGTGAAGGCACCGAGATGCAGGAAGGCGGCGCGGCCGGAGAAAACCTGCGTGTACCCCCAGGCCATGGCCACCAGCGCGATGTAGAGCACCAGCATCAGGCCCCAGAGGTTCTTGCCGAGCGGCGACTTGCAGAGCAGGTCGTAGATGATCCAGCCGAGGCCGAGCGAGGCGAGCGACAGAACGATGGCTGTGGTCTGGCTGATATCGAGCACATGCCGGTCGATGAGGAACAGGTCGGCGCCGCCGTAATAGACCAGACAGAGCATGGCGAAGCCCGACAGCCATGTGGCGTAGGATTCCCATTTGAACCAGGTCAGGTGCTCCGGCATGGTGGCGGGGGCGACCAGGTATTTCTGGATGTGGTAGAAACCGCCGCCATGCACCTGCCATTCCTCGCCATAGGCGCCCGGCGGCAGATGCGGCCGTTTCACCAGGCCGAGATCCAGCGCGATGAAATAGAAGGAAGAACCGATCCAGGCGATCGCGGTGATCACATGCAACCAGCGTACGGCGAAAGCAAGCCATTCCCAGGCTATGGCGAATTCATACATTCCTGTCCCCTTTGCTCTCTCCCGACTCGGCACTTTGCGAAAAAAATCAAGGGCGGGAAAGGGCAAATCGCTGCTGTACACGACGGAAACGGATCGGTGGAGGCTGCGCTGCGGGGCAGATCTCACTCAACCTGCCGGTCCACGGCCATCTCCGCCAGCAGCCAGTTGCGAAACGCCTTTATCTTGGGAACGTTGCGCCGGCTTTCCGGATAGGCAAGCCAGTAATCGCGTCCGTCATTGCACAGAATGTCGAAGGGCTGGCAGAGGCGGCCGGCTGCGATGTCCTCGTGGAAGTGGCCCGGATTGAGGATGGCGACGCCTTGCCCCGCCATGGCGATGCCGGCGTCGAGAAGCTGGGTGCCGAATTCGTTGCGGGGAAAGCGGCCGAGATCCGGGTTTTCGACGCCGGCAGCGGCAAACCACTGCGGCCACCACCGATCGCCGGCGCTGATGATCGTCAGCTTCAACAGGTCCGCTGGCTCCTTGAGGCCATCCGTGGCTTCCAGAAGTTTCGGGCTGAGCATCGGCGTGAAATCCAGCTGCATGATCCGGTGCGCGGCAAGCCCCGGCCAGTCGCCCTGACCCCAACGGATGGCGACGTCGGCGACTTCGCGCGTAAAATCCACCATGGAGGCGGAGCTGATCAGGCGCACGGCAATATTGGGGTGGCGCAGCTGGAAGGCGCCGAGATGGCGGGAAAACCATTGCTGCGCGAAGGTGGCGGTCGAATGGATCGTCAGCATGTCGCCGGATGCTTCCATCACGGCGCTCAGGGCATCCTGCAGTTGGCCGAAGGACTCGCTAACCCGTGGGGCCAGCCGTTCGCCGATCGTCGTCAGCGTCACCTGCCGCGGCCGCCGCAGGAACAGCGGTTCGCCGATATGGTCCTCCAGCAGCTTGATCTGGTAGCTGACGGCCGTCTGGGTCAGCCCCAGTTCTTCGCCCGCCTTGGTGAAACTGCCGCAGCGTGCCGCCGCTTCAAAGACGCGGAGCGCATTCAGGGGAAGCTGCCGGGACATTTTCATGCATGAGTTCTCTTGATCCATGGGAACGGTTATTCGATTGGAAAACCGCTGATTTTAAACGCATTCTAGGGAAAGATCGATGAAATGGAAACGGGTCGTGCCCGTTGGAGGCCAAAATGTCTTCATGGAAAAAAGCAGGTTTCTCCGGCTCCCGCTGGAGAGCCCGCCTGTTCAGGCGCCTCGCGCGCGGCCTCATCGGCCCGAGCGAAGCCATCGATGTCGAGATGATGCCGGATGCATGGAAACGCGACGTCGGGCTGCTCGACGGGCGTGAACCGCGCACCTGCCCGAAAAGTGGTTCCTGGAATTTTTAGGCCGTTGCCCGAAACATATGCAGAGCAACGAGCAGTTCGGCGACAACAAGAGCGGCGATGACCGCCGGCCGCTTGTCCTTGACCGTGTCGCCGCCGATCGGCAGCACGAGCCGGCCGAGCCAGGATTTTTCGCCGCCCTCGCGGCTCAGCCAATGCGCGAAGGTGGCGCGTTTGGTCGCCGATCCGATCATGCCGACATAGGCAAGATCGGGTCGTGCCAGGGCCTCGCGGGCGATCAGGAAATCCAGCGCATGGTCATGCGTGACGATCAGCACGGCGCTTCCCGGCGGTAACTCGGCAATCGCCGCCTCCGGCATGGCGACATGGCGCACCTCGACGTCGGCCGGCAGGCCGGCAAGTTCTTCCAGCCGGGTTTCCAGAATGGTGACGGACAGCGGCAAGGGGCTGAGCGCTGCGGCGATCGCCTTGCCGACATGGCCGGCGCCGAAGAGATAGACCGTCGGCTGCGCCTCCTCCTCGGTTCTCAGGCGTTTGTCGATATCGGCCGCAACACTCGCGTCCACCGGTCGGAAGTGCAAGAGCGTGCGGCCACCGCAGCATTGGCCGATTTCCGGGCCGAGCGGCACGTCAAGCGTCGTCTCCCGCCTTTCGCCGGCAAGCATGGCGCGGGCGTGCTCGATGGCGATGAATTCGAATTGCCCGCCGCCGATCGTGCCCCAGAGTGCTTCGGCAGACACCAGCATGAAAGTACCGGCCTCCCGGGGCGTCGAGCCCCTGGTTTCGGCAAGATCAACGATCATGCTCCGCGGATGCCGAACAAGGAAGTTGCCGGGCGTCGAGATCGTCATGGGTGACGGTCAAGCAGATGTTGGCCAACACCGCGCTTGGCAAGGTGGTCGAGAATTGCAAAGCCCTTTCGCCGATTGCCAAGTGGGCTCGTCTGACGCCATGGCATCACGCCAGTCCCTTCAGCCGCTCCACCGCCATCAGCACCCGTTCCGGCGTCGCCGGCGCATCGAGCCGCGGGCAGAAGCGGTAATCCGCGACGCTGGCGACGGCCATGGAAATCGCTTCCAGCACGGAAATGGCGAGCATGAACGGCGGTTCGCCGACGGCCTTGGAGCGGCCGATCGTCCCTTCCGCGTTCTGCGACCACTCCGCCAGCCTGACGTTGAAGATTTTCGGGCGGTCGGAGGCAAGCGGGATCTTGTAGGTCGACGGCGCGTGCGTGCGCAGCCGGCCCTTGTCGTCCCACCACAGCTCTTCCGTCGTCAGCCAGCCCATGCCCTGCACGAAGGCGCCTTCGACCTGGCCGATGTCGATGGCCGGATTGAGCGACTTGCCGACGTCGTGCAGGATGTCGGTGCGGTCGACCAGGTATTCGCCGGTCAGCGTGTCGATGGTGACTTCGGTGCAGCTGGCGCCGTAGGCGAAATAATAGAAGGGATGGCCGCGGCCGGCCTTGCGGTCCCAGTGGATCTTCGGCGTCTTGTAGAAACCGGCGGCAGACAGCTGCACGCGGTCGTAATAGGCGCGCCACGCCAGCGTCTCGAACGGCACGATCTCGTTGCCGGCGCGCACGCGGTTCGGCAGGAATTCCACCTCTTCCTTCGGCACGTTGTAGCAGCGGGCGGCGAAATCGATCAGCCGCTCCTTGATCTGCCGGGCGGCATCGTAGGCGGCCATGCCATTGAGATCCGTACCCGAGGAGGCGGCCGTCGCGGAGGTGTTCGGCACTTTCGCCGTCGTCGTCGCGGTGATCTTCACCCGGTCGACATCGACCTGGAAGCAGTCGGCAACCACCTGCGCCACCTTGGTGTTGAGGCCCTGGCCCATCTCGGTGCCGCCGTGGTTGAGATGGATCGAGCCGTCGCTATAGACATGCACCAGCGCGCCGGCCTGGTTGTAGGCGGTGAGCGTGAAGGAAATGCCGAATTTCACCGGCGTCAGCGCGATGCCCTTGCGCAGGAAACGGCTGGTCCTGTTGAACTCGATGATCGCCTGGCGGCGCGCCTGGTAGTCGCTCGATTGCTCGAGTTCCTCGACGACACGGCCGATAATGTTGTCCTGCACCTGCTGGTGATAGGGCGTCAGGTCGCGGCCGGAGCCGGGCTGGCCGTAAAAATTCAGCTTGCGGATATCCAGCGGATCGCGGCCCACCGCATAGGCGATCTCCTCGATGATGCGTTCGGCACCGAGCATGCCCTGCGGCCCGCCGAAGCCGCGGAAGGCGGTGTTGGAAACGGTATGCGTCTTCAGCGGCTTCGAGGCCAGCCGCACATGCGGATAGAAATAGGAACTGTCGGCATGGAACAGGGCGCGGTCGGTGACCGGCCCGGACAGGTCGGAGGAAAAGCCGCAGCGCGCCGCAAAGGTGGCGTCGACCGCATGGATGCGGCCGCGCTCGTCATAGGCGACGTCGTAGTCGACGAGGAAGTCGTGCCGCTTGCCGGTCATGACCATGTCCTCGTCGCGGTCGGGCCGGAATTTGACCGCGCGCTTCAGCTTCTTGGCGGCGATGGCGGCGAGGGCGGCGAACTGGTTGCCCTGGGTTTCCTTGCCGCCGAAGCCGCCGCCCATGCGCCGTGTCTGCACGGTCACGGCATTGGCCGGAACGCCGAGGATATGGCCGACCATATGCTGCACTTCGCTCGGATGCTGGGTGGAGGACCAGACGGTGACATCCTCGTCCTCGCCCGGAATGGCCATGGCGATGTGGCCTTCCAGATAAAAATGCTCCTGGCCGCCGATGCGCATCTGCCCCTTCAGGCGGTGCGGCGGCTTGGCAATCTCTGCCTGCGGATCGCCGCGCAGAAGCGTCATGGGTTCGGTGACCAGCGGCGCCTCGTTGGCCAGCGCGCCGTCGATGTCGCTCCAGTGGGGCAGGGGCTTGTATTCGATTTTCGCCAGCCGCGCCGCGCGGCGCGCCGCATCGCGGGTTTCGGCGATCACGGCGAAGATCGGCTGGCCGTGGAACTGCACGTCGGTGGCGGCCAGCAGCGGCTCGTCATGGCGCCCGCCCGGCGAAACGTCGTTGACGCCGGGAACATCCTTGCCGGTAAACACCCAGACCACGCCGGGCGCCGCCTTGACCGCGTCGAGGTCCATCGACAGGATTTCGCCATGCGGGCAGGTGGACAGGCCGAGCGCGCCGTGCAGCGTGCCGGCGGCTTCCGGAATGTCGTCGATATATTCGGCGCTGCCGGTGACATGCTTGTGGGCCGAGTCGTGTTTCAGCGACACATGCATGCGGCCGTTGATGTCGGTCTTCTTTTCGAAGGTCGAGGTGTCCATTATCGTTCTCCCTCGTGATAGTGCGGTTTCCCCTTCTCCCCTTGGGGAGAAGGTGGCGCGTAGCGCCGGATGAGGGGGGCGGCTTGCTTGGAATCTGCGGCAAAGACCCCCTCATCGCCTCGCATCCGCTCGGCACTTCTCCCCGCGGGGGAGAAGAGGGAGATTGCCGCTGGCGACGCATAGTCAACAATTGCGCTGCAACCGTCCTTCATGCCACCTCCTCGAAGCGCTTCAGTTCCTGCGGATTGCCCGACGTTTCCAGGAAGAACCGCAGAAGCAGGTTCCTCGCGGTGATCTGGCGGTATTCCGCGCTGGCGCGCCAGTCGGTGAGCGGCTTGTAATCGCGATCATAGGCCGCTTGTGCTTCGATGACCGTCTCTTCCGTCCACGCCTTGCCGCGCAGCGCCGCCTCGACGGAAAGCGCCCGCTTCGGCGTCGCCGCCATGCCGCCGTAGGCGATGCGGATGTTGCGGACGGTGCCGTCCTCGCCGAGCGTCAGGTTGAAGGCGCCGCAGACGGCGGTGATGTCCTCGTCGCGGCGCTTGGTGATCTTGTAGACGGCAAGCCGCGCTCCCTCTTCCGGCAGCGGCACGAAGATGCTCTCGACGAATTCGCCCGGCCGGCGGTCCTGCTTGCCGTAGGCGATGAAGAAGATGTCGAGCGGCACCATGCGCGAGCCGCCGCTCGAGCGCAGGTTGACGCTGGCGCCGAGCGCGATCAGCGGCGGCGGCGTGTCGCCGATCGGCGAGCCGTTGGCGATGTTGCCGCCGATGGTGCCCATGTTGCGCACCTGCTCGCCGCCGATGCGGTTGACCAGGCCGGCAAAGGCGGGAACGGTTTCCGCCAGCACGGCCATCGCCTGCGAGTAGGTGACGCCGGCGCCGATGGTCAGGCCGCGCTCGCCGCGCTGGATGGTCTGCAATTCGCTGATGCCGTTGATGAAGACGACCGGGTTCAGCGGCCGCATCTGTTTCGTCACCCACAGGCCGACATCGGTGGAGCCGGCGACGACGGTGGCGGTGGGTTCTTCGGCCAGAATTTCGGCCAGGGCCGAGGCGGAGCCCGGAATGATCAGCCGCTCGCCATTGTCCTCAAGGGTGATCGTCTCGCCGGTCTGCAGCGCCCAGAGGCGGGCCATGATCTCGGTGCGGTTGCGCTCCAGCGGATCGAAGATGGCGCTGGGGCGGGCGGCGCTCACCTGCTCGGCGGCGCGCACGATCGGCTCGTAGCCGGTGCATCGACAGAGATTGCCCTGCAGCGCCCTTTCGATGGTGTTGCGGTCGGGCTTGTCGGTGGACAGCCACAGCCCGTAGAGCGACATGACGAAACCCGGCGTGCAGAAGCCGCATTGCGAGCCGTGACAGTCGACCATCGCCTGCTGGATGGGATGCAGCATGCCGTCGGGACCGGCCAGATGCTCGATGGTCACCACATGCGTGCCATGCAAAGAGCCGACGAAGCGGATGCAGGCATTGACGCTTTCATACTGCAGCATGCCGTCGATCAGCCGCCCGACGAGCACCGTGCAGGCGCCGCAATCGCCTTCCGCACATCCTTCCTTCGTGCCGGTGAGCCGCCGCTTCAGGCGAAGATAGTCGAGAAGCGTCTCGGTCGGCCGCACGGAGGTCAGCGACACGTCTTCGCCATTGAGGATGAAGCGAATGCTATCTGTCATGAAGTTCCCATTATCCTTTTGTTTTTTATCAGCTTATTGCGCCGTCCAGCCCCCGTCAATGGAGATGTGGGTGCCGGTGATCTGCCTGGCGGCGTCGCTGGCCAGGAAAAATGCGGTCGAGGCGACGTCCTCGACGGCGACGAACTCCTTGGTCGGCTGGAATTTCAGCATGACGTCGGACTTCACCTGCGCCTCGCTGATGCCGCGGGCGCGCGCCGTGTCCGGGATCTGCTTTTCCACCAGCGGCGTCAGCACGTAGCCCGGGCAGATGGCATTCACTGTAATCCCGAATTCCGCCAGTTCCAAGGCGGCGGTCTTGGTCAGCCCCATGATGCCATGCTTGGCGGCGACATAGGCGGCCTTGAACGGCGAGGCGACGAGGCCGTGGGCCGACGCGATGTTGATGATGCGGCCATGCTTCTTCTCCTTCATCAGCGGGATTGCCGCCCGCATGGTGTGGAAGGAGGAAGAGAGGTTGATGGCGATGATCTGGTCCCATTTTTCGATGGGAAAATCCTCGATCTTTTCGACATGCTGGATGCCGGCATTGTTGACGAGCACGTCAACGCCGCCGAAGGTCTTTGCCGCCGTGGCGATGAGGTCGGCGATCTCGGCCGGCTTCGTCATGTCGGCCGGGTGATAGATGACCTTGCTGCTCTGCCCGCGGCCCTGCACCCTGCGGACGACGGCGTCGATTTCGTCGGCCGTGCCGAAACCGTTGAGGACGACGTTGGCGCCGTCGGCGGCGAAGGCGGAGGCGATCGCAAGGCCGATGCCGCTGGTGGATCCGGTTACGACGACCGTTCGCGTCATGATATGCTCCATCCCGTGTGAATCAGCGTTCTGTTGCGCTGCAAAAGACAGGGCAGGTTATGCCCAAATCCGCCAGTCTGGCAATTGCGTATTTGCGGACGGATGGCTTGTCGAAACGGGGCGATTTTATTTGCGTTTTGTTTTCGTTTGACATTCGTTTTGGTGTCGTATTGAGATTTCGGTAAGAGGAGATGGCGCAGGCCATCCGCATCGGGAGGAACGGAATGGGCGGGTATGTTCTGGCGATCGACCAGGGAACGACGTCGAGCAGGGCGATCATCTTCGACAGGAACATGAAGGTGGCCGGCACCGGCCAGAAGGAGTTTTCGCAGATTTATCCGCGCTCCGGCTGGGTGGAGCACGATCCGGAAGAGATCTGGGACAGCGTCGTCGCCACCATCCGGCAGGCGATCGCCAAGGCCGGCATCACTGCCGCCGACATCGCCGCCATCGGCATCACCAACCAGCGCGAGACCGTCGTCGTCTGGGAGCGCGACAGCGGCAAACCGATCCAGAACGCCATCGTCTGGCAGGACCGCCGCACGGCGAATTATTGCGAGAAGCTGAAACGGCAGGAACTGGAGCGCACCTTCACCCGCAAGACCGGCCTGCTGCTCGACCCTTATTTTTCCGGCACCAAGCTGTCGTGGATGCTGGCCAACGTCAAGGGTGCCCGTGCGCGGGCGGCCAAGGGCGAACTGTGCTTCGGCACCATCGATACCTTCCTGATCTGGCGGCTGACCGGGGGAAAAAGCTTCGTCACCGATGCCACCAACGCCTCGCGGACGCTGATGTTCAATATCGGCAGCAACGAGTGGGACCGGGACCTCCTGGAGATCCTGCGCGTGCCCTCCGCCATGCTGCCGGAGGTCAAGGATTGCGCCGCCGATTTCGGCACCACCGACCCCGCCGTCTTCGGCGCCGCCGTACCGATCCTCGGCGTTGCCGGCGACCAGCAGGCGGCAACCATCGGCCAGGCTTGTTTCGAGCCCGGCATGCTGAAATCCACCTACGGCACCGGCTGCTTCGCGCTGCTCAACACCGGCACCGACATGGTGCGTTCCAGGAACCGCCTGCTGACCACCATCGCCTACCGGCTGGACGGCGAGACGACCTATGCGCTGGAAGGCTCGATCTTCATCGCTGGTGCTGCGGTGCAATGGCTGCGCGACGGGCTGAAGATCATAAAGAACGCCGCCGATACCGGCGACCTTGCCGACAAGGCCGATCCGACCCAATCGGTCTATCTCGTGCCGGCCTTCACCGGGCTCGGTGCTCCCTATTGGGACCCGGAGGCCCGCGGCGCGATCTTCGGCATGACGCGCAACACCGGCCCGGCGGAATTTGCCCGTGCGGCGCTGGAGGCGGTCTGCTACCAGACCCGCGATCTCCTCGATGCCATGCACAAGGACTGGAAGAGCGACGGCGAGGATACGGTGCTGCGTGTCGATGGCGGCATGGTTGCCTCCGACTGGACGATGCAGCGGCTGGCCGACCTGCTCGACGCGCCCGTCGACCGGCCGACGATCCTCGAAACCACGGCGCTGGGTGCCGCCTGGCTCGCCGGCAGCCGCGCCGGTGTGTGGCCCGACAAAGCGGGGTTTGCCGCCGCCTGGGCGCGCGACCGCCGCTTCGAACCGCTGATGGACGAGAAGATGCGGACCGCCAAGCTCAAGGGCTGGCGCAACGCCGTGAAGCGCACCTTGAACGACGCCTGATTGCTGAGTCTTTTGAATCGCTTCGCGGGGTTTGTGAAACTTCGCGTATCGATTCAACCGGGTGCCCGCCGGACATGCGGCTGTTGTGCTTTCATGGCATTCTCGGGGGATGGAATCGTCGGCCAGTTCACCGGCTTCGATTTGAAACTGCGCCCCGATGTCATCGACATCCTGCGCGATCACCTGCGCTGGCTCGACGTGCCGATCCTCGGAGGACTGCCGGTCGGCCATGTCGACGCTGGATGCATCGGCGCAGACGCTTACTGTTCTGGGGCGCGAGGAACAGACGGAAGATTGAGGGTCGGCCGGGCGCTTATCGCGGCTTCTTCAGCCAAGGCGTGGGGCCGTTCCAGAAGATCAGGTCGGCGCCGAGAAAATCGCCGGAAAAGCCGCGGAATTCATCCTTGGCGGCTGGCTTCCTGGCGAGATGGTTGCGGTGGCCCGCCTGCGGTTCGCGCATCGCCATCGCCACCTGCTCGACCTTTGAGACACTGGACGCCGCAAGGCCCGGTACGGTTTCCCTGGTCGTTGGCGCAGCGAAGGCGGCGGTGGTCAGGGCAAGCATCGCCATGGCGGTCGGCAGGGTTTTTGTGAGGCGCATCGGTTCGTTCTCGGCGGATCATCGGGGCCGGCGCGTGCCGGTGGCAACGATGTGTGGGAGGAAAGGGGCGGTTCCGTGGCATGCGGGGGAGGCTATCGGCCGCAAGGCGGTCTCGTGTGACTTTTCCACATGATGGGCATACGGGCACCCGATGCGGAGTAACCCTCGGCTGTCTCGCTGTGGCAGATATTTTCTGCTGCGTTGTGTCGGTTCCGCGTTTACTCCTGCGTCATTGGGAAAGAGGAGTGAACCGAATGCTGTATGCGATCCTGTGTTACGCCAATGAAGAGACCGTCTTCGCCTGGTCCAAGGATGAGGAAGAGGCGGTGATGTCCAAGCTCATCACCGTTCAGGAACCCTATGCCAGGGCCGGCAAGCTCGGCCCCGTCGGGCGGCTGATGCCGACGACGACCGCCACCACCGTGCGCAAGGGCAAGGACGAGGCCCTGGTGATCGACGGTCCCTTCGCCGAGACCAAGGAAGCGCTGCTCGGCTTCTACACCATCGATTGCGACAATCTCGAAGAGGCGGTTGCCTTCTGCAAGCAGCTGTCCGCCGTCAATCCCGGTTCGAGCTCCTACGAAATCCGTCCCTTCTACGTCTTCCGCCCCGGAGATCTCGCGACATGACCGACCTTGCCTGGATCGACACGACGCTGGCTGCGGCGCGACCAAGGGCTCTCGGCGCGCTGCTGCGGTATTTTCGCGATCTCGACACCGCCGAGGAAGCGTTCCAGGAAGCCTGTTTGCGGGCATTGCGCAGCTGGCCGGACAAGGGGCCGCCGCGCGACCCCGTCGCCTGGCTGATCCTCGTCGGCCGCAACAGCGGCATCGATGCCGTGCGGCGCGGCGCCCGGCTTGAGGCGCTGCCCGACGAGGACCTGATCTCCGATACCGGCGATGCCGAAAGCGACATGGCCGACCGGCTCGACGGCTCGCACTACCGCGACGACATCCTGCGGCTGATGTTCATCTGCTGCCATCCGGATCTGCCCGCCACCCAGCAGATCGCGCTGGCGCTGCGCATCGTCTCCGGCCTCAGCGTGCAGCAGATCGCCCGGGCCTTCCTCGTCGGCGACAGCGCCATGGAGCAGCGTATCACCCGGGCCAAGGCGCGGGTCGCCAGGGCGGGCGTCGCCTTCCAGACGCCGGGCGCTGCCGAACGGGCGGAGCGGCTGTCCAGGGTGACGACGATGATCTATCTCGTCTTCAACGAAGGCTATAGCCAGTCCGATCCCAAGCGCGATGCCTGCGCCTTTGCCGACGAGGCGATCCGCCTTGCCCGGCTGCTTCTCGGCATCTTTCCGTCCGAACCGGAGATCATGGGCCTGCTGGCGCTGATGCTGCTGCAGCTCTCCCGCCGTGCCGCCCGTTTCGATGCCGAAGGCCAGATCGTGCTGCTGGAGGACCAGGACCGCAGCCGCTGGAACCGCGAGGCGATCAACGAGGCGCTGGCATTGATCGAAAAGGCGATCCGTCATCGCCAGCCCGGCCCCTACCAGATCCAGGCGGCGATCGCGGCACTGCATGCCCGCGCCATCAGGGCCGAGGATACCGACTGGACGCAGATCGAACTGCTTTATCGCACCCTGGAGCACGTGCAGCCGTCGCCGGTCGTCACCCTCAACCGCGCCGTCGCCGTCGCGAAGCGCTCGGGTCCTGTCGAGGCGCTGGACATGGTGGAGCAACTGGCGGGCGCTCTCGACGGCTATTTCTATTTCCACGGCCTGCGAGGCAATCTTCTGATGCAGCTCGGCCGCAACCACGAGGCCCGCACCGCCTTCGACCGCGCCATCGCGCTCGCCCGGTCGCCCGCCGAAGCCGCCCATATCCGGCTGCAGCTCGACCGTTTGAAGGCGGATGCCGAAACCTCCCTCGGATAAGGGCATCGCCATCGGTTTTTCCTGTCGCAAGGTCCGAAACCGGCCTGTCCCATCGAAATTCTCGAACGAAACCTTCCAGATTTTACATTTGCCTTGTTTCCCCGGCATACCTATCTCCATGCCACGCGCAACGAGGTGGATGATATGGAACTCGGTCTTTATACTTTCGCGGATGTCGATCCTGCGGCTGCCGCCAAGGGGCCGGAGGGCGCGCGCCGACTGAAGAACCTTCTGGAGGAGATCGAACTGGCCGACCAGGTCGGCCTCGACGTCTTCGGGCTCGGCGAACATCACCGGCCGGATTACGCCGCCTCGGCGCCGGCGACCATCCTGGCCGCGGCTGCGGTCAAGACCAAAAACATCCGGCTGACCAGCGCCGTCACCGTCCTGAGCTCGGACGATCCGGTGCGGGTGTTCCAGCAGTTCGCCACCCTCGACCTCCTGTCGAACGGCCGGGCGGAGATGATGGCGGGGCGCGGCTCCTTCATCGAATCCTTCCCGCTCTTCGGCTACAATCTCGAAGATTACGACCAGCTGTTCGAGGAAAAGCTCGATCTGCTCATGGCGCTGCGCGACGGCGAAACGGTGACCTGGCAGGGCGAGATGCGTGCGCCGATCAACGGCCGGGGCGTCTATCCCCGCCCGCTGCAGGACCCGTTGCCGCTCTGGATTGCCGTCGGTGGCACGCCGCAATCGGTTGCCCGTGCCGGTGCGCTCGGCCTGCCGGTGGCGCTGGCGATCATCGGCGGTGAACCGCGGCGTTTTGCGCCGCTCTTCGATCTTTACCGCGAGGCGGCCCGCCGGGCCGGCCAGGACCAGGCAAAGCTGAAGACCAGCATCAATGTCCACGGTTTCATTGCCGATACGACCGAAGCCGCTGCCGACCAGTTCTACGGGCCGCAGGCGGCGGTGATGAACCGCATCGGCCGCGAACGCGGCTGGGGGCCGACGAGCCGGGCGCATTTCGATGCCTCGCGTGGTCCTTCGGGCGCGCTGTTCGTCGGCGATCCGGAAGTCGTGGCGGAAAAGATCGTCGCCCACCACGCGCTTTTCAAGAACGACCGCTTCCTGCTGCAGATGGCGATCGGGCTGATGCCGCACGAGCAGATCATGCGCGGCATCGAGCTTTACGGCACCAAAGTCGCTCCCCTGGTCAGAAAGGCATTGACCGGCGGGGCGGAAGCGGCGAAAGCCACCGCCTGAACCGAAAGATTACGACAGCGGAACGATCATGGTCATCTCCACCGAAGACGAATTGGCGAAACTGAGGGATATCGGCCGCATCTGCGCCAGCGCCGTGCAGACCATGGCCGATGCGCTTGAGCCCGGCATCACCACCGCGGAACTCGACATGATCGGCCGGAAATTCCTGGAGGCGAACGGCGCGGAGTCGGCGCCGGAGTTCTGCTACCAGTTTCCCGGAGCGACCTGCATCAGCGTCAATGAGGAAGTGGCGCACGGCATTCCCGGTCCGCGGGTCATCCAGGCGGGCGATCTCGTCAACATCGACGTCTCGGCAGTGAAGGACGGTTTCTTTTCCGACACCGGTTCGTCGTTCATCGTGCCGCCGGTGACGCCGAAGATCGACAGGCTGTGCCGTGACGGCAAGCGGGCGCTGTGGGTCGGGGTCAACCAGGTCAGGAGCGGCCAGCCGATGGCGAAGATCGGCAATGCCATCGGCGCCTTCGCCGCCAAGAACCGCTATACGCTGATCACCAACCTTGCCAGCCACGGCGTCGGCCGCTCGTTGCATGAGGAGCCGAAAGAACTGTCCACCTGGCCGGACCCCGACGAAACGCGGCTCATGACGGAAGGCCTCGTCTTCACCATCGAGCCTTTCCTGTCGCTCGGCGGCCAGTGGGCCGAGGACGGTGACGATCCCTGGACGCTCTACAGCGAACCGCGGGCGCCGACGGTGCAATTCGAGCATACGCTGGTGGCGACGAAGAACGGCCCGCTGGTGCTGACGCTGGCCGCCTGAGCGCCGGCCGCGCGGCGGAGTTCGACAGCAACTGTGATCGATCGATCAGAATAAGTCGTTTGTCGCCGGGATGCTGCACTGCGATAAAAGCGCATGCTCAGATCTCCCGCCACTTCCGCCCCGAACATGATCTCGCTCGGTTTCGTCGGCGCCTTGTCGATGGCCGCGGCCATGGGTTTCGGGCGCTTTTCCTACACGCCGATCCTGCCCGGCATGATGGCCGGCCTCGGCCTGTCGGCTGCGGATGCCGGCTTGATCGCCGCCGGGAATTTCGCCGGTTATCTCGCAGGCGCGGTGCTTGCCGCCTATGGCTGGGCATCCAGGCGCGAGCGGACGGTTGCTGTTCTGGCGCTGCTTGCCAATGCGGTGCTGCTGCTGGCCATGGCGTTTTTGGATACGGTGCCGGCCTTCGTGGTCATCCGCTTTCTTGCGGGGCTGGCAAGCGCCTTTGCGATGATCTTCACCTCGTCGATCGTGCTCGGCCATGCCGCCCTGCGGGCCAATGAAAATGTGCAGCCGGCGCATTTCGGCGGTGTCGGGTTGGGCATCGCGCTCTCCTCCTTCATGGTGGTGGCGCTGGCGATGCTTTTCGACGGGGCGCAGGAATGGCGCTGGGACTGGATTGTCGGCGGCATCTTCGCCTTGGTTGCCGCGCTGGTTTCATGGGTGATGCTGCCGCAGGCGCCACGGGCCGCCGGTGCGGAACGCAAGGAGCCGCCGCTCGTCTGGAAACGACCCTTGCTGCTGCTGACCTTGTCATACGGCCTGTTCGGCTTCGGTTACGTGGTCACGGCGACCTTTCTGGTGGCGATGGCGCGCAGCGGTTCGGCAAGCCACACCGTCGAATTTCTTTCCTGGTTCATCACCGGCCTTGCCGCAGCCGCCTCCCTCGTGCTGTGGCGGCCTTTCCAGCGACGCTTCGGTCTCGGCGCCGCCTATATGGCGGGCCCGCTGGCGGAAGCCGTGGGCGTGCCGGCGGCCGGCATGCTGCCCCCCGGCAGCGCGCCGCTGGTCGGCGGCCTGCTGTTCGGGGCAACCTTCCTGATGTGCGCCGCCTATGGACTGCAGATCGGCCGGCGGCTCAGCCCGGAAAGCCCGCGGCGGGCCTTCGCGATCATGACGGCCGCCTTTGGCATCGGCCAGATCATCGGGCCGCTGGTCGCCGGCTGGCTAGCCGAGGCGACCGGAAGTTTTACGCTGCCGACCCTGGTGGCCGCCGGTGTTCTTGTTGTCTGCACCCTGCTCGTCTTGCCGGTTCGATCGCAGCTCCACTGAGCTGGCAACCCCTGAAAAGGCCTGGAAAACCTGGAATATGCGTTTATTCGAAATTTAACGTGTTGCCTTTATTTTTTGGCATTCATCAATTCGAATGCTCGGAGAAGACTATGAAGGCGCTCAAGATATCAACCCGGCTCTATCTTCTGGTCGGCTTGTCGCTGGCGATCTTTTCGATGGCGCTGATCTACGGATTGTTGCACAGCCAGGAGGCGTTGGTCAGCGAACGCAAGGCAAAGTTGAGCGCCATGGACCAGAGCATGATCACCCTCTTCAAGCTCTATCACGGCATGGAGACCGCCGGCACGTTGAGCCGCGAGGAAGCCCAGGCACGGGCGAAGGATGCGGTGCGGGTGCTGCGTTATGAAGACAGCGGCTACTTCTGGATCAACGACATGAATGCCGGCATCGTCATGCATCCGATCAAGCCGGCGCTGGACGGAACCGACCAGTCCGGCATGAAGGACCCGACCGGCAAGCACATCTTCCAGGAATTCGTCAAGACGGTGCAGACGAGCCCGACACGCGAGGGTTTCGTCGATTATTACTGGCCGAAGCCGGGCTTCGAAGAGCCTGTGCTGAAATATTCGCATGTTGCCGGTTTCGAACCCTGGGGCTGGGTCGTCGGCACGGGTGTCTATGCGGACGACCTCGCCGCGATGTTCCGACGCAATGCGTTGCAGACGGCCGCCATCGTCGGGCTTGGCGCGCTGGCGATCCTGCTGGTCGCCTTTGCCGTCGTCCGCAGCGTGGTCAAGCCGATCGAACGGCTCAAGGCATCGATGCAGGCGATTTCCGAGGAAAATGTCGAGGCGGCCATTCCAGAGACAGATCGAGGCGACGAGATCGGTGAGATGGCCAAGGTCGTCGGCCTGCTGCGCGATTCCGTGCGCGAACGGATCGACCTCAGGCAGCGCGAGAGCGACCAGCAGCAGCGGCTCGGGGCGGAGCGCCAGCAGTCGGAAAACCAGCAGCGCGCCGTTGCCCGCTCGCAGTCGGATGCCATGAACACCGTGGGTGCCGCGCTGGAATGTCTGGCCAACGGCGATCTCACGGCGTCGATCAAGGACATCGCGCCGGAATATTCGAAATTGCGCGACGACTTCAACCGGGCGGTCGAGGCGCTCAGCACCGCCATCCATGCCATCGCCCACTCCACCGATATCGTCCATGGCAGTGCCGGCGGCATTTCCGAGGCGGCCAACAATCTTTCCCACCGCACCGAGCAGCAGGCGGCCTCGCTGGAGGAAACCGCAGCCGCGCTCGACGAGATCACCGCCACGGTCCGCAGCGCTTCCGAACGCGCCGCCGAGGCGAGCCGCATGGTCGGCGAAACCAAGCAGAGCACCGGCAAGTCCGGCGCCATCGTCCGCGATGCCGTCTCGGCGATGAGCCGCATCGAGGAAGCGTCCAGCCGCATCAGCCAGATCATCGGCGTCATCGACGAGATCGCCTTCCAGACCAATCTCCTCGCCCTGAATGCCGGGGTCGAGGCGGCGCGGGCCGGGGAAGCGGGCCGTGGCTTTGCCGTGGTCGCCCAGGAGGTACGCGAACTGGCGCAGCGTTCTGCCAATGCGGCCAAGGAAATCAAGGGCCTGATCAACAACGCCACGACCGAGGTCGGCAACGGCGTGTCGCTGGTCCGCTCGACGGGCGATGCGCTGAACGAGATCGATGCGCTGGTCAACCGCGTCAACGAGCAGGTCATCTCGATTGCCACCTCCGCCAAGGAGCAGGCCGTCGGTCTTGCCGAAGTCAACACGGCGGTCAACCAGATGGACCAGATGACGCAGCCGAACGCCGCCATGGTCGAGGAGACCAATGCCGCCAGCCAGACGCTGACCCAGGAAAGCAACCAACTGAAGGCGCTGATCGAGAATTTCCGGCTGTCATCGGCGGCAAGGCCCGTCGCCCCTCGGCGGGCCGCCTGAGCGGCACCCCCCGCCAGGCATATGATCGGCGAAGCGCGGCCATCGAGCCGCGCTTTTTTCGTTGGCCGAGGTGTTCACACGGGCTGCAGTTACAAATACGTAACAATGGATTGAGCCCATTGCCGCGTTCTTCGATCTGCCTTAGTTTCCGGCAAAATACGGTGTTGCAACGCACCTGGAAATTTCACTTTCGAGAAAGCCACGTCTTCCGTGTTTCACTCCTTTTTTCCCCAGCCCAAGCTGTTCTTCACCTCCCTTGTCGTCTGGACCGCCGTTTGTATCGCCATCTGGTATACGGTGGGCGTCGATGCCGGCATCGCGCTCGGTTTTTCGCCGCTGCCGGAAGGCCAGGAACCGCCGATCGACCTGCGCTTCTTCCTGACGCCGGACAATCTGTGGTTCTACATCTTCTTCGTCGTCTGCACGCTGGCCTTCGGCGCGTTCTGGAAGATCAAGGCCCGTCACCACCCCTGGACGAACTGGTCGATCTGGGGTTCGGCGCTGATCATCTTCTCCACCTATTTCGGCGTCCAGGTCTATGTGGCGATCAACAACTGGCGCCGGCCCTTCGGTGACCTGCTGCAGAATGCCTTGACCGGCAAGCCCGGCATCACCGACGAGAATTTCTACTCGCTGATGCTGATCTTCTGCCAGATCGCCTTTCTCAGCATGTTCGTCTCCATCCTCACCGATTTCTTCGTCAGCCACTACGTCTTCCGCTGGCGCACGGCGATGAACGACTTCTACATGTCGAAGTGGGAAAAGGTCCGCCATATCGAAGGTGCCTCGCAGCGTGTGCAGGAAGACACGATGCGGTTCGCCAATATTCTCGAAGGCCTGGGCGTCAGCCTGATAAATGCGGTGATGACGCTGATCGCCTTCCTGCCGATCCTGTTTGCCCTGTCGAGCTACGTCTCGACGCTGCCGATCTTCGGCGCCGTGCCGCATGCGCTGTTCTGGCTGGCACTGCTGTGGTCGATCTTCGGCACCGGCCTGCTGGCGATCGTCGGCATCAAGCTGCCAGGGCTGCAGTTCCGCAACCAGCGTGTCGAGGCGGCCTACCGTAAGGAACTCGTCTACGGCGAAGACCATGCCGACCGGGCGCAGCCGATCACCGTGCAGGAACTCTTCGCCAACGTGCGGCGCAATTATTTCCGTATGTATTTCCACTATCTCTATTTCAACGTCGCCCGCTATTTCTACGTGCAGGCGGACTCGCTGTTCGTGACCTTCATGCTGGTGCCGACCATCGTTGCCGGCAAGATCACCTACGGTATCTACCAGCAGATCCTCACCGCCTTCGGGCAGGTCAGCAACTCCTTCCAGTATCTCGTCAATTCCTGGACGACGATCATCGAGCTGCTTTCCATCCACAAGCGCCTGAGAGCTTTCGAAGCAGCAATCGAGGACGAGCCGCTGCCGTCGATCGACCAGCGCTTCATGGAGCGCCAGGGCAACGAACAGGTTCCGATCGAAGAAGATTGATTTTGCGACATGAAAATGAAAACGGCCTGATCCAAGATCGGGCCGTTTTCATTTCTGTATGTCTATCGCGGGCGCTTTAAAGAAAGAATGCCCAGATCAAAAGAACGAGGAAGAGCGGAACGCCCATAATCCAGAGAATAAGTCCGCGAAGCATGATCGATCTCCATTGCTGTTTCTCGGAACAGGAAACGCGTTGCGCTCCGGATAGGTTCCCGGACGGAGATGCATTTTACGATGGGTGACGATGCTTGCGTCTCAGAAGGCGGATTGGCTGCCTGCAACCTTGCCGTTCTCGTCCTGCTTCATCCGCCGGATGGCTTCCGGATAGGTGACACAGGCGACGTCGCTCCTGTGGCAAACGTCGCTCAGAAGCCTGTCGAGCGCCCGCCAATAGGCGCCGCCATTCATTTCGACGAAATGGAAGCCGAGCTGGAGGGGAATGCGCTCTCCGTCATATTGCTTGTCGAAGGCCGCCTTGAAGGCGGCGTAGGTGCGCTCCTCGAATTCCTGCGAGCGTGACGGATTTTCGATGCCGACCGAGTGGCGGACGAACAGGTTGTAGTCCATGCCGATCACCGGCCGCTGCTGCGGTCCTTCCGGTATCAGCGGCAGGCCGAAACGCACGAGGCCGTCCTGTTCGGCCGGGGGCAGGGGGCCTTTCGTCACCAGGCTGGCGTCGTAGAGGAAGCCGTCGGCTTTCTCCGCATCGGTCAGGGCCTTACTGGTGGAGAGATAAGGCGCCCGGAAGCCGACGATGCCATGCGTGACGAAATCCTGCCATGCCGCCGGTTCCTCGGCCTTGAGGCCGATACCCTGCCAGGCACCGGAAAGGGTCTGGCGGAACGTGCGGAACTCCGCCGTCCATTCCGCCTTCGTCCAGTCCTTGCCGTCGAAATGGCCGCAGGCATGGCTGCCGATATCATGGCCTTCGAGATGGGCATTCCAGATGTGATCGAGGCGCGTGCGGATTTCGTCGCTGCTCTGCGCGAAGCCGACATTGGAGCGGCCCTTCTTGTGGCCGGGCGCCTGATAGGCCTTCCTGGCATCGGCATTCATCAGGAAGGTGCAGGAGAGGAAATAGGTGAAACGGGCGCCGGTCCGTTTCGCCATGTCGCGGCTTTTCTGCCAGAGCGCATTGTCATGGGCGCCGTCGAAGGAAATCAGCAACAACTGCTGTTTCGGGGTCTCGGCGAAGGCGCCGCCGGACGGCAGCGAAAAGGCAAGGGCTGAGAGAAAAAGCGAACGGAACATCGGGCACCACGCATCGTCAAAACGCGGCTTCTTGCCCCAGGAATGCGGCGAAGCTTTGATGGTGCTGGCATTTCGGCCGGCTTGCCGGTAAGTCATGCCGATACGCCAATCCAGCCAAAAGGATATCCGCCATGACGCTGCTCGTCGTCGGCCTCGTTCTCTTCCTCGGGATCCACCTGATCCGCGTCCTCGTTCCGGGCTTCCGCACGGCGATGATCGAAAAGATAGGGAAACCCGCATGGACGGCGGTCTATTCGATCGCCAGTGTCGTCGGCCTCGTGGTGCTGGCTTACGGTTTCGGTACAGCACGCAGCGAAGACTGGGGCATGCTCTACAATCCGCCGGTCTGGACCTCGCATCTCGCCGTGACGCTGATGCTCATCGCCACGATCTGTCTGGTCGCCGGCTTTCTGCCGGCGGGATACATCGCCACGAAGACGAAGCATCCGATGGTTCTGTCCGTGAAGATCTGGGCACTGTCGCACCTGTTGGCCAACGGCGAGGTCTATTCCGTGCTGCTGTTCGCAGCCTTCCTGGCCTGGGGCGTGATCATGCGGATTATGCTGAAGCGCCGCGAGCGCGCCGGCGAAATCGTGCGGCGGCCGTTCGTTTCGGGGCTCTATGATATCGTCGCCATCGTCGTCGGCGCTGCCGTCTGGTGGGCGATGATCTGGAAAATTCACCTGTGGTTGATCGGCGTCGCGCCGATGCCGCAACTGTTTTCGTGACAACACCCCTTACAACGGCCGCAAAATCGGGTAGAAGGCAGCAAAACCGCTGCTTGGGGCGTGCGTACAGGATCGCCGGAGATAGAAATGGCATTGAACGACGACAGTTTCATCCGCGAGGTGAACGAGGAACTCCGTTCCGACCAGATCAAGTCCGTCTGGCGCCGGTTCGGGCGTATCCTGATCGCCGTCGCCGTTCTTATCGTCGTCGGCACGGCGGTGCATCGCGCCTATGACTACTGGCAGACGCAGAAGGCGTCCGGCTCGGGAGACCAGTTCCTGTCGGCGCTGAAGCTCATCGACGAAAAGAAGCCGGATGAGGCGCTGAAGGCACTCGAAACGCTGGCGTCCGAAGGACACGGCTCCTATCCGCTCTTGGCGAGCATGCGTTCGGCAACGCTCCTGGAGGAAAAAGGCGATGCCGCCGGTGCCGTCGCGGCATTTTCGGCCATCGGCAAGGACGCGCAGGCGCCGACCGCGCTGCGCGACGTTGCGCGCCTGCGCGCCGCCTGGATCCTGATCGAGAGCGGCACCTACGAGCAGGTCTCCGCCGAGGTGGAGCAGATGGCGACGCCGCAGAACGCGCTACGCCATTCCGCCCGCGAAGCCTTGGGGCTTTCCGCCTACAAAGCAGGCGACGTCAAGCGCGCCAAGGACTGGTTCCAGCAGATCATCGACGATACCGAAACGCCGCGCAACGTCGCCAGCCGCGCGCAGATCATGCTTGATCTGATCGCTGCCTCGGGCAAAGCTGCCTGATCAGGATACCGGAACCGCCGCGTGAAAAGGCCTCACGCGGCATGTTTCGGCGCAAGGATTGTCTTGATGTCTCCCGGGGCCGAAGGGCCTTCGGGAGATATGTTTTAGAGCATTTCCAGCAAAAGTGCGCAGCGGTTTTGCGTCCGGAAATGCGTCGAAACAAAACGCTCTAGGGCCGTGAACAAAGGATAAGAAAAACGATGAGTTTCACAGTCGCTATCGTCGGACGCCCGAATGTCGGCAAGTCCACGCTTTTCAACCGGCTGGTCGGCAAGAAGCTGGCGCTCGTCGACGACACGCCGGGTGTCACGCGTGACCGTCGTCCGGGCGAGGCCAAGCTCATCGACCTGCGCTTCACCATCATCGACACGGCCGGTCTCGAAGAAGCCGGGCCGGAAACGCTGGAAGGCCGCATGCGGGCGCAGACGGAAGCAGCGATCGACGAAGCCGACCTGACGCTGTTCGTCATCGACGCCAAGTCCGGCCTGACGCCGCTCGACCAGTCCTTCGGCGACATGCTGCGCCGGCGCGGCAAGCCCGTGGTGCTCGTCGCCAACAAGTCGGAAGCGCGCGGCTCGGACGGCGGCTTCTACGATGCCTTCACCCTCGGCCTCGGCGAACCCTGCCCGATTTCGGCCGAACACGGCCAGGGCATGATCGACCTGCGCGACGCCATCGTCGCGGCGATCGGCGAAGACGTCGCTTTCCCGGAAGAGATCGACGAGCCGGAGACCAATGTCGACATTCGCCGCACGGCGGGCGACGACGAGATGGAGGAAGACGAAGAGGCCTATGACGACAGCAAGCCGCTACGCGTCGCCATCGTCGGCCGCCCGAACGCCGGCAAATCGACGCTGATCAACCGTTTCCTCGGCGAAGACCGGCTGCTGACCGGCCCGGAAGCCGGTATCACCCGCGATTCGATCTCGGTGGAATGGGAATGGCGCGGCCGCACGGTCAAGATGTTCGACACCGCCGGCATGCGCCGCAAGGCGAAGGTGCAGGAGAAGCTGGAAAAGCTGTCCGTCGCCGATGCGCTGCGGTCGATCCGCTTTGCCGAAACCGTCATCATCGTTTTCGACGCTACCATTCCTTTCGAAAAGCAGGATCTGCAGATCGTCGACCTGGTGCTGCGCGAAGGCCGGGCGGCGGTGCTCGCCTTCAACAAATGGGACATGATCGAGGAACCGCAGGCGGTGCTGGCCGACCTGCGTGAAAAGACCGAGCGGCTGCTGCCGCAGGCGCGCGGCATCCGCGCCGTGCCGATCTCCGGCGAAACCGGCTACGGCCTCGACAAACTGATGCAGTCTGTCATCGATACGGACAGGGTCTGGAACAAGCGCATCTCGACGGCGCGTCTCAACCGCTGGCTGGAATCGCAAACCGTGCAGCATCCGCCGCCGGCCGTCTCCGGCCGCCGCCTGAAGCTGAAATACATGACGCAGGTCAAGGCCCGCCCGCCGGCCTTCATGATTTCCTGCACACGCCCGGACGCCCTGCCGGAATCCTACGTGCGCTACCTGATCAACGGCTTGCGCGCCGATTTCGACATGCCGGGCGTGCCGATCCGCATCCATTTCAAGGCAGCGGAAAACCCGTTCGAGGGGCGCAAGAAGAAGCGCTGATCGGCCACGCGCTACGCCGCCGGCGTTTCGGCGGCTGGCGGTGCGACGCTTTCGTGCTATGACGGGCATCGATATTGGCTGCCGTTGCAGCGCGAGGCGAGGGAATTTGCGATGCCGTCCACCGAACTGCTGATCGCCTTCCTGGCGACCACGGCCATCTTTGCCTATATTCCCGGGCCTGCGATGCTGTATGCGGCGGCGCAGACCATGGCGGGGGGACGGCGGTCCGGCATGATGGCCGTGCTCGGCATCCATCTCGGCTGCTACGTCCACGTCCTTGCCGCGGCGGCGGGGCTGTCGATGCTCTTTCACGCCGTGCCGCTGCTTTTACCGTGGTCAAGCTGGCCGGTGCCGGTTATCTCGTCTGGCTAGGCATCTCGCTGTTTCGCGCCAAGGCACAAGGTGACGACATGCCGTCCGGCTTCGCACCGAAATCCGGCTGGTGTGCATTTTTCGAAAGCGTGACGGTGGAAGTGCTGAACCCGAAAACAGCGATCTTCTTCCTTGCCTTCCTGCCGCAATTCGTCGATGCCTCCGCTGCTTTGCCCGTCTGGGTGCAATTCGTCGTGCTGGGGACTGTCGTCAACCTGATGTTTTCGTCGGCGGACGTCGTGTGCGTGATGTTGGCCGGTGTTGTCACCGACAGGCTCAAGCGGTCCAGCCGTGCCCAGCGCTGGATGCAACGGGCTGGCGGCATGGTGCTTGTCGGGCTCGGAGCCCACCTGGCGCTCCAGCGGAGCTGATCAGTCGGGAAGGACGGCGAAGCTGTTTGCCGCCTTGCGCGTCGGCTTCCGCCTGCGGGCGTTGGCCACCAGCACGTTGTCGAGGAACTGCCGTCCGGCGCTTTCCCAGGAATAGGTTTCCGCAAGCGCCCGTGCCGCTTCGCCCGAGGCGGAGAGGGCGGCCAGGCAGGCTTCCCGCAGATCCTCGTGCAGCACGCCGGCCTGCGGATGATCACGCAGGATGTCGATCGGCCCGGTGACCGGATGGGCAGCGACGGGCACGCCGCTCGCCAGCGCCTCGATGATGGTGTTGCCGAAGGTGTCCGTCTTCGAGGGGAAGACGAAGACATCGGCCTGGGCATAGGCGCGGGCGAGGTCGTCGCCGAACTTCAGGCCGGTGAACAGCACGTTCGGATAACGGCGCTCCAGTTCGGCCTTGGCGGGGCCATCGCCGATGACCACCTTGGAGCCCGGCAGGTCGAGGTCGAGGAAGCCCGGCAGGTTCTTTTCCAGCGCGATGCGGCCGACGGTCATGAACAGCGGCCGCGGCAGGCCAAAGGGCATGGCGTCCTTTTCGGTCGGCTGGAAGAGATCCGTATCGACGCCGCGGCTCCAGCGCACGATATTCCTGATGCCGCGGGCGGCCAGTTCCTGCTCCAGGCTTTCCGTCGCCACCATGCAGGCGGAACCGGCATTGTGGAACCAGCGCACGAAGGCGTAGAGCAGCGATTTCGGGATCGGCAGCCGGGCGGAGACATATTCGGGAAAGCGCGTGTGGTAGCAGGTGGTGAATGGCATGCCGTTGCGCAGGCACCAGCGGCGTGCGGTCAGGCCGAGCGGGCCTTCGGTGGCGATATGCACGAAGGACGGCTGGTGCCGTTCGATTTCGGCGGCGACGCGGCGGTAGCTGGCGATCGACAGGCGGATTTCCGGATAGGTGGGGCAGGGGATGCTGGAAAAGCGTTCCGGCGTCACCATGGAGACGCGGGTGCCGAGGCGGGTCAGTTCGCGATTGGTGTTTTCGATGGACCGGACGACGCCGTTCACCTGCGGATGCCAGGCGTCGGTGACGATGGTGATGCTTGCCATGATGTGTCTGACTTCGCTTGGCGGACCCGGCCGCGTTTGACAGGGGGCGGCAGGGCACTCCTGGCGCACGATGCCTGGCATTATCGCGCGATTCCATGATGGCAATATTACAGGCCGCTCCATCTCCCTGTTTCTACGCAATTCCGGACGCAACACCGCTGCGCGCTTTGGCTGGAATTGCTCTATTCCACCAGCTTTTCATAGGC
>Ga0066256_1001057_pt1 | contig 42390 bp, 46 predicted proteins | sample ThiBio_1000_biof_FD_87107 | JGI IMG/M metagenome (GOLD analysis project Ga0066256, IMG submission 87107) | Wastewater bioreactor microbial communities from Cape Town, South Africa - Thiocy_expt_1000_biof (version 2) | ecosystem: Engineered > Bioreactor > Thiocyanate-remediating >... | reverse complement strand
CCTTTCCGCCTATCAGGACCGCTTGCTGACGCTGTATCACGAGCATCCTGAATTCATCGAACCGGAAAGCCGCCGCAACGAAGTGCTGCGCTTCGTCGAAGGGGGGCTGCGGGATCTTTCGGTGTCGCGCACCAGCTTCGACTGGGGGGTGAAGGTTCCGGGGCACGAGGACCATGTGATGTATGTGTGGGTGGATGCGCTCACCAATTACATCACCGGGCTCGGCTATCCCGACGATACGGAGGATTTCCGCAAGTTCTGGCCGGCGGACGTGCATCTGATCGGCAAGGACATCGTGCGTTTCCATACGGTCTATTGGCCGGCTTTTCTGATGAGTGCGGGGCTGGCCTTGCCGAAGAAGGTGTTCGGCCACGGCTTTCTGCTCAATCGCGGGCAGAAGGAATCGAAGTCGCTGGGCAATGTCACCGATCCCAACGAACTGGCGGACCGGTTCGGCGTGGACGTGCTGCGCTACTTCCTGCTGCGCGAGATCAGCTTTGGGCAGGATGGCAGCTATTCGCAGGAAGCCATTGTAACCAGGGCGAATGCGGAACTGGCGAACAGCTTCGGGAATCTCGCGCAGCGGGTCATGAGCTTCATCGCCAAGAATTGCGACGGCGGCTTCACGGCTTCCGCGTCGGTGGAGGAAGCCGATGCGGCGCTGCGGGCGAAGGTCAACGCCGCCTGCCGCGAGGAACTGCCCGCCGCGTTCGAAAAGCTGGCCTTCTCCACGGGCCTGGAGGCGTGGATGCAGGCCGTGTTCGCCTGCAACGCCTATATCGACGAGCAGGCGCCCTGGGCGCTGCGCAAGACCGATCCGGCGCGGATGGAGCGGGTTCTGGCGACCTTGTGCGGCTGTATCCGCGATTTGGCGGTGGCAGTTTCGCCTGTCGTTCCAAGTGCCTCGGCGAAAATCCTCGATGCGCTGTGCATTCCGGCGGACGCCCGCGACTACGCCGCCCTGGCGGACGATCCGGCGCTGGGCGCGATCCGGGTCGACAACCCCTCGCCAGTCTTTCCCAGGCTGGAAATGCCGGCGGAAGAAGCCGCCTGATGCTGATCGACAGCCATTGCCACCTCGAATACGAAGGCCTGGTGGAAGATCAGCAAGGCGTCCTCGCGCGCGCGCGCGCGGCAGGAGTGGGAGGCTTCCTCAACATCTCGACCCGGCAAAGCGGGTGGGCCCGCGTGGTCGCCACCGCCACGCGTGAGAGCGACGTCTGGGCCAGCGTCGGAATCCACCCGCATGAGGCCGACGCTCACGCCGATCTAGGCGAGGGCGCGCTCCTCGCCGCCACCGAACACTCTCGCGTGATCGGCATCGGCGAAACCGGGTTGGACTATTATTACGACAAATCCGACCGCCAGGTGCAGCAGGCCCTCTTCCGCATGCATATCCGCGTCGCCCGCCAGACAGGCCTTCCTCTTATCATCCACACGCGCGAAGCTGATGAAGATACCGCCGCCATTCTCACCGAAGAGATGGAGAAGGGCGCCTTTCCCGCCTTGATCCATTGCTTCACCGCTTCCGCCGGCTTCGCCCGGGCGGTGCTCGATCTCGGCCTTTCGATCTCGCTCTCGGGCATCGTCACCTTCAAGAACGCCAGGGATTTGCAGGATATCGCCACCCAACTGCCGGCCGATCGCCTGCTCGTCGAGACGGACAGCCCGTTCCTGGCGCCCGTTCCCCATCGCGGAAAGACCTGCGAGCCTGCCTTCGTCGCCGATACGGCCGCCTTTGTCGCGGGCTTGCGGGGCGAGGCGGTCGAAACCCTGTCGGAGACGACCACTCGAAACTTTCATGCTTTGTTCCAGAAAGCCGCCGCGTGAAGCTGGTCGTGCTTGGCTGCGGCACGTCCACCGGAGTTCCGCGGATCGGAAACGATTGGGGCGATTGCGATCCCGGCGAACCCAAGAATCGCCGCACGCGCGTTTCCATCATGGTCGAAAGCGACGAAGGGCGGCGGCTGCTGGTGGATACGTCCAGCGACCTCAGGCAGCAACTGCTCGACAATGACATCGATCGGGTCGACGGGGTGTTCTGGACGCACGACCACGCCGATCATTGCCACGGCATCGACGATCTGCGGATCATGCGTTACGGGCGCAGCGCGCCTTTGCCGGGGTTCGCGTCCCAGGAAACCGCTCACCGGCTGCGTCAGCGTTTCAGCTACGTCTTCGCCGGGCAATACGGCTATCCTACGATCGTAAGCCTCGAGGTGCTCGACCGGCTGAAGCTTCATGCCGGTTTCGCCGTGAGCTGGTGCCAGATGCCGCACGGGCCGACCGAAACCACCGCCTTTCGCTTCGAAGCGGATGGCAAGTCCGTTGCCTATGCCACTGATTACAGTGCGGTCACCGAGGAAATGATCGCGCTGTTCGAGGATGTCGACGTTCTCGTATCCGATTGCCTGAGGCGCGAACCTCATCCCACGCATGCGCATCTGGCGATGGCGATCGAACTGGGCAAAAAGTGCAACGCGGGCGCCACGGTCCTGACTCATCTCGACAAGAGCATGGACTATGCGACACTCCGAAGCGAAGTTCCGCCGGATGTCCTGGTCGGCTTCGACGGGATGACGTTGAAACTGTGATGGAAGCGAACTGGCAATCGATCATCTGGGTCGCTCTGGCGTTGGTGCTCCCGGTGAGCGCGCTGATCGGCCGCCGGCTGTCATGGAAGAAATGGGTCGTGATGGCGCTGGTGTGGGGAGCGATTTTCGCGGTCACGGCAGCGCTGATCTCCGCCGTGAGGGGATAAGTCCCTCACATGGATGTGTTTTTAATTTAACATAATATATATTATCATTCCAATATGTCCGAACAGCTGAACCGCCTCCTCCGCATCATGGCCCGCTTGCGAGATCCCGCAGACGGCTGTGACTGGGATCGCGCACAAAGCTTCGCCTCGATCGCGCCGTACACGATCGAAGAAGCCTATGAGGTCGCCGACGCGATCGAGCGCGACGACATGGAGGAGCTTCTCGGCGAGCTCGGCGATCTCCTGCTTCAGGTCGTGTTCCATGCGCGGATGGCGGAAGAAGCCGGCCACTTTGCGTTCGAAGACGTCGCGCGCGCCATTTCCGACAAGATGGAAACGCGCCATCCGCATATTTTCGGCGATGGTGCTCCGGGCGCCTCGGATGGCTGGGAAGCCATAAAGGCGCGGGAACGCGCGGAAAAAGGCGCAATCAGCGCGATGGACGGCGTCGCCAGGGCGCTGCCGGCCTTGTTGCGGGCGGAAAAGCTGCAGAAACGGGCCGCGCGAGTGGGTTTCGACTGGCCCGACACCGAAGGGCCCACCGCCAAGCTTGAGGAAGAAGTGGCGGAATTGCGGAACGCTGCGACACCCGAAGAACGCCTGGACGAAGCCGGAGACGTGCTGTTCGGCGCCGTCAATCTCGTGCGGGCCTATGGCGTCGCGCCCGAAGAAGCGTTGCGCGCGGCGAACGCCAAGTTCGAGCGACGCTTCCGTATGATGGAGGAGCTTTCCGGCGGAAAGTTCAACGAGTTGCCGCTGGAAGCTCAGGAAGATCTATGGCAGCTCGCGAAGGCGGCCGAGAGAGGCCGGAACGGCGGCTGAAGGCGTCTGAATCAGTTTTCCTCCAGCGTCGCATAGCGGCCGAACTCCATGGGCGTGCGCCGCACCGCCATTTTCATGCGCGGGGCTTTGTCTTCATCGCCCTCACCCGCTTCGGCCAGCACCTCTTCCTTCAACACTTCGCCATGGGCATGCAGCCAGGCGATCCTCTGCCCGTCGCCCATGTTCAGCGTGAATTCGTAAGTCCGGGCCTGCTGGGTCAACAGCTTTCCGAGCAGATCGCACAGCGCATCGATCCCAAAGCCGCTGACGGCCGAAACCGAAACGATCCCACGGCCCTCCTCCATGGCAGCGGCCGCCAGTTCCGCCCTGCGGGCTTCGTCGAGCAGATCCCACTTGTTCCAGGCCTCGACGATCGGAATCCGCTCTTCGCCCTCTTCTCCTTCGATCACGCCGAGATCGGCGAGGACCTGCAGAACCTGGGCCTTTTGCGCCGCATTGGCGGGATTGGCCATGTCGCGGACGTGCACCACGATGTCCGCGGCGGTGACTTCTTCCAAAGTCGCGCGGAAGGCGGCGACGAGCTGTGTGGGAAGATCGGAGATGAATCCCACCGTGTCCGACAGGATCGCCTTCTCGACGCCGGGCAGCCGGATCGCGCGCATGGTGGGATCGAGCGTGGCGAAAAGCAGGTCCTCCGCCATGACGCCGGCCCCCGTCAGGCGGTTGAACAAGGTCGACTTGCCGGCATTGGTGTAGCCGACCAGCGCGATCACCGGCCAGGGCGCCCTTCCCCGCCTTTCGCGGTGCAGCGCGCGCGTCCGCCGCACCTGATCGAGCTCCCGGCGCAGCCGCCCCATGCGCGTGCGGATCATCCGCCGGTCCGCCTCGATCTGGGTTTCGCCGGGGCCGCCGAGGAAGCCGAAGCCGCCGCGCTGCCGCTCGAGGTGAGTCCAGCTGCGCACCAGGCGGCTCTGCTGATAGTCGAGATGCGCCAGCTCTACCTGCAGACGCCCCTCGGCGGTCGCCGCTCGCTCCCCGAAGATTTCGAGGATCAGCCCGGTCCGGTCGATCACCTTGTGCTTGAGCCGCCGTTCGAGATTGCGCTGCTGGATCGCCGACAGCGCACCGTCGACGATCACCAGTTCCGCATCCTCCTGCGCGCAGGCAGTGGCGATCCGCTCGATCTGCCCTTCGCCGAACAGGGTGCCGGGGCGGACATCGCGGATGGGCAACACGAAGGCCTCGCCCACCACGATCCCGATCGCCAGCGCCAGGCCGCAGGCTTCCTCGAGCCGAGCCTCGGCATCTTCGCTCCTGCGTTGGCCGCGGATGTCCGGGCACACGACGACGGCCCGGGCACCGCGGGTCACTTCGCCGGCAACATCGTCGGAAAAGCTCAGTTTTCCTCGCCTTCCCCGTCCCAATCGCCGGTCAGATCGACCGGCGCGGCGGGCTGTATCGTGGAAACCGCATGCTTGTAAGCCAGCTGAACGAAGCCTTCGCGCTCCAGCAGCATGCAGAACAGGTCATAAGCCGCGATCCGGCCCTGCAGCATCACGCCGTTCACGAGGAACATCGTCACGCTGACGCCCGCATCGCGCACGCTGCCGAGGAAGATATCCTGCAGGAGGCGCTGCTTCTTGCTCCCCTCGCCCATTCCGGCGAACTGGCCCGCATCGATCGGCTGGCTGGGCATGATCGTGGAGATCGCATGCTTGTAGACCAGTTGCGACTGGCCGTCGCGCCGCAACAGGATGGAGAAATTGTCGAACCAGGTGACGATGCCCTGGAGCTTGACCCCCTTGACGAGAAACATCGTCACCGGCGCCTTGTTCTTGCGCAGCAGGTTGAGGAAAGCGTCCTGAAGGTTCTGTCCCTTGTTGGCGGGAGCGGGAGGGGTGGCCGCGACCGGTTCCGGAGCGGGCTTTGGGCGAGCAGAAAGCGTTCGTCCGGTCATGTAACTGACTCCTTGTTTTGTTGTTGGCGGCCGCAATTGCGGTTCCGCATTCTGGTTGCCCAATCTGAATCGATCATGACAACCGAACTGGGGATGAATGTAATGCCAGTTCAACGGGATCGGCAATCCCTATTGTGCGACTGCGAAAAAGAGAGCCGGCAGCAAGCTGCATCGCCATGCAACCCCGGTCGAGCCGAAAATGGCGGTTTCCCGCCATCCGGAATTGCGGGCAGGCGCAAAGCGGCGCTCGCGCGAAGCGCCCCGGGTCCCGGCCTTAGTCCTGCGTGTCCCTTTCCGCCATGCCGAGCAGCTTGAGCTTGCGGTGCAAGGCGGAGCGTTCCATCCCGATGAAGCCGGCAGTCTTGGAGATGTTTCCGGAAAACCTGCGGATCTGGATCTTGAGGTATTCGCGCTCGAAATTCTCCCGCGCCTCGCGCAGCGGCACGCCCATGAGGGCGGACATTCCCGAGCCACCCGAAATCTTCCCCTCGGATATCTCTCCGGGGAGCATGTCCGGTTCTATGCGGGAAAGCTTGTCCCGCGGAGTCAGAATCACCGTCCGCTCGATCACGTTGCGCAGCTGGCGCACATTGCCCGGCCAGTCATAAGCCTGCAGGGCGGCCATGGCTTCCGGGGCGATCGCCGGCGGCTTCACGCCTTGTTCCGACGAATAGCGGGTGAAGAAATGATCCGCGAGAACCGGGATGTCCTCCCGCCGCTCCGACAGCGAGGGAACCGTGACCGGCACCACGTTCAGCCGGTAGAACAGATCCTCGCGAAAGCGCTTCTCCGCGATTTCCTTCTCGAGATTGCGCGAGGTGGAGGAAACCACCCGTACATCCACCCCGATTTGGCGCGTGCCGCCCACGCGCACGAAGCTCTGCTCGGTCAGCACCCTGAGGATGCGCGCCTGCGTGCTCGCCGGCATGTCGGCCACTTCGTCGAGATAAAGCGTGCCGCCGTCCGCCATTTCCAGCAGCCCGGCGCGGACTTGCTTGCCGTCCGCTTCCTCGCCGAACAGCTCCTGCTCGAAACGCTCGGGCGTGATGCGCGCAGAATTGACAGAGACGAAAGCCTTGTCCGCACGCGGGCTCCACGAATGCAGCAGGCGCGCGGCGACTTCCTTGCCCGCCCCCGCGGGGCCGGTGATCAGCACCCGGCTGCCGGTATTGGCGACACGCTTGAGCGTCGCCCTCACCTGGTTGATCGCCGAGGAGTTGCCCGTGAACGCGTCGCTCTTCAACGAACCTTCGCGCAGCCGCGCATTCTCGCGCCGGAGTCGCTCGGTTTCGGTCGCGCGGCCGACCAGATGAAGCAGGCGCTCGGCTTCGAAGGGCTTCTCGATGAAGTCCATCGCCCCGCGGCTGACGGCCGAGACCGCCGTGTCGATATTGCCGTGGCCGGAAAAGATGATCACCGGCAGGTCCGGCTCGCGCAGCTTGATCGCGTCGAGCACTTCGAGCCCATCCATCGGGCTGCCGTGGAGCCACACGTCCAGCAGGACGAGGCTGGGCCGCCTTTCGTCTATCGCCGCAAGCGCCGACGTGCTGTCGCCCGCCGTGCGGCAATCGAAGCCTTCATCGCTCAGGACGCCCGCAACCAGCTCGCGAATATCGCGCTCGTCGTCCACCACGAGGATGTCGAGAGCCATCAGTACTTCTCCATGACTTGCAGTTGCATCATTCGGCCGCCTCGCTTCCCGCGCGCGCCGAAAGCGGATCGCGGGCGAAACGCAGCATCACGCGCGTCCCGCCGGTTTCCGCAGGGGTGAATATCATTTCGCCGCCGTGTTCCTCGACGATCTTGTTGACGATGGCGAGGCCCAGCCCCGTCCCCTTCTCCCGGGTGGTGACATAGGGCTCCACGATCCGGTCGCGGTCTTGCGGCAGCCCGATCCCGTTGTCTTCCACGGTGACGATCAGCGAATCCCCTTCGCTCGCCACGGAGACGGCGATGGCCCCGCGATAGTCCGGTTCCGCCTCCTTGCCGCGCGCCATCCAGTCCGTCTGCAGCAGGAAATCCGCGGCGAGATGCTTGAGCAGGAAAGCAATCGCTGCCGCGAGCAGCCAGAACGTCGGAACGGTGTCTGGCATCGCGACCATGGTTCAGCGCGCTCCCTTGCACCGGCCGCAGAGCGGCGAGCCACCGGCCTTTGCCATGCTCGCTCGGAAAACCTTCATCGCGCCCCGCCCGCGCCGATAAAGCCGCCGAGGAAAGATGTCAGGTTGTCGCCGAGCGCATCGCAGAGATAGCCGCCCTCCTGGACGATGACGGTCGGCAGGCCCATGTCGGCGATCGCTTCGCCGATGCGGGCAAAGCCGGGCGTCGATACCGACAGACCACCGAAGGGGTCACCTTCGAAGGCGTCCAGCCCCAACGCCACCACCAGCGCGTCGGGCGCAAAGGCCTCGATGCGTTCGGCCGCGGCCGAGAGCGCTTCAAGAAACTCCGCGTCGCCGGATTTGCGCAGCAGCGGCAGGTTGAGGTTGTAGCCGAGGCCCGGGCCTTCGCCGCGCTCGTCGGCATGTCCCCAGAAGAACGGATAGAAGCGGATCGGATCGGCATGGATGGAAACCGTCAGCACGTCGGCGCGGCTGTAAAAGATGCCCTGCGTGCCGTTGCCGTGATGCAGGTCGACGTCGAGGATGACGACGCGTTTCGCCTGACTGCGCAGGTGCTGGGCAGCGATGGCGGAATTGTTGAGGAAGCAGAAGCCGCCGGCGACATCGGCAAAGGCATGGTGGCCCGGCGGGCGGCAGAGCGCATAGGCGGCACGCGCGCCGGACAGCACCGTCTCGGCGGCCTCCACCGCGCTCCAGGCGCTCCAGCAGGCGCTGAGCCAGGTGTCGGCGGAAATCGGGCAGGCGGTATCGGCCATGTGGTAACCGGCCTGGCCGACGGCAGAGGCCGGATAGCTGCCGGCGCGAGCCAAGGGGTGGATGTTGGGGATCACCTCTTCGGAGGCGCCTTCGATGCGCTGCCAGCGTTCGAAGATCGTGCGCAGGAAGGCGAGGTATTCCGGCGTATGAATGGCGGCGATCGGCTTGAGGCCGTGATCACGGGGCCGCTCGACGGTGGACCCGGCCGCCTTGGCGCCGGCCAGCAGGCGGTTGGTCCGCTCCGGCTTTTCCGGATTGGGTTTCTGCGCCCCGCTGGACAAGAACATCCGGGGGTCGTGGATCGCCTGCTCTTCGGCAAAAAAGGTCTTCATTTCGCTTCCGTGTCCTATCGTCTGTCAGACGCCGCTTTCATCGAGGCCGGCGAGGGCATCGAAGGCGTCACCGTAAATAGCATGAATATGTTCTTCCGGCTGGTGCAGCAGGCCGAGCCGCTCATAAAAACGCCGGGCGGTGAGGTTTTCCGCATCGACGGAAAGGCGCAGGTAGACGCCGCCCTTGTCGCGGACATGCCGTGCCGTCTGCCGTAACAGCGCCTCGGCAACGCCGGTGCCGCGAAACGCCGTGTCGACCACCAGATCCTGGATGTAGGCCCCCGGCTTGCCGCGCCAGGTGGAAAAACTCGCAAAATACAGGCAGAGCCCGGCAAATGTGCCGTCCATCTCGGCAATCAGCACCTCGAAGGCCGGCGAGGGGCCAAAGCCATAGCGGCGGAAATCCTCGGCCGTGGCGCTGATCTTGTGCGGCGTGCCGAGATGGTCGCCGATCATGCGGATGCCGGCCAGGATGGTTTCGGCGTCGGAGGCCGTCGCCTTGCGGATCAGCAGCGCATTTCGGTTTGCCGTCACCATCAGAAGGCCACCCGGTCGCCGCCCTTGAGCGCCAGCATGCTGCGCGCCTCATCGGGCGTGGCCACCTCCAGCGACAGGTTTTCGAGGATGGTGCGGATGCGCGCCACCTGCTGCGCGTTGGATGTCGCCAGTTCGCCGCGGCCGATATAGAGGCTGTCCTCCAGCCCGACGCGGACATTGCCGCCCAACGTCGCCCCCATGGTGATCAACGGCATCTGGGCGCGGCCGGCCGCCAGCACCGAGAAGCGATAGTCGTCGCCGAACAGCTTGTCGGCGATGCGTTTCATGTGCGCGAGGTTTTCCGGATCGGCGCCGATGCCGCCGAGGATGCCCAGCACGAACTGGATGAACAACGGCCCCTTGACCAGCCCGCGGTCGTAAAAATGTTTCAGCGAATAGAGATGGCCGACATCGTAGCATTCGAATTCGAAACGCGTGCCGCAGCCCTCGCCGAGCCGCTTCAGGATGTCCTCGATATCGGCGAAGGTGTTCTTGAAGATGCCGCTGCGTGTCGCTTCCAGCAGCCGCGGTTCCCAGTCGTGTTTCCATTCCATGCCCGGTTTGGCCAGGCCGAAAATCCCGAAATTCATCGAGCCCATGTTGAGCGAACACATTTCCGGCTCGGCCTTGAGTGCAGCCGCCAGCCGCTCGTCGAGCGTCATCAAAGAGCTGCCGCCGGTGGAGATGTTGATCACCGCATCCGTCGCCTGCTTGATGACCGGCAGGAACTGCAGGAAGACGGCGGGATCGGCGGAAGGCCGGCCGTCGGACGGATCGCGGGCGTGCAGGTGCAGGATCGAGGCGCCGGCTTCTGCCGCGCCGATCGCCTGTTCGGCGATCTCGGCCGGCGTCACCGGCAGATGCGGGCTCATCGACGGCGTGTGCACCGAGCCGGTGACTGCGCAGGTGATGATGACCTTGTTCTTCGACATGCCTGCCACTCGCTTGTTCTCCACAACCGCCTTCGGCGGATCTCCACCGCTACACTAGCCAAAGAATGGAGCGAAATGCCAGAGGCGGGACGGTCCATACGGCAATCATTCGCGTCGGCGATTTTGTTTCGCCGATCCCCTTGAGTCGCTATTGACGAAGCTCGCGTCTTCGGATCAACTGAAGTTGTCAGACATCTTATAGAAACGGGAACAAGGTCTGATCCGCGACGAAGGAGGATTTCGTGAAGAAACTATTCGCATATCTGGCGGTCGGCGCCGCGCTGGCTTTTGCCTCGACCGCCCAGGCCGGTGAAACGCTGGACCGTGTCATGGGCAAGAAGGCGATGGTCGTCGCCACCAACAGCGGCTGGCCACCCCAGAGCTTTCTCGACGATAACAACGAGATGGTCGGTTTCGACATCGACGTCGCCCGCGAGATCGGCAAGCGCCTCGGCGTCGAGGTGAGCTTCGAGACACCGGACTGGCAGACCCTGACCGGCGGCCGCTGGCAGGGACGCTACGACCTCGGCGTCGGCTCGGTGACGCCCACCAAGGCACGTGCCCAGGTCATCGATTTCGTCGGCATCTATTATTACAGCCCCTATGTCTATGTCGTCCACAAGGACAGCGACGCGAAGACCGTCACCGACCTCAACGGCAAGGTGATCGGCGTCGAAACGGCGACGACATCGGAAGATTTCATCAATCGTAAGCTTGAAATCGACGCGCCGGGCCTGCCGCCGATCGAATACAAGCTGGAACCGGGCGAAGTCCGCACCTTCGCCGATTCGATGCTGCCCTTCGACGACCTGCGCCTCGGCAACGGCGTGCGCCTCGACGCGGTGATCGCGCCGGAGCAGACAGCGATGAACGCCATCAAGAACGGCTATCCGCTGAAGGTGATCGAAGGCGAATATGCCTTCCGCGAGCCGCTCGTCGTCATCGCCGAGAAGGTCGATCCGGATTGGACCGCCAAGGTCGGCGGCATCATCCAGGAAATGAAGAAGGACGGCACGCTCGGGACGCTGACCACCAAGTGGTACGGTAAGGATTATAGCGCCGATTGATTTCCGATACGGGCGGCCCTGCCGCCCGTTTCTCTGTTTCGGTTGCACGAGCCCATCCATGTCCTATCCCGATACCTATTACAAACGCACCCTGAGCGAGGCGAAGGTCAGGCCTGTCCTTGCGGAAAACATCGATTGTGATGCCGTCATAATCGGCGGCGGCCTTGCTGGTCTGACAACGGCGCTGCAGCTGGCCCGCGCCGGCCGCTCCGTCACCGTGCTGGAGGCGGAAAGCGTCGGTTTCGGCGCTTCCGGCCGCAACGGCGGCTTCGTCAGCGCCGGTTACGCCACCGGCAGCGAAGAGATCGCCCGCCATGCCGGCGAGGCGGCGGCCAAGGACTTGCATCGGCTGTCGATGGAGGGCGTGGACTTTATCCGCGACACGATCCGCGACCTGTCGATAACCGGCGCCAGGCCGCAGACCGGCATTCTCGGCGTGCTGCGCTACGATGGCGGCGACAGTCTCAAGACCTATGCCGACGAGATTGCCCGCACCTATGGCTACGAGCTGGAATTCTACGACCGCGACCGAGTGCGCGCGGTGCTGAAATCGCAGCGTTATTACCAGGGCCTGCGCAATCCCACCGCCTTCCACATGCACCCGCTGAACTACCTGCGGGCGCTGGCGGCGGAAATCGAGCGCCTGGGCGGACGCATCTACGAACAATCCGCCGCCGAAAGCACCGATTTCTCCGGGCCGGAAAAGATCGTCCGCACCGCCAAGGGCACCGTGCGCGCCCGCGACGTCGTCTTGACCACGGGCGGTTACACCGGCGCACTGGTCGGCAAGCTCAACCGCGCCTTCCTGCCGATCGCCACCTATGTGATGGTCAGCGAGGAAGCGCCGGATCTCATCCGCCAGGCGATCGCCACCACCGATGCGATCGGCGACGACCGCCGGGCCGGCGACTACTACCGCGTCGTCGACGACGGCCGGCGCCTGCTCTGGGGCGGGCGGATCACCACGCGCGCCGCCTCCGCCGAGGCGCTGGCGAAAGAATTGCGCCGCGAAATGGTCGGCACCTACCCGCAGTTGAAAGAGCTGAAGACCGAACTCGCCTGGTCGGGGCTGATGTCTTATGCCCGCCACCTGATGCCACAGATCGGCCGGCTGCAGCCGGGCGTCTGGTATTGCACCGCCTTCGGCGGCCATGGGCTGAACACCACGGCCATTGGCGGCAAGGTGATTGCCGAGGGCATTCTCGGTGCCAGCGAGCGCTACAGACTGTTCGAACCCTTCGGCCTCGTCTGGGCCGGCGGCATCGCCGGGCTGGCCGTGGCGCAGCTGACCTATTGGAAGCTGCAGGCCCAGGACTGGTGGCGGGAACGCGCCGCCTAAAGCATTTCCAGCCGAAGCAGAAGTGCTTCAGCGTCGGACAATGCGAAAAACAAAAGGATGGAGCATGTCGCGCAAGATTGCGCAGCGGTTTTGCGTCCGGAATTGCGCCAGAACAAGGGGATGGAACGCTTTCGCGTTTCGGAGAAAAGCGGAAATGCTCCAAGGGGGAGGGGAACGCAGATGATCGGCAGGTTCATCCTGAACTATCCGGAGGCGGCGCGGCGCACCGGCGTGCTGCTGGCGCTTGGCCTCGTCGCCCTCGCTCTCTTCGCCATGGGCGTCAGCTCGGTCTGGCTGGGACGGCTCGTGCCGCCGCTTTCCGAATGGCTGGCCGCCAACGATAGCCTTGGCCGGCTGCTGGCCGCCGTCGCCATTGCGTTGATCCTTGCCGCCAACTGGAAGCTGCTCAGGCTTCTGCCGCGCCGGCAGCAGGTGATCGGCGTCTGGCTGGAGCTGTTCGTGCTCCTGATGCTGTTCTTCTATTCCTTCGACCTGTCTTTCACCTTCATCGCCAAGAAGATCGGCTTCCTGATCACCCAGGGCGTGGTGACGACGCTCTACATCTCGGCGATCTCGATCGTCATCGCCACGATCATCGCGCTCGTCGGCGCCATCGCAAAACTCTCGAAGAACGGCGTCATCTACGGCCTCGCCACCTTCTACACGTCGCTGTTTCGCGGCCTGCCGCTGTTGATGCAGATCTACATCATCTATCTCGGCCTGCCGCAGGTGGGTTACGTCATCGGCGCCGTGCCCGCCGGCATCCTGGCGCTGTCGCTCTGCTACGGTGCGTACATGACGGAAATCTTCCGCGCCGGCATCCAGAGCATTTCGCGCGGCCAGAGCGAAGGCGCCACGGCTCTCGGCCTCAGCCCCAGCCAGACGATGGCGCTGGTCATCCTGCCGCAGGCCATGCGGGTGATCATTCCACCGACCGGCAACCAGTTTATCGCGATGCTGAAAGACTCGTCTCTTGTCTCGGTTGTCGGCGTATGGGAAATCATGTATCTCGCCCGTACCCAGGGGCAAACGGAGTTCCGCCACATCGAGATGCTGATCACGGCCTCGATGATCTACTGGATCCTGTCCATCGGCCTGGAGTTCCTGCAGGCACGCATCGAGGAGCGTTTCGGTCGTTTCAATGTCCGCTGACATCCCTGCCTCATCCGGCCTCGGCTCCGCGCCGCGCTCCAACATGCGGGCGGCTCTGATCGTCGTCCTGTCATTCTTCCTGTTCTCCGGCTCCGATGCCTTGGTGAAGATGCTGGCTGTCAAGTTCGTCGCCCCGCAAGTCACGTTCATGAGCACCATCGTCGCCCTCGTCGCCTTGTTCGCCACCACGGCCGCGACGGGACGGATGAAGGCGCTCATTCCGCGCCATCCGGCACTGGCGATCACCCGCGGCGTGCTTCTGGCCGCCGATGCCCTGCTGATCCATTATGCCTTCGCGGTCCTGCCGCTGGAGGAAGCCTATCTGCTGGCCTTCCTGGCGCCGGTCTTCGTGGCGATCCTCGCCTTCGCGCTGCTTGGCGAGCGGCTGTCGCCGGTCGCCTGGGCCGGCGTGCTGATCGGCTTCCTCGGCGTCGCCGTCGCGCTGCGGCCGGGCGTGGCACCGCTCAACCTCGGCCATGCCGCCGCGGCCGGTTCCGCACTGCTGTTTGCGCTGTCGCTGGTGCTGCTGCGGCGGGCGAAATCGACGGAATCCGACAGCGCGCTGATCTCCACCACGCTGGTGATCCAGATTATCCTCGCCTTCGGCGCCCCCCTGCTTTACGGCGAGTTCCTGCCGGTGGCGTCAGGCGATATCGGCCTGGCCGTCATCACCGGCCTCCTGGCCTTCGCCGGCCACGCGCTGCTGGTCCGCGCCTTCCGCATCGGCGACGCGTCCGTCGTCGCGCCGTTCCAGTACAGCCAGATCATCTGGGGATGCCTTTACGGCGCGGTGCTGTTTGCCGCACCGGTCGAGATCTACACGATCATCGGCGCCGGCATCATCATCGCCTCGGGGTGGCTGGTGCTCCGGTAGGAAGAACGAGCGGCAATGGCTGCTGCGGAAAGCCGCCGACATGCGTGCAGGTCAGCGCCGCCCGCTCGGCTCCGGTTTCGAGGCAGGCCTGAAGCGAACGCCCGGCGACAAAACCCGACAGAAAGCCGGCAATAAAGCTGTCGCCGGCACCGGTCGTATCAACCACCTCGATCGGCTTGATGCCGCTTCGTGCCAAATGTCCCTCAGCACTGCCGGCCATGGCACCTTGGGCGCCCCGCGTCACGACCGCGAACCGGGCACCATCCGAAAGCAAGTCCCGGATGACACGTTCCGCCTCGTCGTCGCCGCCTCCAGCGGAAGCGAAGGCCACGGTCAGCCCCTCGACGCCACGATTGGCCGGATCGGCATTCACCGATATGTCCTGCGACAGGCTGACGCCTTCCGCCGCCAGCCACCGGCGCAACTCGCCGCCATCGTCCAGCCAGCCGAGATGGACGTGGTCCATGCTCCTCAACACCGCCAGATCGGCCTTACTGGGCCGATAACCGGCGCAGACACCGAAATCCTCGAAACCGATAATGCGTTCGCCCGAGGGCAGGACATCGATATTGGTGTAGGCGGTGACACCTGGGCGGGTTTCGACGTATTCGATATCGACGCCATGGCTGCCCAGCATGGCCCGCGTGCGCTCGCCATCCGGATCGGAGCCGACGGCGCCGAAATAGAAGGCGCGTTCTCCCAGCCGGGCAAGCTGGATCGCCACATTGACCGCATTGCCGCCGACCAGCGACTGGCCGACCGGCGGCTGGAAACGATCGATGCAATTGTCGCCGACGGTGGCAAAACGAAACGGTTTCATCGATCTGCCTCCTTCCGCGATGCCTGCCTCAATAGGCGACGCGCTTGTAATAGCGGCGCGTCGTCAGCGGATGGTTCCGCAAGACTTCGAGATGCGCACTGATGCGCTCCAGCACCGTTGCCAGCAAGACGGGCGAAACGAGGGCGCGCGTTTCGACCGAGATACCGGGAAGCGCGAACCCGGCCGTGTCCAGCACCGCCAGCTTGTCGGTATAGGCCGGCACGAAACTTTCGACGCGCTCGGCCAGCGGCCGGCAGGCATCCTCGCCCTTGAACAGGATGACGCTGACGCCCTCCTCCACCAGTTCCAGCGTACCATGGAAAAAATCCGAGGCATGCACCGGACGGGTGCGGATCCACTGCATCTCTTCCAGAATGCACATGCCGTAATAGAACGCCTCGGGCCAGACGTTCCCGGCGCCGGTGATGATGTGGTAGTCCGAGGCGGCAAGCCTGCGGGCGAAAGCCTCCGCCTGCGGTTCATAAGCGCGCTTGACCTCCAGCAGCAGGGCGGGAAGTTGCTTCAGCTCGCCCACGACCGCGTCGTAGTCATCGATCTCGCCACGATGTTTCATGATCGACAGGGCGATGATGAGCGATTGCAGATAGAAGGATTCGCAGGACGTATCGTCTTCGGCAAAATTGACGAAGACATGATCGCCGCCCTGGCCCAGCGGCGTTTCCTCGTGGCCGACGAGGGTCAGCACCGTTGCGCCGATCTCCTTCACCTTGGCGAGAAGGGCGACGCTTTCTTTCGTGGTTCCCGACAGCGAGGGCATGACGACGATCGATTTCACCGTCAGGTTCGCCGAGCCGGCGATAAGACGTTCGGCGGTCGGCTCGACATAGGCGGGACAGCCCGAGCGGCGCTGCAGCAACTGCAAGGCCGGCTGCATCAGGATCGCAGCGCCGCCGGTGCCGAGGAAAAAGATGTTCTCCGCCCCCGCCCGCAGACAGGCGCCAACCGTTTCGTCCAGCCGCCCGGCAAGGGCGATGGCGCCGGACTGGATGCGGAGAAATCTCTGTTCGTCAAAATTCAGCATCACAGTCTCCCAAGGCGTGTCTCCGGTTCCCTTTCCATGGGAACATCATATTGTAAGACAACTGACATCCTCGATTTTTTCTGTCAAGCGCTGCAACGAAATGAGGCCGCGGGAACACGCTGGGTGGATCAGAATGCAAGGCCGGGCGGGATTTTTGCGCGGAAACGACCGCCCTTGACCTTGCGTCATTTGTCAGACAGGAAGGAGGAGATGGTTTGTACCCCACGAGGTCGGAAATTTTGGAAGAGCCTTTTCGCGATACGCGCACCCTGGTCATCCAGCTTCGCGACCGCATTGCCGATCTGATCCGCACCGAGGGCCTGCAGCCGGGCGACAAGATGCCGACCGAGGCGCAACTGACGCAGCGGTTCAAGATTTCCCGCCCGGCGCTGCGCGAGGCGCTGAAACTGCTCGAACAGGACACGGTCATCTACGTCGAGCATGGCCGTGGCCGTTTCGTGTCGGCGCTGTCTGCCGTGCAGGTCGATCGGCCAATCACCGTGTTCGAGAGCGTCACCGACATGGGCCGGCATTGCGGCTACCAGATGGTCAGCAAGGTACTGTCGATTTCCGAGGAAGCACCGGAGGCTTCGGTTGCCGAGCAGCTGAAGCTGGAGGCCGGCGAGCGCGTCATCCGGCTGGAGCGGCTGCGGCTCGAACAGCAGGAGCCGATCATGTACTGCCTCGATTACATTCCGAGGCGGATCATTCCCACCCGCCTCTACGACATCGACTGGAGCGGATCGCTGCTGTCGCTGCTCGAAAAGCATCGCCACCGCCCGCGCATGTCGGCGGCAAACGTCTCGGCGGTGATGCTGCCGGACGACGTCGTGGAGCGGAACGACCTCAGGGATTTCGGCCCGGCGCTGCTGATCACCGAAACCTGCTTCGATACGGCGGGCATCCCGGTGATCTACGCCATCGATTATCACCGCGGCAGCCATTTCACCTTCAGCCTCGCCAGGACGTAAAATCCTTCCCGCAAATTCAGACCCTCAGCGGGCGGCTTCGGCGCTCTGTTTTTTCGGAAGCGCCGCCATATATGGCACTGCGTACCCGGACGGCGCCGATGATCCGTGGTCAAAATTGCGCGTTCATTTCAAGGAAACTTCCATGACCATCACAAAGAATTTTATCGCAACAGCCTTTGCCCTTGCCTTCACCGCAACCATCGCTCAGGCACAGGTCGTGGTCTCGTCGAAGATCGATACGGAAGGCGGCGTGCTCGGCAACATCATCCTCGCCGTTCTCAATGCCAACAACATCCCGACCACCGACCGGGTGCAACTCGGCGCCACGCCGGTCGTCCGCAAGGCGATCGCCGCCGGCGAGATCGACATCTATCCGGAATATACCGGCAATGCCGCCTTCTTCTTCGAAAAGTCGGACGACCCGGTCTGGAAGGATGCCGCCAAGGCGTATGAAGAAGCCAAGAAACTCGATTACGACGCCAACAAGATCGTCTGGCTGACGCCGTCGCCGGCCAACAACACCTGGGCCATCGCGCTGCGCAAGGACGTCGCCGAAGGCAACCAGGTGAAGTCGCTCACCGATTTCGGCAAATATGTCTCGAACGGCGGCACGGTCGTGCTCGCCGCATCGTCGGAATTCGTCAACTCCGCCGCAGCCCTGCCGGCCTTCCAGACCACCTACGGCTTCACCCTGAAACCCGATCAGCTGATCACGCTTTCGGGCGGCGACACCGCCGCCACCATCGCCGCTGCCGCCAACCAGACCAACGGCGCCAACGCCGCCATGGTCTACGGCACCGATGGCGGCATCGCGCCGTCCGGCCTCGTCGTGCTCGAGGACGACAAGGGCGTGCAGCCGGTCTACCAGCCGTCGCCGATCATCCGCGAAGCCGTGCTGAAGGAGCATCCGGAAATCGAAACCCTGCTGAAGCCGGTGTTCGAAAAGCTCGATCTCGTGACGCTGCAGGAACTCAACGGTCGCGTGCAGGTGGGCGGCGAGCCCGCCAAGGCCGTGGCCGAAGACTTCTTGAAGAAAAACGGCTTCCTGAAGTAAGACGCATGGGAGGGCCGGCGAACGGGCCGGCCCTCGTTCTTTTCGACAGGGGCGCCGCGTGACATTTCGACCTGATAAGCTGGGCGTCGTCATCGCCGCGCTTGCCCTATGCGGGGTGCTGCTTGCGCCCTTTAGCCTGTTTCGTGCCAACCGCATCGTGCAGGGCGAAGCGAAATCCCTGCTCGACTCGCTGCCCGCCTGGGCGGGCCTTCTTCTGTTGGCTGCCATCGTCGCCACAAGCCTCGTGGCGCTTACCCGCTCGCCGGCCGTCGTCAGGCTTGCCGCCGCTGCCGTTTGCCTCGTTGCCCTGCTGCTCGGCATCGGCCTTGCCGCGCTCCACCTGACGCCACCGGACAATACCTATGCGCGCATTTCGCCCGCATCCGGTTTCTGGCTTTTGTGTTTCGCCTTCGCGCTTCTGGCTGCCGATGCGATCACGAGGCTGAAACCGAAACCTCTGGCCCGCATCCTGTTCCTGGCCGCCGCACTTCTCGTCATCGCTTTCGTTCTCTTGTCGGGGAGCTGGGACGGGCTGTCGCTTCTGAAGGAATATGCCAACCGGGCCGAAACCTTCTGGCTGGAGGCCAGGCGGCATGTCATGCTGGCGCTCGGCTCGCTGTTTGCCGCCGTCGTCGCCGGCCTGCCGCTCGGCATTCTCTGCCACCGCACGCCCTCGCTGCGCGGCGCGGTACTCAACAGCCTGAACATCGTCCAGACCATCCCGTCGATCGCCCTGTTCGGCATTCTCATCGCGCCGCTCGGCTGGATCGCCCTCAACGTGCCGGGGGCGGCCGCCATCGGCATCCGCGGCATCGGCATGGCGCCGGCCTTCGTAGCCCTGTTTCTCTATTCGCTGCTGCCCGTGGTCGCCAACACCGTCGTCGGCCTCGGCGGCGTTCCCCGCGACGTCAACGAGGCGGCCCGCGGCCTCGGCATGACGGACAGCCAGCGGCTGTGGCGTGTCGAATTTCCGCTGGCGCTGCCGGTCATCCTCACCGGCGTTCGCATCGTGCTGGTGCAGAACATCGGGCTTGCGACGATTGCCGCCCTGATCGGCGGTGGCGGTTTCGGCGTCTTCGTTTTCCAGGGCATCGGCCAGACGGCGATGGACCTGGTGCTGCTCGGCGCCGCCCCGACCGTCCTGCTCGCCTTCGTCGCCGCCATCGTTCTCGATGCCCTCATCGACATGAACGCGCAAGCGTCCAACCGGAAGACAACAGCATGATCGAAATCGACACCGTCACGAAACGTTACGGCGAAAACACCGTGGTCGATGCGGTGACCATGACGATTGCGCCGCGGACGATCACGGTCATCGTCGGCACCTCCGGCTCCGGCAAGACGACGCTGCTGCGCATGATCAACCGGCTCGTCGAACCGTCGGAAGGAACGATCCGCATCGATGGCGAGGACATCCTGGCGATCCCCGGATACCAGCTTCGCCGGCGCATCGGTTATGCGATCCAGGGCCATGGGCTTTTTCCGCATCGTACGGTGGCGCAGAACATCGCCACGGTGCCCGAACTGCTTGGCTGGGAGCGGGCGCGGATCGACGCCAAGGTGGCCGAACTGCTGACCCTGTTCCAGCTCGATCCCGCCGCCTTCGGCAGCCGCTTCCCGCATGAGCTGTCCGGCGGCCAGCAGCAGCGTGTCGGCGTGGCTCGCGCGCTTGCCGCCGAACCCAACGTGCTACTGATGGACGAACCTTTTGGCGCGCTCGATCCGATCATCCGTGCGAAAGCGCAGGATGATCTGCTGGCGATCCAGAAACATTTCGGCACGACCATCATTCTCGTCACCCATGACATGAACGAGGCCTTCCACCTGGCCGACAAGGTGGCGGTGATGGACAAGGGCCGCCTGCTGCAATACGACGCGCCCGCCGAGCTGGTGCTGCGGCCGGCCACGCCGTTCGTCGAGACGCTGATCGGCGCCGCGGACCGGCCGCTACGGCTGCTGTCCATCGCCACCGCGGCCGAAGCCGTCGAGCCCGGTGGCGCCGAGGGCGAACCGCTTTCGGCCACCGATTCGCTGCGGGCCGGCCGGGTAACGCTGCCGGTGGCCGGCGAGGACGGCACCATTCCCGGCCATGTCAGTCTGCAGGCCCTGCTCCAGCGCGCCGCGAGGCCGCAATGAGCCGCTGGCTGCCGCTTCTCCTGCGTCTTGGCCTGCTGGCGCTGCTGCTCGCCTTCCTGTTCCGGCCGGCCTGGTTTTCCGGTCTGCTGCAGCCGCTCGTCCAGGATGGCGCCCCGGCGATCTACAATCAGGGCGACCTGCTGACCCTGACGCTGCTGCACCTGCGCACGGTGGCCATCGCCACGCTCGGCGCCACCGTGGTGGCCATCGCGCTCGCCGTGCTGGTGACGCGGCCGATCGGGGCGGAATTCCTGCCGCTGTCGCGCAGCCTGGTGAACATCGGCCAGACCTTTCCGCCCGTCGCAGTCCTGGCGCTGGCCGTGCCCGCCGTGGGTTTTGGCGAAAAACCGACACTGATCGCGCTGTTTCTCTACGGATTGCTGCCGATCTTCGAAAATGCCCTGACCGGCCTGACCACCCTGCCGCCTTCGGTGATGGAAGCGGCAAAGGGTGCCGGCATGACCGGCTTCCAGCGGCTGGTGCGCATCGAGATACCGCTGGCATCGCCGGTCATACTGGCCGGCATCCGGCTGTCCGTCGTCATCGGCCTCGCCACGGCGACGATCGGTTCGACCGTGGCGGCCAAGACGCTCGGGGAAGTCATCATCGCCGGCCTGCAATCCAACAACCTGGCCTTCGTCCTGCAGGGCGGCCTGGTCGTCGCAGCGCTCGCCGTGCTGATCTATGACGCCTTTTCCGCCCTCGAACGGGCAGCGGCCCGCCGGATGGGACGAATTTAAACCGCAAGGTCGCCAAATCCGGATGCCGGGCTTGCCGATACCACCTGTAATAAATTTTATTCATACCAGCGATTGAGCAAATTCGTTGGATCGCAGCGCGGCGAGCCTTTACCAAGGAGCCAGTACCCCTTTCTGGTGCACTCCGGGCGTCCATTTCCTCTTCATCTGGACGCCCGGTTTCTTTTCCCCGTTTCGTTTTCTTCAAGCCGCCAGGATGCCGCGCACGCTTGCGGTCAACGACAGCGTTGCGCCCGGCGGCAGGACGACCATGCCGTGCGCCACCGGGCCTTCCGGCAGGTTGAACGCATCCACCGGATGGGACACCGGCTCGAAGCAAAGATAATCCGCATCGCCGGAAGGCGAAAAGAGGACATATTGGTCAAGACCGCTGCCACCGATGATGTCGGCGGCAAGACCGCGATCCGGCCAGTCGAGCCGGGCCTTTCCCGGCCAGCCGGAAAACCAGTTGTTGATCCATCCCTCCGGCAGTTTTCGCGGCCATGAAAAATCCATCTCCGGATGCATCTTGACGTCCCCCAGGCCATCCGGCAGGTGATCGTCCCGTTCGAACCAGACTTTTTCAGCCGGCGCCGTCAGAAGCGTATTGCCGTCGCGGACGAACCAGGGGTGGAATCCGCCGCCATAAGGCAACGGCAAGGCGGCACGGTTCGTGGCGCCCAGCGTCATCGTCAGCGTCGTGCCGTCGAGGCGGTAGGTCATCGTCGCATCATAAAGGAACGGTCCCGGGCCTGCCGCGGAAACCGCAAGCGTCACGCTTTCTCCGGTCGTCTCGACGATCGTCCAGACGGTGGAAAAGGCGCTGCCGTGCAGCGGGTATTTTTCACCCGGCATGTTGGGTTCCATCGGGTGGAACCGATCGCCGAAGCGGAAACCGCCGCCCGATACCCGTCCGGAAAACGGCAGCAGCAGAATATTGGAGAGCGCGAAAGGATGCGTCGTTGCCTCGTCCACCCGGCGGAAGATCGGCAGCCAGTCATCGCCACGGCGAATATCGAAAGCGGCGAGCCCGGCGCCGAGATCCGGCCGGATCAGGATGCGTGCCGCACCATTGCCGAGGGATAACGCCATCGATTTTTCTCCCGCATGATCGGATCGCCTTGTTAAACAAGCTTTTTCGCTCGGGAAACCATTTCCACAGCCTTCGGCGCGATTGTTTCCGGTTCGGACAGGACAACAGGCTCCCTTGGCCAAAGACGGCCGCGATGCCTATACTGCGTCCCATGGATTCGCAGAAATTGCCACCCCCGCAACCGCGCCCGCGCGCCAGAGCATTGCCCGACTGGGCTTCCGCCAGGACGGAAGCGCCCGGAGAGGCGGATGCCGCCTTTGCCGCCGGCGCGGCGCTTAACTCTCTGGATGCGCTGGTCAAATCCGAGCCTGTCTGGGCGGGCTGCTGGCGCGGGCGACTGGTGATGAAATCGGCGCTCTCCGCCGTGCGGCTGCTCGGCCGCCGCGAGGACGAGGCCGCGCTGCGGGACGCCATTCACCTGTGCGCGCCCGGTAGCGATCCGGGACCGGCGGGACGCGTTTTCCTTGGCTACGCAAAGCGCCGCGACCGGAGGACGGTTATCGACGCAGCTTTGGTGCAGGAACTCGCCGGTCTCCTCTCGGTCCCCTGTGGTGACGAGGCCGAAACTATTGCCGGACTGGTCGCCGATGCTACCCGTTCCAAGCGTGCCGCCCCCTTCGCCGCCGCCGACCTGCTCACCGCCGTGTGGACGGCCTATCCCGAGGCGGAAGTGCTGGCCTGGTGGCTGGCGGACTGGCTGCTGGCGGCAAAGCTCGGCTGGTCGCGACCGGTCTGCCTGCTGCTGCCGGAACGGTTCGGCGCATCCTTCCGCACGACGACGGGGCGGGGACGGTTGCGGCCGGGGGAAGGCGGATTTGGCCGGGCGCTGTGCCTGGCGCTCGTGCAGGCGGTCGCCGATGCCCTGCGGCTGGCAAACGACATCGAACGCCGGGCGGACGCCCTGCTCGCCGTCGCGCCGAAGGTGCGGACCAAGGGGGCGGGCGTGGTGATCCGGCAGCTTCTCGACGAGGATGCGGTCTTCGCTTCGGCGCCGGGGGCAAACCTGTCCCGCTGGGCGAGCCGCCGGTTCTTCGAACGGCTGGAAAGCCTCGGCGGCGTGCGCGAACTCTCCGGGCGCCCGGGTTTTAGGATCTACGGTTTGTGATGGCATTTCCGGCGCGGGCGGCATAGTGTGCGGCAATCGAGGACGGCTTGCTGCGATACCGTTAAATTGCAACCGGGACGTGAGGCGCGACCGAACCTCTTGGACACCGCCATCTTTGTGCCGTAAGACATTGAAATAAGCTACCGGTTCCATGGTTTAACAAAGTCATTGCATCGCGACGGCAATCGGCGGCGGTAAAACTTCACCGCTTCGTCGACTGCTCGTCACGAAGTCGGCGTAGCAATGCTATGGCCCACATTGGCCAACAGCCCGCACCCGGTTGTTGTCGCGTCAAAAAATAGGAGATTGCATTTCATGACGCCCGAACGGTTCAACGAATGTTTGCGTCACATACGCTGGACGCCGATCAACATCGCATCGGCGCTTCAATGTGACCTCTCGTGGATCGAAGCGCTCGAAGTGGGCAATGCGGACGTTCCCGAAGAACTGGCCAAATGGCTGGAAAAGCTAGCGCAGATGCATGAGGCCAATCCGCCGCCGGTAACCTACCGCGTCAACCGGCTCCCCTGAGCGACCGGCCGCAAGAGCAAATCCATTCCATATCGTCACGAATCCGCGGTCCGGCACACCGGACCGCGGATTCGTTTTGCCGGCAGGACGGAAATCACCATCCGTCCCTTGCGTCCATTTTTAAAGTCATATTGTATTATTTTATAAGTTGCGCTTAAATGCCATCCGTTCCGGGAGACGAGCGGAATGTGCTGTGGAGGCAGACAAGTCAAAACAGGGGAAGCGCCTTCCCGCTCGGGAGGGGCGTTGCCCTGTGTTTCGGGAATAATTTCGTGCGGGCGTCTTCACCGTTGAGGATGCGCCGCCCAGGGACGTTCATCGGCGGCGCGGCGGCCTTCGCTTCGCGCCGGTAAGGTTTCATCACAAGGCAAACATCACAGGGCAAGCAAGGAGTGCAACAGCCGGCTTCGGGCGAAAAATAAGACAGGCGACCCGCCGGGCACGTACCTCAACGCCAAATCGGGAGGAGATATTGGCATTACTCGAACTTCATGACGTCACGAAAGATTTCGGCGCCATCCGCGCCCTCAGCGATGTCAGTTTTTCCGTCGGTCCGGGAGAGATCGTCGGGCTCATGGGCGACAACGGCGCTGGCAAGTCGACGCTCGTCAAGATCATGTCCGGCATCTACCAGCCGACGGCGGGCACGCTGCGGTTCGGTGGCGAGGCAACGCAGATCCAGTCGCCGGCATCGGCCCGCAAACTGGGCATTGAAACGGTCTACCAGGACCTGGCGCTCGCCGACAACCTCACCGCTTCGGCCAATATCTTTCTCGGACGCGAGCTGAAATTCAACATCGGCCCGTTCCGCTTCCTCAGGCACCGCGCCATGAATGCGCGCGCGGTCGAACTGTTTGCCGAACTGAAATCCGAAACGCGCGCCGACGACTATGTGCGGCAGATGTCCGGCGGGCAGCGCCAGGCGGTCGCCATCGCCCGCACCCGGCTTTCCGATGCCAAGCTCATCCTCATGGACGAGCCGACGGCGGCGATTTCCGTGCGTCAGGTGGCCGAGGTGCTGAACCTGATCCATCGCCTGAAGGATGCCGGCATTTCCGTCATCCTGATCTCGCATCGCATGCCCGATGTCTTTGCGGTCTGCGAACGGGTGATCGTCATGCGGCGCGGCCGGAAGGTCGCCGACAAGCCCATCGCCGACACCTCTCCCGAAGAAGTAACCGCGCTGATCACCGGTGCGCTGGAGACCGCATGATGACCGATACGACCCAAGCTTCCCCGCCGCAGGGATTTTCGAATGTCCGGCGCACGCGTTTCTGGCAGCGCGGCTTTCTCGCCAGCCAGTCGGCCTATGTGCTGGCCGCGCTGATCGTCCTGATCGTCTTCATGAGCTTCGCGTCGCCGAACTTCCTGACGGCGGGCAATGTCGGCAACATCGTCCGCAACTTCTCGTTCATCGCCATCGCCACGCTGGGCATCACGCTGGTGATCATCACCGGCGGCATCGACCTCTCGGTCGGCTCGACGATCGCGCTGACGGCGACGGTGACCTCGCTGACCATGGCCGGCCTCAACCAGGCGGCGTTCCAGCCCTTTCCCGGCTTCGCGCTGATCGTTTCGATCGCCGCCGGCCTCGCCGTCGCGGCGCTGATCGGCTTCGGCAACGGCGTCGCCATCGCCAAGCTGAAACTCTCGCCGTTCGTCACCACGCTCGGCACGCTGTCGATCGTGCGCGGCCTCACCTATGTCGCCACCTACGGGCGCGGCACCAGCCCGTCCGGCCCCGACAAGGACCTGTTCCTCGCCATCACCTCCGGCCATGTCGCCGGCATCCCGGTCGGCTTCATCTACCTCATCCTCATCGCCGTGATCATGTGGATCGTGCTCAACCACACGGCCTGGGGCCGGCACGTCTATGCCATCGGCGGCAACGAGGCGGCCGGGCGGCTGACCGGCGTGCCCGTGGACCGGGTCAAGATCCAGGTCTACGTCCTCTGTGCGCTTGGCGCCGGCATCAACGGCATCATCATTTCCGGCTGGCTGGGTTCGGCGCCGGCCAACCTCGCTACCGGTTACGAACTGACCATCATCGCCGCCGCCGTCATCGGCGGCGCCAATCTTGCCGGCGGCATCGGCGGGGCTGCGGGCGCGATCATCGGCTGCGTGCTGATCGAGGTCATCCGCAACGGCCTCGTGCTGGCACGCGTCGACCCTTACTGGCAGCAGACCCTGGTCGGTTGCATCATCGTCGCCGCCGTCCTCGTCGACCGCTTCAGATCTCTCCGCAACGGCTAAACCGCGCGGAGAAAAGGCGGACAACCGCCGAAAAAGGGAGCCTGGCTCTATTTCCAGGCGCAAAGTGGAGGAAGAAAAATGAAATCTCTGAAAATCTTCGCGCTTGCCGCCCTGGCGTCCGTCGCGATCTACAGCGGCGTGCAGGCCCAGGACAGCTACAAGTTCGCCGTGGTTCCGAAGGCGATGAACAACCCGTTCTTCGACCTGACGCGGGACGGTTGCGTCGCCGAGGCCGCCAAGCTCGGCAATGTCGAATGCATCTATCTCGGTCCCGTCGAGCATGAGCCGGCCACCCAGGCGCAGATCATCGACGACCTGATCACCCAGGGCGTCGACGGCCTGGCGATTTCCGTTTCTGACATCGCCGCCGCTTCGACGGTCATCGACAAGGCTGCGGCGGCCGGCATCGCCGTCATCACCTTCGATTCCGATGCGCCCGATTCCAAGCGCACCGCCTATGTCGGCACCAACAACAAGGATTTCGGCAAGGCGCTCGGCGAAGAACTGCTGAAGCTGAAGCCGGAAGGCGGCACCTACGGCCTGATCTCCGGCGGCGCCGCAGCCCCCAACCTTGCCGAACGCGTCGATGGCGTGCGTGAAGCGCTGGCCGGCTCGAAGTGGACGGAAGTCTCGGGTTCGCCGACCTTCTCCAACGACGACATCGCGCTTGCCGTGCAGCAGGCGTCCGACCTGAAGACGGCCAATCCGGATATCGGCGCTATCGTGCCGGTCGGCGGCTGGCCGCTGTTTGCCCCGGACGGCTGGAAAAACTTCGTCGAGCCGCTGAAGGCCGATGTCGACTCCAAGAAGCTGGCGCTGGTCGCCGCCGACACGCTGCCGGTCGAACTGCAGCTGTTGAAGGATGGCTACGTCCATGTGCTCGTCGGCCAGCGCCCGTATGAAATGGGCGAAGTCGCCATCCAGACCCTCCTGAAGATCAAGAAGGGCGAGACCGTCGACAACATCATCTACACCGGCCTCGACCGCGTCACGACCGAAAACGTCGACAGCCTGCTGAAGTAAGCCTGCCGTTGCCAAAAGCGCAGCAACCCGCAAGGCGTTGCTGCGCTCAGGCCGATTCTCGGGACAAGCCCGAGAATGACGGAAGCGAGGTTTTCCGACGCTTTCAGCCATTGGGCGCAGACATCCGATCATGGATTGCTGCGCCTTTTTTTATGCGAATGCGCAGTGCGAACCGTCAGGCTGGAGATCAACACACGGCAGCCTTGCACTACATGCATATACAAATGATTTGATATTCAAATTATTTTGATGATAAATCATTTCATGCTGCTCCAAGATCTCCCCCTTCGCGACCGCTTCGGTCTGCAATTCTCGCTGTTTGCCCGCCAGTGGCGCCGTGTCATCTATACGAGGCTGGAAGCGTCCGGCCTGACGGATGCCACATGGTCGCCACTCGTTCATCTTGCCGCCCACGGCGACGGCGTCACCCAGAAGGAGCTTGCCGCTCTGGTCGGCATCGACGGCTCGACGCTGGTGCGGCTCTTGGACATCCTTGCCGGCAAGGACCTGATCGAGCGCCGTACCGACGAAACCGACCGCCGGGCAAAAAAGATCTACCTAACGGAGAAAGGGCGCACCGCCGTCCGGGACATCCGCATCGAGCTCAACCGCACAGAAGCGGAGTTCCTTGCCGGGATTTCGGATCAGGAGCTTGCCCTGGTGCTGGATGTGCTTGCCCGCATCGCACCCCATCTCGACCAGGCGGAGCGCGCGCTGTGAGCTGGAGCGAACGATCCGCCCGCTGGGGTTTCCTGCCCGCCCGCTTTCCCTTCGCGCTGCGCACGGCCCTGGGCGGTTGCCTGGCTCTGCTGATTGCCTGGGCCATCGGCCTCGAACATCCGCAATGGTCGGCGATGACCGTCTTCGCCGCCGCGCAGCCGGTGCGCAACATGCTGGTGGAGAAGAGTTTTTTCCGGGCGCTCGGCACGGTCGCCGGCGTGCTCGTCGGCATCGGCCTGATCGTCGGTTCGGGACAGGATAGCTGGCTGCTGGTGGTTGGCCTCGCCCTCTGGGTCGGCCTGTGCGCCGGGCTCGGCAATATCCTCCGCGGCTTCGTTTCTTACGGCGCAATCCTCGCCGGTTATTCCGCCGCCATGGTGGCCCTGCTTGAAACCGCGCATCCGGGGCATCTCTGGGCGCTGGGCCTCGATCGCGCCCTGACGGTTCTCGTCGGCGTCGCAACCGGCGTCGTCCTGGCCATGATCTTCTTGCCGAAGGAAACGGAAGCCGAAATCGCCGGCCGGACGCGGCGGCTGACTGCCCGCGTGCTTCGCGCCATGGCCGATTTCGCCCGCGACGGTCAGGCCCCGGCAGCCGACGTGCAGGCAGGCCTGCTGGCCGAGATGGCGGAGATCGACGAAGGCATCGATCCGCACGGCGCCGGCTCGCTGGCCTCGCGCCAATCCGCCCGCGCCCTGCGCGCCGTGATCGCCGCCCAGGTTTCCGCCGTCGTGCATCTGGGCACGGCCCGTTCCGGCCTGCTCGACAACACGCTCGCAGACATGTTCGACCGCGCCGGCCAGGCGCTGGAAAACGCCGACATCGCGGCGGCGGCCATGGCGCTGGAGCAGGCGGCCCGGCTTGCCGACGGCCACCCCGGATTACGCGACATCATGGAGCGCCAGGCGGCGGCGTTGCGGAGCTGGAGCGGCCACGACCGCGCCGAGCCCGATCACGCCGCAGCGCTGCAGGAGGAACGGGACCGCCTGTTGCATGCTGTCGTGCTGCATCGCGACTGGATCGGCGCGCGCCAGGCGGCGCTGAGAGCGTTCGGCGTCATGATGCTCGTCGGCCTCGGCTGGGTGGCGACGGACTGGCATGCGGGGCCTTACGTGCTGCTCGGCACCTCGGTGATGATTTCCCTGTTTTCCACCTTCGAAAACCCGGCCTTCATGATGCGCAACGTGCTGGCCGGCCAGTTGGCCGGTGCCGTTGCCGCTTTGGCCTGCCGCTGGCTGGTCTGGCCCTTCGCCCCGTCCGAAATCTGGCTGGTCTTCCTGATCATGCCGTTCATCCTCAGCGGGGTCCTGTCGCTGTCGCATCGGCGCACGCTGCTTGGCGGGACGGATTACGTCATGATCCTGCTCTTGCTGTCGCAGCCGGTCTATCCGCTCACCGGCACCTTTTCCACCTCGCTGTCCATCGCGGCCGCCGTCGTGGTTGCGCCTGCGATCGCCTTGCTGGCCTACAGGCTGGTGTTCCCGACCGATGCCCGGCGGCGCCTCGAGACACTGATCGCCATGATGGTGCGCGAAATCGGCAGCATCGCCGCCGCGCCGGATGCCCTGCAACACCGCCCGGTCTGGCGGGCGCGTCTCTATCACCGGCTGCTGCGGCTCGTGCGGCTGGCGCAGACGTCAGGCGAGCGGACGTTTTCGCCCGCCGAAGGCGGCCTGGCGGTCCATGCGCTTGGTCTGGCGGCAATCTCCATGCATGCCGAGGCCGAAGATGCCTCGCTGCCTGCGGGCACACGGCGCGGCATCCACATCGCCTTGCGCCGGCTCGAAAAGATCGCTGAACGACCAGAGCATGTTCCCGCCGCCCTCCTGCGGGCCGCCGGCCGACTGGAGCAGGTCGGCGCGGGCAAGGGCGAAATCATCCGCGCCGCAGCCGAGGCGATGATGCGCAACCGGGCATTCTTCGACCGGGCCGGCAAGGGCCGGGCGGTGCTGTTGACCCGACTGTCGCTGATCTGATCGTCGAAGCCCCACGCTTTCGGCACGCAAGGATCCGGCAAGCCCGGCGTGAGAAATTGGGGGCAAGAATTTTGAATAGCTGTGATCTGCCGATCGATTAAACATCAGTTAACAAAGCGGCTCCACGGAATCGCCGAAAACTTCACTGTTCGGGACGCCTTCATGCAGAATTCCATTCTCGCTGTTCTTCTGGCTGCCACCTTGCTGACGGGCGCCGCTTCCGCCAATGCCGCCAGTGAAACCGGAAAATGGATGCAGCCCGGACCGGTGACCACGGTTCCCATCGGCCACTACAATTTCTGCAAGTCGCATCCGGCCGAATGCCTGCGCCAGCCGGGCAAGACCGGCGCCACGACCGTTTCGGCGCAAGCCTCCCTTGCCATGATCGACGCGGTCAACCGCGAGGTCAACGCCGCGATCAAGCCGGTCCTCGATATCGACCTCTACGGCAAGCAGGAATTCTGGACCTATCCGACCACCGCCGGCGACTGCGAGGATTTTGCCCTGCTCAAGCGCCGCAAGCTGATCGAAAAAGGTTTGCCGGCCGGCGCGCTGCTGCTGACCACCGTCAAGAAGGCCAACGGCGAAGGCCATGCCGTGCTGACCGTCCATCTCGATACCGGCGATTTCATCCTCGACAATCTCGACAACAGCGTCAAACTCTGGACGCAGACGCCGTACAAATTCGTCAAGCGGCAGGCGTCGGCAGATCCGGCACAGTGGCTCAGCCTCGGGGAAACCCCGGTCGTCGCTTCGGCAGCCGTTGCCAAGTGAGCCTTTGCCGGTGCCGTCCACATGTCCGGCGGCAGCGCTGATATAGCAAACAGTATGATTTTCGTCATCGACGGCCGGACCTCGTCTTGCCACCGGGAAAATTCTTCCGCGTAAATCGGTCGTGATGCGCCGGGCCGGGAGGGCCTGGTTGCCGCTCCATGCCCCCTGCCGGGCATCGGACGATAGACCGAGGGGCGCCGCCCCCGGAACAGGAGGAGGGACGAGGATGGCGCTGCAGATTCACTTGCTCGATTATGGCGATATCGAACTGGAAACCAGTTTCCTGGTGCTCGGGCTGGAATGCGGCCGCATTCGCCGGGTGCCGGTCTACGGTTTCCTGATCCTCGGCGGCAAATACCCGATCGTCGTCGATACCGGCTACCGCGACAATGCGATCATGGAAAGCCTCGGCATGCGCGGGCTGCAGTTTCACGACAACCTGATCCAGAACCAGCTTGCCAGGCACGGGGTCAAACCGGGTGACGTGCGTTATGTCGTGCACACCCACCTGCATATCGACCATGCCGGCAAGGACGACATCTTTCCGATGAACACCACGGTGGTGGTCAACCGGCGCGAAATGGAATGCTCGGTCTCCGGGCTGATGCATCCGCAATATCCGAAACCGGATATCCAGCACCTCATCGAGCGCATCCATACCCGCGACGCCATGCGGTTCCTCGACCTGGAGATCACCGGCGCCGAAGAGATCATTCCCGGCGTCTGGTGCGAACCGGCCAATGCCCATACGGAAGGCTCGGCCAACGTCATCGTCGAAACGGCGGATGGCCTCGCCTGCATCTGCGGCGACGTCATCTACGATTTCAACGACCAGATCGTTTCCGACCGCTGGCGGGTCAACGACATGGAACCGCGCGTCACCGGCAACCATGCCGGCTCCAAGCGGGCGGAAAAGGGCGCGATCAAGAAACTGCTCAACACCTACCGCTACCTGCTGCCGATCCACACGCCGCCGGCGATGATCGAGAACGGTCATGTGGTGGCCAGGCTCGGCATGAGCGTTCCCGGCCCGATCGTGCAGACCGTGCCGGTGCCGCAATGGCGACCGGTATAAAACAATTCCAGCAAAAGTGCGGAGCGGTTCTGCATCCGGAATTGCATAAAAAAGACAGAGAGCGTTTTCGCGTTTCGGAGAAAAACGCAAACGCCCTTGGCTGACGAAAGATGGCGGCGGTCTGCACGACCGCCGTGGTCTTCGGCCGGCATATCATGACGGTCTGCGCCCCGGCGGCAGGACCGCAGCCGTCATTCGGCCTCCTCGGCCGTCTCCCATCCGGCCATGTCGTCTTCGGCGCAGTCTTCAGGCGACATGGTTTCGAAATCCGGGTCCTGCCAGTAGATCTGCGCCATTTCCTCGGCATAATAGCGGACCGGCGTGCCGTCCTCGAAATGGACGATCCCCGCCTGCGCCAGCATATGCGCGACGAAACGCTGCTGGAACTCTTCTTCCGACATGGCATGCCTCCTGCGTAGGCGGCAATCATACAGCCATCTCCATGACGACGGTAGCGCGTGAGCAGCGCAGCGTTTCGAAAGTCGTGAAAAAGACCGTTGAAGATCGGCCCACGGATCGCCATTTTAACGGCACGAGAAAACCCAAGGAGGACGTTATGACGACATCGACCGAACGGGCAGTGCTGGCCGGCGGCTGCTTTTGGGGCATGCAGGATCTGATTCGCCGATATCCGGGCGTCGTCTCGACGCGGGTCGGCTATAGCGGCGGCGACGTGCCGAACGCGACCTACCGCAACCACGGCACCCACGCCGAAGCGATCGAAGTCATCTTCGACCGTGAAAAGACCAGCTATCGCGACATCCTGGAACTGTTCTTCCAGATCCACGACCCGACGACGCCGAACCGCCAGGGCAACGATATCGGCACGAGCTACCGCTCGGCGATCTACTACGAGGACGACACCCAGAAACGGATCGCCGAAGAGACCATCGCCGACGTCGACGCCTCCGGCCTGTGGCCGGGCAAGGTGGTGACGGACGTCGAGCCGGTCGGTGATTTCTGGCAGGCCGAACCGGAGCACCAGGATTACCTGGAGCGCTATCCGAACGGCTATACCTGCCATTTCCCGCGCCCGAACTGGAAGCTGCCGAAACGGGCCGCTGCCGCCGCCGCGGAATAATCCCCGCTCATCACCATGGCCGATACATCAGGCCCGGGCACGACATCGTGCCCGGGCCTTGTCTTGTTCAGGCGGGCAATTCAGTGCGCCCCGCCATGCGGCTCGGCGCCGGAGGCCGAGCGGCGAATGAACAGCGCCGTGACGACGCCGACGATCGCGATGAGGGCGCCGCAGAAGAAGGGGGCGCGGATACGGGCGGTCAGCGCCGCTGCACCGCCCGCGCCAGCCGCTCCCGCCTGCATGGTCATGATCGCCACGAACAGCGCCGTGCCGGCCGCCCCTCCCACCTGCTGCGTCGTGCCGACCATGGCGCTGCCATGCGAATAGAGGTTCGGCGGCAGCGAGCCGAGGCTGACGGTGAAGAGCGGCGTGAACATCAGGGCAAGCGCGATGCTGAAGAGGATATGGGCGGCCAGCAGCAGCCAGACCGGCGTATCCGTCTGCAACAACAGAGCCAGCATCCACATGACGACGGCAAACAGCAGCGCGCCGGGAATGACCAGCGGCCTTGGCCCGACCCGGTCGTAAAGCCCGCCGACGGAAGGCGCGCATAGGCCCATGATCAGGCCGCCCGGCAGCAGCAGCAGGCCGGTCTGCAGCGTCGAAAGGCCGAGGACGTTCTGCAGGTAGATCGGCAGCAGGATGAAGGTGCCGAACATCGCCAGCATCAGGATCGACATCAACAGCGTGGCGATGGTGAAGGCGCCTGTCGCCAGCGTACGCAGGTCGAGAAGCGCACGGTCCTGCTTTTGCAGCTGCAGCTGGCGCAGAACGAAGAGCGCCACCACGACCATGCCGACGCCGAGCGGAATCCAGGGCGAGACCGGCGGCGGATGCAGCACCATCTCCCCCAGTCCGCTCAGCCCGTAGACGAAACCGCCGAAGCCGATGGCCGAAAGGATGACAGAGAGCACGTCGATCGGCGCCTTCGTCGGCACCGTCACGTTTTCGATCTTCGCGGCGCCGAGCGCCAATGCGGCAACGGCGACCGGCAGCACGGCGAGGAACAGCCAGCGCCAGTCGAGCATCGACAGGATGAGGCCGGACAGCGTCGGACCGATGGCGGGCGCCACGGAAATGACAATCGAGATGTTACCCATGGTCTTGCCGCGCGATTCCGGCGGTACGAGGTTCATCACCGTGGTCATCAGCAGCGGCATCATGATCGCCGTGCCGGATGCCTGGACGATGCGGCCGATAACGAGCACGGCAAATCCGGGCGCCAGCGCCGAGAGCAGCGTCCCGGCACAGAACAGGCTCATGGCGAGGATGAATACCGGCCGGGTGTTCAGGCGCTGCAGCAGATAGCCGGTCACCGGGATGACGACTGCCATGGTCAGCATGAACGCCGTCGTCAGCCATTGGGCCGCACTGGCGCTGATGCCGAGATCGCTCATGAGATGCGGCAGCGCCACGCCCATGATGGTTTCATTGAGGATCACCACGAAGGCGGAGACCAGCAGCAGGCCCAGAACCAGCCGGTTGCGGGCGCGGTGATCGGCGGCCGATGCCTCGTTCGGCATCGCATCTGTTGGCAAGGCATCGGTCGAGGTGGATTGCTCTACGGTCATCACGGTACCCGGTTCGCGTTGGACATCATGCAGCTCATCGACAAGACGAACCGGCAGTGCGCATTCCGACAGTTGTGGCAATTTATTCAGGAAAACCGGTTCGGAGCGGTGGCCGGACGTCAGCCCTTCCGCGGCTCCAGCGTTTTCATGTAGCGTTGCAATTCGTATTCGAGCCGCTTTCGTCCGCTGCCCGCCTCCCGCGCGACGCGCTGCAGATAACTGACCATCGTCGTGGAAATGCGCATGTTGCGGTTGATATAGCAGATCGTATGGCCGACCGACACGTCGAGGCCGCGGGCACAGACGATCGTCACCGCGTGCCCGTCGGCGATGGGAAAGTCGTAACCGGCGATCTCGACATGGATATCGCCTTCCTCCCGCCGCAGCGAAAAATCCATGGTCGGCACACCGCGTCGCGAGGTCCGATGCCGGTCCACCTCGTAGACGACGCCCTTGTAGTGCCAGAAGGTATAGTGGGCGAGGCGATCGTTGGGGGACGCGACGTCATCGGGCCGCGTCACCGCCGATGTGATGCGCCTCCACGCCCATTTCAGACGGGAGGGCAGGCCTTGCCGTGCCAGGCCGTTTCCGTCGTCGTAGTGATGATGCTCCGCCATGCCGTGAATTCCGCCGATATTTCCCTGAGCCTCTATTTAGGAATGAACGGCGGCAGGGAAAGGGCCTTTCGCTGCCGGCATGGCAAAGGATATCACCACACCAGCCCGCGCGCGGCGATATCCTCGACGCGCGTAACGACGCCGTTGCGATGAAACACCATCGTATCGAACATGTTGGTGACCACGCAGGTGTGGTTCGGGATGATGCGGACCATCTCGCCGATGCCGGGGAAGGTATCGTTGCAGGCGGAGATGTCGAGAACGCCGTGCTCCTCCGACAGCCCCTTGATCACCGCCTGCGGATGGCCGACGACGAGGCCGAAATCCTGGAAACCGAAAAGATCCGGCGTCAGCGTCTTGGCGCCGGCATCGATCACCGCCCGACCGGGGGCGGGACGGGCAACCACCGTCGCCAGCACATGCATGGCGCAGTCCGCTTCGGTGCAATGCCCGGCCTTCAGCATGCCGCGGTCGTTGAAGACGTAGGTGCCGGCGCGATGCTCCGTCGCCGCGGGAACCAGATGGGCGTCGAACAGGCTGGGCGTGCCGGCATTGCTGACGATGGGGCAGGCGATGCCGGCCTGCTGCAGCAACGCGATGCTCTCCGTCAGGAAAGTCTGCACCGCGGCAGCAGCACCCGGCTTCGGATAGTTGGCCAGTCCGCCGAAGCTCAGGCCGGGCAGCCCGGCGATGAGACGAGCGAGTTCCAGCACCTCCGCCGGCGTCTGCACGCCGCAACGCCCGGCGCCGGTGTCGCATTCGACGAGCACGACGAGCGGCTTCTCGCCGGCAAAACGGCGGGAGAGGCCTTCCACCGTTTCCCGGCTGTCGGCGACCACCTTCAGGCTGGCGAGGCGATCGTTCAGCGCGGCCAGCCGGTCGAGCTTCCTGGCGCCGTGGATGTTGTAGGTGATCAGGATGTCGTCGAAGCCGGCATTGGCAAAGACTTCCGCTTCCGTCACCTTCTGGCAATTGATGCCGCGCGCACCGGCCGCCACCTGCGCTTTCGCAATCGAGGGCAGCTTGTGCGTCTTGATGTGCGGGCGGAAGGCGAGGCCGTGTTCGTCCATATAGGCCTGCACGCGGGCGATATTCGCCGCCATCACATCCTCGTCGATGACCGGCCGCGGCGTCGGAATATCGGCAATCCGGTCGCCGACCTTGGGAAGCATTTCATATGGACGGGCGTGCAGCATGATCTATGCTCCGGCTGGGTTTGGACGGGCGGGAGAATCCCGCGTGACTGCGGGAGGATTTGCCGAGCGCCGTCCGGCTGTCAATCGACGATCGAAACGAAAAAGGAAGGACTGCTTCATGAGCATCAAACGTTATGGGACCGGACAGACCGGCGCCGGCGGCAAGCCGCTGCCTTTCGCCCGCGCCGTGGAGGCCGACGGCTGGCTTTACGTCTCCGGCCAGGTGGCGATGGAGAATGGCGAGATCATCGACGGTACCATCGTCGCCCAGACGCACAAGACCATCGCCAACCTGCTCGCCGTCCTCAAGGAAGCGGATTACGGGCCGGAACACATCGTCCGCGTCGGCGTCTGGCTCGACGACCCCCGCGACTTCTGGACCTTCAACAAGATCTACCAGGATTATTTCGGTGCCCATCCGCCGGCGCGCTCCTGTGTCCAGTCCTCGATGATGGTGGATTGCAAGGTGGAAATCGACTGCGTCGCCTACAAGGCGAAAAGCGCCTGACGCCGCAGTTTCGTTCCGCCGATCTTTTTTGAAATCCATTTGACTAAATCCGTAGCCGGTGTCAATCTCCCTGCATTCCAAGGGGCGAGTGACATGACGTTGCGGGGGACCAATCAGGAATCGGGGCGGCCGTACAATCGCCGGATCGTGCTCGAAACGATCCGGCTCAACGGCCCGACGACCCGCGGCGAGATCGCCAAGCGTGTCGGCCTCACCGTCCAGACCGTCTCCACCATCGTCCGCGAACTGGAGGAGCAGGCCTACATCCTCTCCACCCGCGAAGAGCCGAAGGGCAGGGGCATACCGCCATAGACGCTCAGCGTCATGTCCGAAGGAGGCTCTACGAACGCCCTCCCCCTGACCCCGCTCGGCATCGATGCGGCGCTGGTCAACCTGCGCGGCGACATCGTCGAGCGGGCGATGCGCAAGGCGCCGAACGTCGCTCCGGACCATGCCTTCGCCCTGATCGGCGAACTGGTGGCCGAGATGCGGGCAACGCGGGCAGAAAGCCGGGTGCTCGGCGCCGGCATGGCTCTGCCGGGACCGTTCGGCGTCGAATCCATGAGTTTCGTCGGCCCGACGACGATGAGCGGCTGGAAGAACGTCGATATTCGCTCGCGACTGGCGGAAGCCGCCGGCCTGCCGGCCTTCATCGAGACCGATACGGCCTCCGCCGCCCTCGGCGAGCAGCTTTACGGCCTCGGTCTGCAGCTTTCCGACTATTATTACCTCTATTTCGGCGTCGGCCTCGGCGGTGCCATGGTGCATGAGGGCGCGGTGATGCGCGGCGCCTGGGGCAATGCCAGCGAAATCGGCCATATCCCGGCCGTGCTCGACGGCGAGCCGTGCCCCTGCGGCAATCGCGGCTGCCTGGAACGCTATCTCTCGCTCGATGCCTTCAACCGGCGCGGGGTTTCGGAAGCGCAATGGGTGGCGGAGATCGCGCCGATCTTCCGCAATGCCGTCCGCACCATCGAAAACCTTTTCGATCCGCAGACCATCGTGCTCGGCGGCCTGGCGCCGCTGGCGCTGATCGAGCAGCTGGCCGCCGCCAACGCCGACCTGCCGAATTCCGTTGCCGCCCGCAGCAACCGCACGCAGCCGCGCATCGTCGTCGCCAGCGATTGCGAGCAATCGGTGCTCAGGGGCGCCGCAGCGCTTGCCGTGTCCGGCGTGCTGTCGCCCCGCTTCGGACAGATGTTTTCGACCGCCGACGAGAAAGGCATTGCCGCATGAGAGAGCCACTGCTGGTCCTCGACACTATCCGCAAGAATTTCGGTGCCATCGAAGCGCTGAAGGGTGTTACCTTTTCCATCGGCAAGGGCGAGGTCGTGGCGCTTCTGGGCGACAACGGCGCCGGCAAGTCGACGCTGGTGAAGATCATCTCCGGCGGGCTGCAGCCGAGTTCCGGCCGCATGCTGTTCGAAGGCGAGGAGTTTCAGGCCAAGACGCCGGCGGAAGCCAAAGATGCCGGCATCGAGACGGTCTACCAGGACCTGTCGCTGTGCACCAATGTCGATGTCGTTGCCAACTTCTTCATGGGCCGCGAGATCACGCGAAAGATCCTCGGCGTTCCCTTCCTCGACGAAAAGGCGATGGAAACGGTTGTGCAGAAAGCGCTCGCCAATGCCGGCACCCGCATCCCGTCGCTGCGCACCAAGGTCGAACACCTCTCGGGCGGCCAGCGGCAGGCAATCGAGCTCAACCGCTTCGTCCATTGGGGCGGCAAGCTGGTGCTGCTCGACGAGCCCTTTGCAGCACTCGGCGTCGAGCAGACCCGCCGTGGCCTCGACATGATCCGCCAGGTCGCCGACCAGGGCATCGGCGTGGTCATCATCACCCATATCATGCAGCAGGCCTTCCAGGTCGCCGACCGCATCGTCGTCATCCGCCAGGGTGTCGTCGCCGGCGACGTGGAGCGCTCGAAGACCAGTCCAGACGCGGTGATCGAAATGATCACCGGGCAAAACCTCGCCGGCGCCGGACCGGCAGGCCAATAAGCAAAGAGGGTCCGGCGCAAAACAGGAGAGAACGCTATGAAGCGAATAGTTTTAGCCGTGATGGCCGTCTTGGCCCTCGGCCTGTCGCTATTGACGCCCGCCTTCGCGCAATCGAAGGGCGTGGTTTATTACCTCGTGCCGACGCTGCTCGACGAGTTCCAGACCGGCTCGGTCAGTGCTCTTGAAATGTTCCTGAAGCAGACCGGCTACGAAATGAAAACGCTCAACGCCGACAACAAGACCGATGCGCAGCAATCGCAGATGAACGACGTCATCGCGTTGAAGCCGGCAGCGATCATCCTCGCCGCCGTCGATTTCAACGCGCTGAAACCGTCGATCGAGGCAGCGCGTGCCGCCGGCATCCCGGTGGTCGAGTTCGACCGGCAGATCACCTCGACGGTTTCGGACTTTACGTCCGTCGCCGGCACCATCGAGATCGGTTATGTCGCCGCCGAACAGGCCGAAGCCCTGCTCAAGGCCAAGCATGGCGACGTCAAGGGCAAGGTGCTGCAGGTTCTCGGCGATCCGGGCGACCCCTATACGCTGGACATCCAGAAGGGGTTCGAGGAAAAGATGAAGGCGTTTCCGGGCGTGACGATCGTTTCCGTCCCGGCCATGCAGTGGGAAGCCAGCAATGCCGGCACCATCGTCGCCGACCAGATGCTCGCCAATCCGGATATCGACCTGATCTTCAGCCACGCCGCCCATCTTTCGGTCGCCGCCGTCGCTTCGCTCGAAGCCGCCGGCAAGAAGCCCGGCGACGTGATGATGATGAGCTCCAACGGCGCCCCCGTCGGCCTCGACCTGATCCGCAAGGGCTGGCTGAACGTCGAAGTCGAGCAGCCGCTCTACGCCCAGGCTGCCGCCGTTGCCATGTTCATGGACAAGATCGCCGGCAAGCAGGAAATCAAGGCCGGCGACTACGACGTCCTCGGCCTCAAGGGCACGGTGACGATCGAAGCCTGGGGCCCGAACATCAAGATCCCCGGCGCGGCGATCAGCAAGGACAACGTCGACGACCCGGCCTTCTGGGGCAACCTGAAGCCGCCGACGGCCGAAGTGAAGTCCGTACCGTAAGGACGGGTGCAGCTTGCCCCCTTCTCCCCTCGGGGAGAAGGTCCCGGCAGGGGGATGAGGGGGTGCTCCACGGCAAAAACTGTGCGTTTGGCCTCCCCCTCATCCGACCCTTCGGGCCACCTTCTCCCCGCTGGGGAGAAGGGGAAATCGGCGGCCCACATATCCGCCCTTGCCAACCAAATTATTCAAACCGGAACAGCCGCATGACGCCACGCACGCGCAAAACACTGGAATTCATACTCGACAACCTCGTCTGGTTCATGCTGCTGTTCGTGCTGATCGTCTTTTCGGCACTGATCCCGAACTATTTCCAGCTCGGCATCTTCGCCAATATCATCGAGGCTTCGAGCGTTCTCGGCGTCATGTCCATCGGGCTGTCGCTGGTGATCATCGCCGGGCACATGGACCTCTCGGTCGAATCCGTCGCCGCCCTGTCGGCGATGGCGGTCGGCGTGCTGTTCTGCTCGGCCGGCATCGGCCTCGGGATAAAACTGTCGCCGGAATGGCTGATGGTGCCGGTGTCGCTCATGGTGGCGCTTGCCGTCGGCGGGCTGATCGGCCTGTTCAACGGTTTTCTCATCGTCAAGCTGAAGATGAACGCCTTCATCATCACGCTTGCCTCATACATCTGGGTGCGCGGTGTCGTGCTCGCCGTGTCCGGCGGCCGGTCGGCGCAGGACCTGGCACCCGCCATCCGCTGGTTCGCCATCCAGCGTCTGCTCGGCATTCCGCTGACCGCCTGGATCGCCATCCTCTGCTTCGTCGCCTTTTCCGTGATGATGGCTAAGACGCGTTTCGGCCGCCACCTGATGATGATCGGCGGCAACGAGACCGCCACCTTCCGCGCCGGCATCCGCGTCACCCGCAACCTGATCATCGCCTTCGTGCTGGCGGGCGCCATCGCCGGGCTGTCCGGCTGGCTGCTCGCCATCCGCACCTCCGGCGCCACCGCCAATCTCGGCGTCGGCCTGCTGTTCAACGCCTTTGCCGCCGTCGTCATCGGCGGCGTCAGCCTCAAGGGTGGAATCGGTGCCTTGCCGGGTGTCTATGCCGGCGTGCTCTTGCTCTCTTCCATCAACACGGCGATAAACCTCATGGGGTTGCCGGCGAACTTCACCCAGGTGATCCATGGATTCCTGGTTCTGGCCGCCGTGCTTCTCGATACATTCAAGCAACGACTGCGTCAGAGGCTCGCATGATAGGACGGTTGGAAGACAAGGTGGCGCTGGTGATCGGCGGCGCCCGCGGCATTGGCAAGGCAACGGCAAAACGATTCCACGAAGAAGGCGCGAAACTGGTCATCGCCGATTTCGAGGAAGAAGGCGGCAAGTTCGCGGCGAGCGAATTCGACGCGCCGTTCATCCATGCCGATATCTCGAAGATGGCCGATGCCGAAGCGGCGGTGGCGCTGGCGCTGAAGCATTATGGCCGGCTGGACATCATCCTGCAGAATGCCGGCGTCTATCCCTGGCAGCTGATCGAGGACACCTCACCGGAGGACTGGGACCAGGTGATGGCGGTCAACCTGCGCGGTTCGTTCAACGCGGCGCGCGCCGCGCTGACGCCGATGAAGCAGCAGCATTACGGCCGTATCCTCTTCACCTCGTCGATCACCGGGCCACATGTCACCAGCCCCGGCCACGGGCACTATTCCGCCACCAAGGCCGGCATCAACGGCTTCATCCGCGCCGCGGCGCTGGAATTTGCGGGATACGGGATAACGGTCAACGGCGTCGAACCCGGCAACATCCTGACGGAAGCGATGCAACTGCACCGCGGCCCGGCCTTCATCAAGAACATGGAGGACGCCATCCCGCTCGGCCGCCTCGGCAGCCCCCGGGACGTCGCCAACGCCTTCCTGTTCCTCGCTTCCGACGAGGCGGCCTATATCACCGGCACCACCATCGTCGTCGACGGCGGCCAGCTTCTGCCTGAGGGCAGCAATTTCCGCCTTCAGCCTCCGTGAGCCGGATAGAAAGACCCCCGCTCGGCCATCACGGCCAAGCGGGGTTTCTTTTTTAGAGAGCCGGCTGCCTGGTCTTGCGCAGGTAGGGCAGGACCGTATCGAAGCTGCCGAAACGCTCGGTGGCTTCGTCGTTCGAAACGGCGGCGGTGATGATGACGTCATCGCCCTGCTGCCAGTTTGCCGGCGTCGCCACCTTGTGGGCGGCGGTCAGCTGCATCGAATCGAGGGCGCGGATGATTTCCGCGAAATTGCGGCCGGTGGTCATCGGATAGGTGAGGATCAGCTTGATCTTCTTGTCCGGGCCTATGACATAGACCGAGCGAACCGTCGCGTTGTCGGCGGGCGTGCGGCCTTCCGAGCTGGAACCGGCTTCGGCCGGCAGCATGTCGTAGAGCTTGGCGACCTTGAGGTCGCGGTCGCCGATCAGCGGATATTCGACGTCGAAGCCGGT
>Ga0066256_1001076_pt1 | contig 42433 bp, 48 predicted proteins | sample ThiBio_1000_biof_FD_87107 | JGI IMG/M metagenome (GOLD analysis project Ga0066256, IMG submission 87107) | Wastewater bioreactor microbial communities from Cape Town, South Africa - Thiocy_expt_1000_biof (version 2) | ecosystem: Engineered > Bioreactor > Thiocyanate-remediating >... | reverse complement strand
AACGTTGAGGCGGGCATCGTCCATGTCGAAATTTATGTTCAGCTCGGGTTCGCCGAGATGCAGCGGCCCGCCGCCGGGCGGAATTCTTCCCTGCGGGATGAAAACGGCAATCGATGCGTTGGTGATGGTGCCGCCGTAGATGTTGGCCAGCGCCCAGGTCCGCGCCTTCGGCGCCATCCAGAACGGCCACAGCTGCTTTACCGCTCCCGTCTGCACTTTCGGCGACTGTGCACCAAAACTGATTTCCGGTGAGCCCTCGCCCTTGAAACGCACCACCATGGAACCGGCCATCGTGCCGAGCGGGCTCGATACCGCCATGCGCTCCAGCTGCAGCTCCTTGATGCCGGTGACATAGCGGCCGGTCACCTTGGCGCCGTAGGCCAGCGGGGCGACGCCTGTGCCGGCGGGTGAGGCCACGCCGTCGCTGACCAGCAGATCGATGCCGAAACCATTCTGCGATTTGGGGTCGAGCCGGTCGAGATCGATGACTGCTGCGGTGAACGGCACGGTCGTCCCACCGAAACGCAGGGTCGAAGGCAAAAATTCCAGCGAGTTCTTGTCGAAATCGTAGATGACGCTGACATCCGACTTGCCGACGTCCTGGGCAATGCTTTCGGAATAGAACGTCGCCTTGTCGATGCCGAGATCGAGCGCGAGCGACGGCTTTTCCTCGCCGTCGGCCCGTTTGGCATTCAGTTTCAGGTTCAACGTTCCATCCAGGCCCTGCCGGGGCAGACCTTGCGCATCCCATTTCAGCAGGAAGGGGGTCAGCACCAGGCCGCCGATATCGGCGGATAGGGAAACGGTCCGCTCGCCCTGGTTTTGCGCGTGCGCAACAAGTGTCGCAGGCGCACCGTCGATGGTGACGCCCCCCTCGAGGCTGAGCGAACCGTCGGCGTCGCGGCGCATCTCCACCGCGTCGAGAACGATGGACAGCGGCGTGCCATTGCTGACGGGAAGCTTTAGATCCAGCCCGGCAATCCTGACCGCGTCGGTTTTGCCGCGATCGACGAAACCGCGCAGGATATCGAGCTGGCGGAACAGCGTTTCCAGCCCGTTGGGGATCTGATCGACCCTGAGGCCAGACACATCGATCGGCTTGCCGGCCGGCAGCAGCCCCGCATCCAGCTGGATGCCGTCGGCTTCTATTTCGGTGATGGCGAGCCTACCGGCAAACAGTGCCAGCGGATCGAGCACCAGCCGGATGGAGTCCGTACGGGACAGATGCCGGCCGCTGTCGCGCTCGACGGTGTTGACGTCGCGCGCCTCCAGGGCCAGTCGCGGACCGGAAGCAAAGCGGATGACGGTGGAGCCCACCTGCGCCGTGTAGCGGGGACCGATAGCGCTATCGAGCGCCATCTTCGCCCGCGTCGAAAGCGTCTTGTCGAAAAGTCCGGCCTCGACGGCACCGATCAGGCCGGCGAAAACGAGAACGACGAGCAAGACCAGGCCGGCGACGATGCCGAGCACCCGCTTCACCGAGGAGGTCGGCAGCGGGCAATGCACGATCATCGGGTCATGAACCTGCGCGGATGGCAACTCGTGCAGCGCCACGATGTCCTGCCGGCCAAACACCACTCTTTCGCCGCGGATTTCACCCATGCGTGCGCATCTGTCTCCGTGTAGCCTTGGATAACGTCCGAACAAGCTTGGACGATAGCCGCGGCGACTATATATGCTTCGCGACAATATTCTTGCAAAAAATCGGCAGAAGGAAGGTTTCCCCATGGCAGAATTGCGCGCCGGCGACACGGCTCCGGACTTCGATCTTCCGGGAAACGGCGGCGCCAGGCTGACGCTGCGGCAATTCCGCGGGCATCCGCTTGTCCTCTACTTCTACCCCAAGGACGACACGCAAGGCTGCACTGCCGAAGCCGTGTCGTTCTCCGAGCACAAGGAGGCCTTCGCAGCAGCAGGGGCGTCCGTCGTCGGCATCTCGCCGGACTCGCCGAAACGGCATGACAATTTCGTGAAGAAGTATGCGCTTGGCATTCCGCTCGCCGCCGACGAGGAGAAGAGCGTCATTTCGGCCTACGGTCTCTGGAAGGAAAAGAGCATGTATGGCCGCAGCTACATGGGCGTCGAGCGCACCACCTTCCTCATCGATGCCGAGGGCGTCATCAGCCGCGTCTGGAACAAGGTCAAGGTGAAGGGCCATGTCGAAGAGGTGCTCGAAGCTGTACAGGCGCTGAAATGAACGGACCGGCGGCGGGACAGACCCAGGCCTTCAAGCTGACGTCCTTGCGCGGTGGCGCCACGGAGGCGATCCTTGCCAGCGATCTCGACCTCAAGACCCGGCTGGCGCAGGAAACCGCCAACCGCTGGTTCGCGCGGACGCTTTCGCTGCGTTCGCCGCTCGACCCGCCGTTGCCGGAGCGGCCCGGGCGCCCCGACAAACCCGAACTCGTGCCGCCGAAACATATGGAAAAACGCTCCCTTCACACGCTGAAGGGACGCATTGCCTTGCTGCACGCCATCGCCCATATCGAACTCAATGCCGTCGACCTGGCGCTCGACATCGTCGCCCGCTTCACCAGCGAGCCGATCCCGCATTCCTTCTTCGACGGCTGGATGCAGGTCGCTTTCGAGGAGGCCAAGCATTTTCGCATGGTGCGGGCGCGCCTGAACGACCTTGGCGCCGACTACGGCGACCTGCCCGCTCATGACGGGCTGTGGCAGGCGGCACATTCGACCCGCAACGACCTGACGGCGCGGCTGGCGGTGGTGCCGCTCATCCTCGAAGCGCGCGGCCTCGACGTGACGCCGTCGCTGCAGGCGAAGATGGTCGAGACCGGCGACATGGAAAGTGCCGCGGTGCTCGATGTCATCTATAACGATGAAAAGGGTCATGTTGCCGTCGGCGCCAAGTGGTTCCGGTTCCTCTGCGCCCGCCAGAAGAAGGATCCGGCCGCAACCTTCCGGCACCTGGTGCGTGCCAACTTCCGCGGCTCGCTGAAGGCGCCGTTCAACGACATCGCCCGCGCCGAAGCCGGCCTGACGCCGACATTCTATCGCGCCCTGACATCCACCAGCAGTTGAGGCGAGCCGAGATTCACGGCTGAAACGGCACTGCCGTCAAGAGGTTGTTAACCTTAACAGTGTGTAATCACTTCCAGTTGGCGCACCCTAAAGCGCATCCTCTGGGAGATGATCCGTGACCCACCGGCCGGAAAACCGCGTATTCGGAAAACGTGCCCAGCCTCATGTCCTGATTCTCGCCAGCGGCGACAAGGTCCGGCATATGACGATCCGGCCGTGGATGGCGGCGCTGGGTGTCTGTGTCGCCGGCGCCGTGACCATCGGTTACCTGCTTGCCACTTCCTATCTCGTCCTGCGCGACGACCTGATCGGCGCGACGATGGCGCGGCAGGCGCGCATGCAGCACGAATATGAAGACCGCATCGCGGCGTTGCGCGCCCAGGTGGACCGCGTCACCTCGCGCCAATTGCTGGATCAGCAGGTGGTGGAGGAAAAAGTCGACCAGCTGATGGAACAGCAGCTCGCCCTCACCTCCCGTCACGGCAAGCTCGGCTCGCTCCTCAACCGCGCGGAAAATTCCGGCGTGCCGACCGGCGACGTGCCGATCCCCGCCTTCAATCCGGATCGCCGCGCAGAAGCCTCCGGCGGCATCCAGGCGATCGAAAGCCTGATGGCCGGCAACCCGCAGGCCGAAGCCGACAGGGCGACGTCGGAGCTTGCCTACGCACCCGCCAGCGAGACCGCCGCCGAAAAGGCCGACCGGGTTTTTTCCCGCGTCACGCGGTCGCTGAAGGCGATCGAGCGTGAACAGCTGACCCAGATCCAGTCCCTGACCGTCGGCGCCGAAGCAACGGCAGGCGCGATCGAGAAAATCCTGGCACGCAGCGGCATCGATGTCGCCTCAAGCGAAACGACAGAAAACGATGCGGTCGGCGGCCCGTTCCTGGAGCCGCAATCCATCGATCCCTTCGAGGATTCGATGGACGACCTCGACGCGGCGCTGAACCGCCTGGACAACGCCCGTGACACTGCAAAACGCCTGCCCTTCGCCAATCCTGCGCCGGGCAAGGATATCACCAGCCGTTTCGGCAATCGCAGCGATCCCTTCCTCGGCCGGCTTGCCATGCATGCCGGCATCGATTTCCGGTTCGGCGCCGGCGAAGATATCCACTGTACCGGTGCCGGCGTGGTAACGGCCGCCGCTGCCGCCGGCGGTTACGGCAACATGGTCGAAATCGACCATGGCAACGGGCTGACGACCCGCTACGGCCATATGTCGCGCATCCTCGTCTCGGTCGGCGACAAGGTGAAGGCCGGCGACGTCGTCGGGCTCGCCGGCAGCACGGGCCGCTCCACCGGCACGCATCTACACTACGAGGTCCGCCGCAACGGACAAGCCGTCGATCCGATGTCCTACCTCAATGCCGGACGCAAACTTTTGGCCTATCTCGACTGAAATATCGTCCCGATGGCCGGCTGCGCGCGCTTTCCGGGCGATTACGCGCTATTTACGGTTTCTTTTAACCCTCAAGCAGCGCAAATCGCTTGGTTTCCTTGACTTGATGGGCATTTGAGACTATGCCGCCCAGCAGTTGCGCAGTCTTGCGCCTGAATCATCAGTGTTCGCTAGAACCGGAACGGAAACAGATTCCCCTTTGACAACGTTTGCTGACCTTGGCCTGAGCCAAAAAGTTCTTTCTGCTGTTACCGACGCGGGTTATTCCACGCCGACCCCCATTCAGGCTGGCGCCATCCCTCCTGCCCTGCAGCGCCGGGATATTTGCGGAATTGCCCAGACAGGAACGGGCAAGACGGCCTCCTTCGTGCTGCCGATGCTGACGTTGCTGGAAAAGGGCCGTGCCCGGGCGCGCATGCCGCGCACGCTGATTCTCGAGCCCACCCGCGAACTCGCCGCCCAGGTGGCCGAAAACTTCGAAAAATACGGCAAGAATCACAAGCTCAACATCGCGCTTCTGATCGGCGGCGTGTCCTTCGATGACCAGGACCGCAAGCTGGAACGTGGCGCCGACGTGCTGATCTGCACCCCTGGCCGCCTGCTCGACCATTGCGAACGCGGCAAGCTTTTGATGACCGGCGTCGAGATCCTCGTCATCGACGAGGCCGATCGCATGCTCGACATGGGTTTCATTCCCGATATCGAGCGCATCGCCAAGATGATTCCCTTCACGCGCCAGACCCTGTTCTTCTCGGCCACCATGCCGCCGGAAATCCAGAAGCTGGCCGATCGCTTCCTGCAGAATCCGGAGCGCATCGAAGTCGCCAAGCCGTCCTCGACGGCAACGACCGTGACGCAGCGCCTCGTCGCCTCGCATCACAAGGACTACGAGAAGCGCGCCGTGCTGCGCGACCTGATCCGCGCCCAGGAAGACCTGAAGAACGCCATCATCTTCTGCAACCGCAAGAAGGACGTTGCCGATCTCTTCCGTTCGCTGGAACGCCACGGTTTTTCCGTCGGCGCCCTGCACGGCGACATGGACCAGCGCTCGCGCACGACGATGCTGCAGAATTTCCGCGACGGCAACATCCAGTTGCTGGTCGCTTCCGACGTCGCCGCCCGCGGGCTCGACCTGCCCGATGTCGGCCACGTCTTCAACTTCGACGTTCCCATTCACGCGGAGGATTATGTCCACCGCATCGGCCGTACCGGCCGCGCCGGCCGCTCGGGCCGCGCTTTCACCCTGGTCACCAAAAGCGACACCAAATATGTCGACGCCATCGAAAAGCTGATCGTTCAGAAGATCGAATGGCTGAACGGTGACCTTTCCGCCCTGCCCGCGCCCATGGAAAGCTTCGAAAGCGACCGGCCGCGCAAGGGGAAGGACAAAGACAGGAGCCGTGGTCGTCGCGGACGCGACAATCACAAATCGGACATCAAGACAACCGATACTCCTGTCGATTCGGATGAAAGAGCAGCAACCCCAGCAAAGGTCGAAAGTGTGAAGACAGAGCGCAGAGCAGAACAGAAGCCGCACAACACTCCCCGCAATACGCGGCCGTATCCTGCCAATGACGACAACCGCGAGCGCCGCAGCCGTCACTACCGCGATCACGACGATGGCCCGACCCCGGTCGGCTTCGGCGACGATATCCCGGCATTCATGCTGATTGTCGCAAACGCGAAAGTCTGATGGGTCTTCCGGGAATCGATTTTCCCGGTGTCGGCGCCGGCCTTGCGATCCTGCGCGACGGCCGGCTTCTTCTTTGCCGTCGCCTGAAAGCGCCGGAAGCGGGGCACTGGAACATCGTCGGCGGCAAGGTCGACCATATGGAACCGGCCGCGCAAGCCGCCCGGCGCGAGGCGGAAGAGGAAACGGGGCTGACCATCGGCAAGGTGGATTTCCTGTGCTCGACCGAACTGGTCAGCGAGACGGATCGGCAGCACTGGATTTCGCTGATCTACGTCACCACGGACATAAAAGGTGAGCCGCAGCTTACCGAACCGGACAAGCTTTCGGAGATCGGCTGGTACGATCTCGACGCGCTGCCCTCACCGCTTTCGGACTTTGCCCGCGTCACCGTCGAACACCTGAAGCGGCAGGCCGATCATTTGGCCCGCAGCGCTGCGTCGTAGGCCGATCCCACCCATTTCGCCATTTCATCCGGATCGTCATAGGCGGCATCCGGGATCGTCCAGTAGGGCATGGCGACGGGCCTGCCCTTCTTGCCCTCATATTCCCAGCGGCGCGCGCCGGCGGCTTCCAGTTCGGGTGCCGTGTCGCTATCGCCTTTCAGCATGATCTCGTCGCGCAGTTCTATGGCGACGATGCGGCCCAGATGGTAGATACCCTTGCCGCCGAACATCCGCCGGATGCTGACCGGCCCGAGCGACTGGAACATCTCCTCGATCGCGGTATTGTCCATCACCCCTATCCTTTCAGTACGCCGCCGGCGGCAATCACCGCTTCCGGCGTATCGACGTCGAGATGCGCCGCCTCGCCGATATCGACATCGATGACCGCCAGCCCGCAGGTCTCGACGATATGGCGGGCGCCCGCCCCCCCCCCCAGCCTCCTCAAGGCATCGTCGGGAGGACGCGGCAGGAGGGCGCGGGTGCCCCGCCCGCCGATCTAGCCCGACCCGAGGGACAGCCGGTCCGCAGGCCGGCGGCCGGGCATTCCGCCCACAACCCCCAGCCCGCCACGGGCATCCGCCACGCCGGGCCCCGCCACGCCCGTCGTCAAGGAGCTGGCCATGCCGCTGGCGAAATCCGCATTGTGCGCCAGCGTCAGGTCGAGGCCATCGAGGCAGGAGGCGATTTCTCCGGCACGATGGCCGGTCACCACGACGGTGCGGCCGACGGCAGCGGCAAGCGCCGTTTCGGCCGAAAGGCGCACCAGCGGCTTACCGTCGAATTCTGCCAGCAGCTTGTGCCGCCCCTCGTCGCCCATGCGGCTTGCCTTGCCGGCCGCCAGCACCACCACGGCGATGGTCAGCTTCTCCGCCTCGTCGCCGGTGAGGTCGCGCGGTTGCGGGCGGGTGGGTATTTCCATCAGCAAACCTCCGACGCCAAGGCCGGTGATGTCCTGCGCGGTCGGACATTCGCCGGCGAGGATGCGGTTGAGGATCCAGTCGAAGCCGTTTTCCTTGGGGCTGCGGGCGCAACCCGGCGCGCCGAGCACCGGCACCTCGTCGATCCAGCCGAGCACGAGCAGGTTGCCCGGATCCACCGGCATGCCGGCATGTTCGACGCGACCGCCGGCCTGGCGGATCGCCTCCGGAATGACGTCGGAAAAATCGGCCATCGCCGATGCGCCGAAGACGACGATCATCGCCGGCGCAGCGGCAGCGGGCCTTGCCAGCGCCTCACCGATGGCGGCGGCCACCGCCTCCATGCGGTGCGGCACGCGAATCTCGCCGACGATGCGGCTGCCGGACAGCGACAGCCGCTGCGCCAGCAGCCGCTCCGTCTTGTCCATCACCGATACCTTGAGCGACGGCAGCTCCGTCGCCACCAGGATCACGGCCCGCGGCTGGAACGGTTTCACTTCGAAAGCAACGGCCTGTTCGAGGATGCGCCGCGCCGCCTCAACCTTTTGGCGCGACACCGCCAGCGGGATGATCTTGATCGTCGCCACCATATCGCCGGCGCGGACGGGCACATGATCGGCGAGGCAGGCGAGCGTGATCGCGGCATCGACACGGTTGAAACGGTCGACCACCGTCTTGTCGGCGACGAACAGCCCGTTGGCATCGGCATAAAGATTGACCCGGCCGGTGGCCGCTTCCGAAAACCGCAGGTGATCGCGCGGGATGGCGTCGGCCAGTTGCGCCGCCGCATCGTCTTCCATCAGGTCATCGGCATCGACGCGGACGGCTATAATACTGGAGAAACCGGCATTTCTTAGCCGGGTAATATCCTCGGCGCCCAACACATGGCCTTTCGGCAGGCGGCCATCGGCCAGCTTGGCCGCATGCGCAAGAACGGCGCCTTCCGCCTGATCGAGATCGACGGCGCCGAAAATCATGGCGCTTCGCCGCCGGCGTTCCGCAGATCGCGGCGCCGGAAGGCCTGGATCACCTGCGCCAGGATGGCGACGGCGATTTCCGCCGGGCTTGCCGCGCCGATATCGAGGCCGATGGGCGCGGCGATGCGGCTCAGCGCGATATCGCCGATCCCTGCCTCCTTCAGGCGTTCGATCCGCTTGGCGTGCGTCTTGCGGCTGCCGAGCGCGCCGACATAAAAACAGCCGGCGCGCAGCGCCTGCATCAGCGGGAAATCGTCGATCTTCGGATCGTGGGTGACGGCGACCAGCGCCGTATAGGCATCGAGCGGCCGGTCCTTCAGCACATCCTCCGGCCAGTCGGCGACAAGATCGATGCCGGCAAACCGTTCCGGCGTCGCAAAGGCGGTTCGCGGATCGATGATGGTCAGGTCAAAACCGGCAAGCCTCGCCATGACCGCCAGGGGCTGGCTGATATGCACGGCGCCGATGACGACGATACGCGGTGGCGGCAGGTGGACATTGAGAAACAGGGTGCGACCATCCGCCTCAACCATGCCGGACTTGCCGGAACGGAAAGCGGCGGCAGCGGCGGCCTCAAGTTCGCCACCCAGAGATAGACCTTCCGTGATGACGCGGTCGCTGCCGTCGGTGAGATCGGTGGCCAGGATGACGGCCTTGCGGTCGCGCCTGGCGGCGTTGACCGCCTGCAGATGCTCAAGTTTCATTGGCCAAGCCTTTCGACATAGACGCGGATGCGGCCGCCGCAGGAGAGCCCGACACGCCAGGCGGTTTCGTCGGCAACGCCGAATTCCAGCATCTTCGCCCCGCCCGAGCCGATGATATCGACGGCCTCGGTGATGACGGCGCCTTCGACGCAGCCGCCGGAAACCGAACCGTGGAAATTGCCCTCGCCATCGATCACCAGATGGCTGCCGACCGGGCGCGGCGCCGATCCCCAGGTTTCGACGACGGTTGCAATCGCCACGTCGCGGCCCTCGGCCTTCCAGGCCTCGGCGATCGACAGCGGATCGAGCGTTTCGGGTTCGGTCATGGTTTTCACCTTGTCATCTGCTTGAGAAAACGTCGGGGATCGGCATCCCGGCTCCTGCCGCCGCTGAGCGAGGCCACCAGGTCTGCCAGCGAAGAGAGATTGTGGACGGTGCGGAATTCGTCGACATGCGGCAACATGGCGCGCACGCCGCGGGCACGCGCCTCGAAACCCTCGAAGCGCAGCAGCGGATTGAGCCAGATCAGCCGCCGGCAGGAGCGGTGCAGCCGGTCCATTTCGGCCGCAAGCTGCTCGACGCCTTCACGCTCCAGGCCGTCGGTGATCATCAGCACGACGGCACCCTGCCCCAGCACCCGCCGCGACCACAGCCGGTTGAACTCGTTCAGCGTCTCGCCGATGCGCGTGCCGCCCGACCAGTCCCGGACCAGCCGGGCGCATTCGTCGAACGCCTCGTCGGGGTCCTTGTGGCGCAGCTGGCGGGTGACGTTGGTCAGCCGGGTGCCGAACAGGAAGGTGTGCACCCGGCGGCGGCGCTCGGTCAACACATGCAGGAAATGCAGGAAGATGCGGGTGTACTGGCTCATCGAGCCGGAAATGTCGGCCAAAACCACCAGCGGCGGATGGATCTGCCAGGCTTCGCGGTAACGCGGCAGGACCAGCGCTCCGCCGGTGCGCAGGCTGGCCCGCATCGTCGCCCGCGGATCGACATGGCGATGGACATGCGAGGTGGCGAAACGGCGCGTCTTCACCGTGTCGAGCGGCAGTTCGAGGCGCGACAGCTCCCGTTTGGCGGCAGCCAGCTCCGCCGCCGACATCTGGGCGAAATCCATGCTGCGCAGCAGTTCGTTGCCGGACATGGTGAAGCGAGAATCGATCTCGACATCCGGCTCGTCCTTTTGCTGCGGCTCGCGGCGTTTTTCGGCAAACAGCGCATCGTTGACGCGTGACGAACCGGGCTTGGCCTTCTGCCGCTCGTTATGGTCGAGCGCCACCGGCGACATCATGGCGATCATCTTCTCGATGAGGTCGCGCGACCGCCAGAACAGGCGGAAAGCCTCGTCGAAGACGGCCAGATCTTCATGCCGCTTGACGAAGACGCAACAGAGGGCGGCATGGAACTCGTCGCGGGAGCCGATGCCGATCGCCTCCACCGCCGCAATCGCATCGGTGATGGCGCCCGGTCCGCTCTTGAGGCCGGCCTTGCGCAGCGCCCTGCCGAAGAAGACGATGTTGTCGGCCAGCCGGCCATCACCGACCGGAATAGGCGGGACGATCACACCGTCTGTTGCCGCTCCCGTCATCAACCGTCTACCCCGTGGCCAACATCTCGGCCTTGACCTCGGCCAGTACCTTGGCGCCCTCGCCGCCCTGGATGCGGGCGATGTCGTCCTGGTATTTCAACAGGGCGCCGAGCGTATCGGAGATGGTTTCGGGATCAAGCGCCATCCGGTCGAGTTCGGTCAGCGCCGTCGCCCAGTCGATGGTTTCGGCGACACCGGGATTCTTGAACAGGTCGAGCGTGCGCAGCTTCTGCACATAGGCGACGATCTGGCGCGACAGCAGGTCGTTGCAGCCTGGCGCCTTGCGCCGGATGATCTCCAGCTCCTGTGCCGCCTGCGGATAATCGACCCAGTGATACAGACAGCGGCGCTTCAGCGCATCGTGGATTTCGCGGGTGCGGTTGGTGGTGATGATGACGATCGGCGGTTCGGCGGCCCGGATGGTGCCGAGTTCGGGGATGGTCACCTGGAAGTCGGAGAGGATTTCCAGGAGGAACGCCTCGAAGGCCTCGTCGGTGCGGTCGAGTTCGTCGATGAGGAAGACCGGCGCACGGCCTTCGACCGCAGACAGCGCCTGCAGCACCGGCCGGCGGATGAGGTAACGCTCGGAGAAGATATCCGATTCCATCCGGTCGCGATCGGTCAGGCCTGCGGCTTCCGACAGACGGATTTCCAGCATCTGCGCCGGATAGTTCCACTCGTAGACGGCGGAAGCGACGTCGAGACCTTCGTAACATTGCAGCCGGATCAACGGCCGGCCGAGCGCCTTCGACAGGACTTTGGCGATCTCGGTCTTGCCGACGCCTGCCTCGCCTTCGAGGAACAGCGGCCGCTGCATTTTCAGCGCCAGGAACAGCACGGTCGCCAGCGAGCGCCCCGCGAGGTAATCATGCGCCGCCAGCATCTCCAGCGTCTCGTCGATCGAGCCCGGCAGGGCGCGCGCAGTATGATCCATCATGTCGTCTCCAATCCCTTAGCCGAGCTTATAACGCCCTATAGCCCCGGTCCAGATAGATGAGCGAAGGTTTGCGCGGGCCGAAATGAATGGCTTCGACCTGGCCGAAAAGCACCGCATGCGTCGACATGCGCTTCATCTCGGTCACGCGGCAATCGAAAGCGACGGCGGCATCGGAAAGCACCGGCGCACCCGTCGCCATCACCTGCCATTCGGCCAGCGCAAAACGCGCCTCGCTGTCCATGGCTGGACGGCCGGCAAAGGCATCCGCCAGCACCTGCTGGTCGGCATGCAGGCTGTTCAGCGCAAAAACGCCACTTGAAAAGAAGATCTCGTTGTTCGGATTGCTGCCGTTGAGGCAGACGAGAACGCTGGCGGGATTGTCGGACACCGAGCAGGCGGCGGTGATCGTCACGCCGCGACGGGCCTCCCCCAGCGCCGTGGTCACGATCTGCACATGTCCCGCATATCGGCTCATGGCGTCGCGATAGAGCGCCGGATCGAAAATTTCTTCACGCAACGATGTTGGTCTCCCTGCCCGGCGGCTGCCGTCTTTCCGACATATGGATTCGTTATCCCTGCTTTTTCCATGCTCCGGCGTGAACTCAAGTCCCGCCGGGGCGAAATCCCGCCTTTTTCTTTGACGGCGGAGTTTCGACCGATCATAAGAAGACTGCGTGCCACCATGGCACGGGGCGGGATTTCGGGTTTCATGCGTTTTTCAGGCTATCTGCCGTTCACCATCGCTTTTTCGCTGCTTGCCGGCACCGCGCAGGCCGCTGGCCTGTCCATCGGCGTGGTTGCGCCGACAGAGGGCAATTTTGCACTGCTCGGCAAGCAGATCTTCGACGGCGCCGCCGCAAGAATCGCCGCCGATGGCAATACGGCCGTGCCGATCGCCGAAAATTGCGAGCCGGACAGCGGTGCGGCGATCGCCAGGCAGATCGTCGATGCCAAGGTGGTCGCCGCCGTCGGTTTCCTGTGCAGCGAGACGCTGGAAGGCGCCCTGCCGGCTCTCAAGGAAGCGCAGGTTCCCGTCGTCACCGTGTCGGTGCGCGCCACCATCCTTATGGAAGACGCGCTGAAGGCCGGATGGCCGCTCTATCGCCTGGCGCCGGCGGACGGATCGGAAGCGCGGCGGATCATCGATTTCATTCTCAGCGACTGGGCGAGCCAGCCGATCGCACTGGTCGAGGACGGCACGATCCACGGCCGTGAACTGACCGAGGCGGTCCGCAACGCGCTCGAGGAAAAAGGCTTGAAACCGGTGTTCACCGATACCTACCGGCCCGGCCAGGACCAGCAGGTAGCGCTGGTGCGCCGGCTGGAGAAAGCCGGCGCCACCCAGGTCTTCATCGGCGGCGACCGTGCCGATGCCGCCGTGATTGCTCGCGACGCGACACAGGAAAACATCAAGCTGACCCTGCTCGGCGGCGACGCCCTGAACGCCGCAAACCAGCCCGTGCCGCTGAAGGACGGCGTCCGCGCCGTCGTGCTGCCGGATCATGCCGCCGATCCCGCCAATGCCGCACTGGTGAAGGCATTCCGCGCCAATGCCGTGGAGCCCGAAGGGTATGTGCTGCCGGCCTATGCGGCGGCGGGGATCGTCGGGGAAGCGGCCAGCATCGCCGCCAACGAAAACAAGCCGATCATCGAAGCGTTGCAGATGCGGGCCTTCGAAACGGTGCTGGGACCGGTGCGCTTCACCGATGCGCATGAACTGACCGAAAATCCCTACCAGGTGCTCGAATGGCGGGGCAATGGCTTCGCGACACCGACACCGCCAACGGAATGAACGGCAAGCCTTCCGAACTCCGGACAAATGGAGCCGGTCTTGTTGTTCCTCCGCGCCTGCGGTGCTAACAACCGGCTTCATCGCCACCGACGGAGTACCTCCATGACCCTGCCCATCCGTATCGCCCCCTCCATTCTCGCCGCTGATTTTGCCCGACTGGGACAGGAAGTGCGCGACGTGACGGAAGCCGGTGCCGACTGGATCCATCTCGATGTCATGGACGGGCATTTCGTGCCGAACATCTCCTTCGGCCCCGACGTCATCAAGTCGCTGCGCTCCTATTCCAAGGCGCTGTTCGATTGCCACCTGATGATCGCCCCCGCCGATCCTTATCTCGAAGCCTTCGCCAAGGCCGGCTGCGATTCGATCACCGTGCATGCGGAAGCCGGCGTACACCTGCACCGCTCGCTGCAGACGATCCGCAGCCTCGGCAAGCGCACCGGCGTAACGCTCAACCCGTCCACACCGCTCTCGGTGCTGGAAAACGTGCTCGACGATGTCGACCTGATCCTGATCATGAGCGTCAATCCGGGTTTCGGCGGCCAGAAATTCATTCCGGCGATGGCCGACAAGATCCGCGCCGCCAAGGCGATGATCGGCGACCGCCCGATCGAACTGGAGGTCGACGGCGGCGTGACGACCGAGACGGCACCGGCAATCATTGCCGCCGGTGCCAACGTGCTGGTGGCCGGCTCGGCCATCTTCAAGGGCGCGGGCGTTGACGATTACCGCAAAACCATCGACGCTCTGCGGCAGAAAGCCGAAGGAGGCCGCGGGTGAAAGGAATATGCAGGATCGCCGCATGGCTGACGGCCGCACTCGGCGCAGGTGCGGCATCGGCCGGTGATTTTGCCCATATCCAGCCGCTCGGCTTTTCCGCGGACGGCAGCGTCTTCGCCTTCGAGGAATACGGCGTCCAGGACGGCTCGGGTTTTCCCTACGCGACGATCTATTTCATCGATACGCAGCAAGATCGCTATCTGCCGGGCACACCCTATCGGGTGCGGCTTGAAGACGAGCAGGCAAGCCTCGGCAAGGCGCGGGACGCGGCCCGCAACGCCGCGGCGGGCCTGATCGGCAAATACGACCTTTCCGCCAATCCCGGCCTTCTCGCGGCTTTCAATCCGTTCACCGAACGTGATAGCGCACCCGACAGGATCCGCTACGACGCGGTCGCCGTACAGCCGCAGGTCGGCAACACCAATGCGATGGCGCTCGAAACCTTCGACATCACCGCCTCGCCGAAATGCCAGTCCTTCGACATCAGGACGCGCGGCTTTCGCCTGCGGATGACGGAAGTCGCGGGCCAACCCGCCAACCGGCTGTTTCACGAAGACAAGCAGATCCCCGAAAGCCGCAACTGCCCGACCGATTACCGGCTCGGCGGCGTCATGACGTTCAACCCGCAGCCATCGGGCGGATGGGTGCATATCGCGCTGGTACTGGTGTTGAGCCAGGGTTTCGAAGGCAGCGACGGCCGCTGGATCGCCGTGCCGGTGCGGCCATGACGACGCTGTCGGCTGCCGCGGCAGGCGTTCCCTCACCTCTGGCACAGGCTAGCCGGCTGCGCCAGCGGATCGCCTCGGCGCGGTCGCCCCTGCCCGGCCTGCTGCTCGGCGCCGTCGCCTGGGGCCTGCTGATGGCCGCCGCCGCCCTTCTCGGCCTCTACCTGCGCTTTCGGCTGCAGACGGCGCATCTGCAGGAATTGATGCTGCTCTATTTCGCCGGCGGCCTGCTCGCCTGGCTCGTTGCCGTTCCTGTCGGCCGCTTCTTTGCCTTCCGCCGTTCGCCCGAAACGCGGTTCGCCGCTTTTTTCCTGACGCTGACCTGTGCCACCATCCTGGCGACGGCCTTCCTGTTTGCGATGCAATACCGGCTGTTCTATTCGCAGTGGCATCAGCCCTTCGGCACCCGCATCTGGGTGCTGCAGTTCCTCTTTACCTCGGCGTCCGCCACCTATCAGTTCCTGGTGCTCGGCATCCGCCTCTATCTGCCGCTCGGCCTCGTCTTCCTGATCGGCGCAAGCGTCTTTCTCGCACGCCGCATGCGTTGAGATTATCGGCCGGGTTTGCTAAAGCGACCGCAATTGCCGCTCCAGACGAAAGCGATATCCCATGATCCCCCGTTATTCCCGTCCAGAAATGGTCGCCATCTGGTCACCCGAAACCAAGTTCCGCATCTGGTTCGAAATCGAGGCGCATGCCTGCGACGCCCTTGCCGATATCGGCGTCATCCCGAAATCGGCCGCCGCGACCATTTGGGAAAAGGGCGGCGCGGCCAACTTCAACGTCGACCGCATCGATGAGATCGAGGCCGTCACCAAGCACGACGTCATCGCCTTCCTGACGCATCTCGCCGAATTCGTCGGCCCGGACAGTCGTTTCATCCACCAGGGCATGACCTCCTCCGACGTGCTCGACACCACCTTCAACATCCAGCTCGTCCGCGCTGCCGATATCCTGCTCGCCGGCATGGACCGTGTGCTTGCGGCGCTGAAGAGCCGCGCCTTCGAGCACAAGGACACCATCCGCATCGGCCGCAGCCACGGCATCCATGCCGAACCGACGACGATGGGCCTGACGCTCGCCCGCTTCTATGCCGAGATGAACCGCAACCGCGAACGCCTCGTCGCCGCCCGCGCCGAAGTGGCGACCGGCGCCGTCTCCGGCGCCGTCGGCACCTTCGCCAACATCGACCCGCGGGTCGAGGAACATGTCTGCGAAAAGCTCGGCCTCATTCCGGAGCCGGTTTCGACACAGGTCATCCCGCGTGACCGCCATGCGATGTTCTTCGCCACGCTCGGGGTCATCGCCTCGTCGATCGAGAACGTCGCCATCGAAATCCGCCACATGCAGCGCACCGAGGTGCTGGAGGCAGAAGAGTTCTTCTCGCCCGGCCAGAAGGGTTCGTCGGCCATGCCGCACAAGCGTAACCCGGTGCTGACCGAAAACCTCACCGGCCTCGCGCGCCTCGTGCGCATGTCGGTGGTGCCGGCGATGGAGAACGTCGCCCTCTGGCACGAACGCGACATCAGCCATTCGAGCGTCGAGCGCGCCATCGGCCCCGATACGACGATCACGCTGGACTTCGCGCTCAACCGGCTTGCCGGCGTTATCGAGAAGCTGGTGATCTATCCGGACAACATGCTGAAGAACCTCAACAAGTTCCGCGGCCTCGTGCATTCGCAGCGCGTGCTGCTGGCCCTGACCCAGGCCGGCGTCTCGCGTGAGGATGCCTATCGCCTGGTGCAGCGCAACGCCATGAAGGTCTGGGAACAGGGCAAGGACTTCCTGGAAGAGCTTCTCGCCGACCAGGAGGTGCGGGCCGCCCTTTCCGAAGCCGATATCCGCGAAAAATTCGACCTCGGCTACCACACCAAGCATGTCGACACGATCTTCCGCCGGGTGTTCGGCACCGCCTGATCGGCTGCCGACGCAAACGAAAAAACATGCCGGCGGCAGTGCCGAAGCGCACTTCGCCGGCGTGAGACTCTGTATTAGACTGCCTGCCGTGCGCTGTCGCACGTATCCCAGGGAGTCTAAGCATGAGGTTTCCTAAAATCCTGTTACTTGTCGCAATGTTTTCTTCGTCCTTTGCCGGGCTCGCCGCGGCGCAAACGCCACAATCGATCCTGGAACTGCTCAAGTCCGGTTACGACATCATCAACGTGGCACCGATCTCGGAAAGCTATGCGGTTTTCCTCGAAAAGGACGATGCCGTGGTGATTTGCCAGATGGGGTTCAATTCCGGCGCCTTTTCCACCGACAAATGTTACCCGCTGACCAAGTGACCCCGGTCCGGAATGGCGATGGTGCCTGCGGCGCCATCGTTTCCCCTTGACACCGCAACCGCGCAACCGCACATCACAGCCATGAAAGTATCGGAAGCAGACATCCTCATCATTCCCGGCCACGGCAATTCCGGCCCGCAGCATTGGCAGACCCGCTGGCAGGAAAAGCTCAGCACGGCACGACGCGTCGAGCAGGACGACTGGATGACGCCGGCCCTGGGCGACTGGACGGGCCGGATCATCGAGGCCGTCGAAGCGGCGACGAAGCCGGTGGTGCTGGTGGCGCATTCCCTCGGCGTCGCAGCCGTTGTGCATGCCGCACCGCAGTTCGGCCAGCGCATCGCCGGCGCCTTCCTGGCCGCGCCACCGGACCTGACGCCCTCCGACCTCCTGCCGCAGGAGCTGGCGGCGTTCGGGCCTTACCCACGCGATCCGCTGCCGTTTCCCTCGATCACCATTGCCAGCCGCTCCGATCCGTTCGGCACCTACGATCACGCCGAGGACATCACCAATGCCTGGGGTTCGCTGCTGATCGATGCCGGCGATTCGGGCCACCTCAACACCGCATCCGGTCACGGCCCGTGGCCGGAAGGCTCGATGGTCTTTGCCCAGTTCCTGAGCCGGCTGCAGGTATAAGGCCGCAGATCCTTTCCCGAAAACGAATTAATGGGGCTTTAAATCTCTCTTGGCACTATAGACCCTTGTCCAAGCGAGTTTTTGCGTTGACGTCACATCGTAAGACCAAGGCTTCAGATAGCGGTCAGATCATGGCCGATGAAAAATGCCTGCGAGAGATCGTTGCAGGCATTTCCAGTGGCCTGGCATTTCTTGATGCCGGTGGCCTTATCCTTTGCCACAACCCTGCCTTTGCCAAACTTCAACCTGAAGGCCTGCCTGTCAAAGGCCTGGCGCTGGTCGATCTTGTCCATCCCGAAAGTCGCGCCGATCTGGCCGGGCTGATCGGCGCGACGCAACGCGGCGAAGTCGACAATGGCCGGATCGAACTGCGGTGCGGAACCCCGGAGGACGGATACCACTGGTATCGCTTCGCTCTGAACGCATCCGCCGTTTCATCGCCGGCAACGGTCCTCGTGACGACATTCGATATTCACACCCGCAAGATCCAGGTCGACGATCTCATCCTGCGGGAAAACCGCTGGCGGGATGCCCTGGTGAATTCCGGCACCGGCGTGTGGGATCAGAATTATGCGACAGGCGTCATGTATTATTCCGACACCTGGAAAGCCATACGCGGGCTGGCGCCGGACGAAAAATCCGCCGATGGTTTCGAGAGCTGGCTGCTGCTGCTCCACCCGGACGACCGCGACTTTGTCGTCGAAGCGATCCAGCGGCAAAACAGCGGCGATCCGAATTATGCCATGTTCCAGTACCGCGAGCGTCACAAGGACGGCCACTGGGTCTGGATCGAATGCCGCGGCGCGGCGGTGGAATGGGATCGCGACGGTAAGCCGACGCGGGTGATCGGCACCGATACCGACATCACCCAACGCAAGGCCGCCGAAGAAATGCTGGCACAGCTGTCGCGGCGCCTGGAACTGGCACTGTCGATCTCCGATATCGGTGTGTTCGAGGCGGATCTCGAAACCGACATGGTTGATTGGGACGACCGGTTGCTGGAGATGTTCTGCATGGAGGGAACACCCAACCTCAAGCCCGGCCAAGTCTGGGAATCGCTGTTGCATCCCGAAGATGCGGCAACGGCGCTCGCCTGCGTCGCAGACCACCTCGATGGCGAAAGCGAGTTCCGTAACGACTACAGGGTGGTGCTGGGCAACGGCAAGGTCCGCCATATCGAATCGCGCAACAAGGCTTTCCGGGACGCCAACGGCAAGCGCAGGCTGGTGGGCGCAAACTGGGACGTCACCGGCGACGTCATCCTGCGCCGCGAGCTGGAACGGGCGAAAACGCTGGCCGAGGCACGCAACCGCGAACTGGAGATGGCCAAGGCGCGCATCGAGCACAACGCCCTGCACGACTACCTCACCGGGCTTCCCAACCGTCGTTATCTGGACGAGGTCCTCGACGCACGCGCCGAGGAATGCCGGCGCAGCGGCTCGACGATGGTGATCTTTCACATCGACCTCGACCGCTTCAAGCAGATCGACGACACGCTCGGTCACCGTGCCGGCGACACCATGCTGCAGCACGCGGCGAATGTGCTCAAATCCAACCTGCGCAGCCAGGATTTCGTCGCGCGCATCGGCGGCGACGAATTCGTGCTGCTTACCGACATGGGCGGCACGCAGCGCAAGCTTGCCTCGCTCGCCGACCGCATCATCAAGGAATTGTGCAAACCGGTGCTCTACGACGGGCATACCATCCGCTTCGGTGCCAGCATCGGCATCGCCAGCGACGGCGGTGCGGCGCTGAACGCCAAGCAGCTGCTGCTGAATGCCGATATCGCCCTCTACCGTGCCAAGAACCTCGGCCGCAACCGCCACGAATTCTTCTCCCGCGACCTGCAGAACCAGATCATCCACAACAAGCGGCTGGCCGACGAGATCCTGTATGCGCTGGAGCAGGACCAGTTCGTCCCGTTCTACCAGCCGCAATTCTGTGCGCGCACGCTGGATGTCACCGGCGTGGAAACGCTGGTGCGCTGGCTGCATCCGGAAAAGGGCATCCTCACTCCCGACAAGTTCCTTTCCGTCGCCGAAGATCTCGACGTGGTATCGATGATCGACGCGCTGGTGCTGGAAAAGGCGCATGCCCACCACCAGCTATGGATGGCCAAGAAGCTTCCGGTTCCGAAGATTTCGGTCAACGTGTCCGCCCGTCGGCTGAACGACCCCGCGCTGACGAAAAAACTGCGCGGCATGAAGATCAAGCCGGGCACTGTATCCTTCGAACTGCTGGAATCGATTTTCCTCGATACCTGCGATTCCGGCGTGGTGCAGAACCTCGCCCGGCTGCGCAAGCTCGGCATCGATATCGAGATCGATGATTTCGGCACCGGCCACGCCTCGATCGTCAGCCTGCTCCGCATCAGCCCGACCACGCTCAAGATCGACCGGGAACTGATAAAACTCATCCCGACATCGGCCGAACAGCGCAAGATGGTCGGCTCGATCATCGAGATCGGTCGGTCTCTGAACATCAAGGTGGTGGCCGAAGGCGTCGAGACCCGCGATCACGTCCGCATTCTTTCCGAACTTGGATGCGACATTCTCCAGGGCTGGGCGCTGGCGCGGCCGATGGCCTTCGAGGCGATAGAGCCATTTCTCATCAGCGAAGCCTGGCGTGCCGACGAACATCCCGTCCACGAGATGCATGGCAAGATCCGGCGCGCCGGCAAGGGCTGACCCACAAAAAAGCCGCGGACAGGATGTCCGCGGCCCGAAATTTGAAACGATTTCGCTCGAAATCAGCTGTTCTGGATCTGCTCCACGGCCTGCGCCAGAAGCTCGAGCATCTTGCTGCGCAGGTCGGTGTCGCTGACGGCTACGCCTGCAGCATCGAAATCGGCGCGGATCTTGCGGAACACGTCTTCGTCGCCGGCTTCGACGAAATCGGAAGCGATCACATCGCGTGCATAGGCGTCGGCATCGGCGCGGCCGAGAAGTTCGGCGGCCCACAGGCCAAGCAGCTTGTTGCGTCGCGCCTCAGCCTTGAACTTCAATTCCTGGTCCAGCGCGAATTTGCTTTCGAAGGCCTTTTCGCGATCACTCATGGTGCTCATATAAGAATCTCCCCGGCGTGTCGTGTTCGTATGGGTTCGGTTCCCATAAATCAAATGCATGACGAAAGTGCAATGCGAAGTTTGCCAAATTGCGGCGCACGCGAAGAAAGCGCCACGCAGGCTGCAAACGGCAGGATGGGGCGGCAAAACCGAGCGGCCATGGCGAAAGCAGAACGCGGCCGGCCTTACAAAGGTGAAAATCATGATGACAAATAGAAGCCGCCAGACGCGATTCCCCGCCGAAAGATGAGAAGGCTCCGATGAATTCCCCTGGAAGCCGACACAGGCGCATTGTGGATTCCGGACTTTTCCGATAAGGGACCGCTCTGACGAACGTTCCACGCGCTGCCCAAGAGCGCCAGCAACAGAGAAAAATACCATGAACCGTCGCCGCCGTATCTACGAGGGCAAGGCCAAGATCCTTTACGAAGGTCCGGAGCCGGGCACCCTGATCCAGTTCTTCAAGGACGATGCGACCGCCTTCAACAAGAAGAAACACGATGTCATCGATGGCAAGGGCGTCCTGAACAACCGGATTTCCGAATACATCTTCAGCCATCTCAACAAGATCGGCATTCCGACGCATTTCATCCGCCGGCTGAACATGCGCGAGCAGCTGATCAAGGAAGTGGAAATGATCCCGCTGGAGATCGTCGTGCGCAACGTCGCCGCCGGCTCCATGGCCAAGCGCCTCGGCATCGACGAAGGCGTCGTCCTGCCGCGCTCGATCATCGAATTCTACTACAAGTCGGATGCGCTTGACGACCCGATGGTCTCCGAAGAGCACATCACCGCCTTCGGCTGGGCCAACCCGGCCGAGCTCGACGACATCATGGCGCTCGCCATCCGCGTCAACGACTTCCTGACCGGCCTGTTCCTCGGCGTCGGCATCCAGCTCATCGACTTCAAGATCGAATGCGGCCGCCTCTTCGAAGGCGACATGATGCGTATCATCCTCGCCGACGAGATTTCGCCCGACAGCTGCCGCCTCTGGGACATCGAGACCCGCCAGAAGCTCGACAAGGACCGTTTCCGCGAAGATCTCGGCGGCCTGCTCGAAGCCTATCAGGAAGTGGCGCGCCGCCTCGGCATCATCAATGAAAACGAACCCGTCCGCGGCACCGGTCCGGTTCTGGTAAAGTAAGTTCTTTAGGGGAAGACGATAGTGATCAAGGCACGCGTGACCATCACGTTGAAGAACGGCGTTCTCGATCCGCAGGGCAAGGCCATCGAAGGCGCCCTCGGCGCCCTCGGTTTCGAAGGCGTCGGCCATGTCCGCCAGGGCAAGGTCTTCGATCTCGAGCTTGATGGCGCCGACCGCGCCAAGGCCGAGGCCGACCTCAAGGCGATGTGCGAAAAACTGCTCGCAAACACGGTGATTGAGAACTATACTATCGCTCTCGACTGAAGGTTGTGGAGCTAGCGATGGCAGAAGTTACCAACGAGTTGATGTACGAATTGCTCAAGCGGATGCACCAGCGCATCGATCGTGTTGATACTTCGCTTAGTGAAATCAAGAGCGAGATCCAAAGCATGCGCGGCACGATGATCTCGATGCAGCAGGATGTTCATAATATCTACGGCGTTCTGGCCCGACACGAAAATCGCCTCGATCGTATCGAAAACCGCCTCGAACTCCGTGAACTGGCAGAAGCTCAAGCAGGGTTTGAACCGCACCCATGAAATCCGCCGTCGTCCAACTTCCTGGTCTCAACCGCGACCGCGACATGATCGCGGCGCTGACGAAAATCTCCGGTCAGGCGCCGATCACCGTCTGGCAGACGGAAACGAGCATTCCCGATGATGTCGACCTGATCGTCATCCCGGGTGGCTTCTCCTACGGCGACTACCTGCGATGCGGCGCGATTGCCGCCCGCATGCCGGTGATGCAGGCGATCAAGGAAAAGGCCGAGAAGGGTGTCAAGGTTCTCGGCGTCTGCAACGGCTTCCAGATCCTCGTCGAGGCCGGAATGCTGCCGGGCGCGCTGATGCGCAACGCCTCGCTGAAATTCGTCTGCAAGGAAATCAAGCTGCAGGTCGTCAACGCCGAGACGGACTTCACCCGTGCTTATGCGGCAGGGCAGATCATCCGTTGCCCGATCGCCCATCACGACGGCAACTATTTCGTCGAGGCCGAGACCCTGAAGTCGCTCGAAGGCAATGGCCAGGTGGTGTTCAAATATGCCGAAGGCACCAACCCGAACGGCTCGCTGAACGACATCGCCGGCATCATCAACGAAAAGGGCAACGTGCTGGGCATGATGCCGCACCCGGAAAACCTGATCGAAGCCGCCCATGGCGGTTCCGACGGACGCGGCATCTTCGCCTCGGCACTCGACGTCATCGCCGCCTGAGGCTGGACTGGCAGGCTGCTTTTCCGACGCCGGCAATTTTTGCCGGCGTTTTTTATTGGGCGTGTCGCCACGCCGGCCCTTCAAGGGACGACACCGGGCAGTTGGAGCCTTGCGCCAAGGCGGCCATGTTTTTTTCCGAGAGTTCGAAAAAACCCGATAAAGCGACGAAGGCCGAAACGGCCGCGGATCACGCGGGTAATGGCTGCTTAACCATGGAACTGCTAGAACGGTCCTGTAGCAATCGATCAGAGACCGACATGGCCGTTTTCCGCTCCTTCCGCCCGTTGCCGATTTTTGGCACCCTTGTCGTCGCATCAGTGCTTGCCGCCTGCCAGACGAAGCCCGAAACCCCGCCGGCCGCAAACCGCGCCGCACTGCCGGTGATGGAGCGCGTGGCGCTCGGCGCCAATGCCTGCTGGTTCAAGTCGGGCGATGCCGCATTCAAGCCGTACCGCCTGGCGCCGGAACTGAATTCTTTCTCCGGCCGTCCGCGCATCCTCGTCGTCCACAAGACGCGGCCGGAGGCGCGTCCGCTGCTGGTGGTTCACGCCGAAGGCAATCCCGCCAAGCTGGAGGCCTTTGGCCCGCTGATGGGCGAAACGGTCGGCGCACGCGTCACCCGGGACGTCAACCGCTGGGCTGCCGGCGGACAGGGCTGCTGACGGTAGTGTAGAAAAACCCTGCGCGGCCGGTTGGGACTGGCAGCGCAGGGCGTTCTTTCCGACCGGTGGGCCGAAAAAGCGTCAATCCCAGAAATAGGATTTCGCGACTTCCATTCCCGCTTCCTTCCGGCTCACGCCGATATCGAGCAACTGGTCGTCCGTCAGTTCGCGCAACGCCAGGCGGCCGGTGCGTTTTTGCTGCCAGAGACTGAGAAACGTCCAGATCCGGTTGAAAAGACCAGTCTCGCCTTGCCCCGGACCAGGGCTGAGCATTTCGCCGGAATCGCGAAACAGGCTTTCCCGCGCATAGCCGTCCGGATAAATTGTATCTATTGCACCCATGTATTGATTTGTGCTGCGCATATTGCACCGCCATTCCTTGAACCGATATTGAATTCGACAAAAATTGAGATACAATTGACTCATGAGCAGTGACAATAGAGAGAATTGTCATCATGACAAATTGGCTTCCCGACCTTTCCACCGGCACCGGCCCGCTTTATGTGCGCCTCGCCGACAGCATCGAATCGGCGATTTCGGAAGGGACATTGTCACCCGGGACAAAATTGCCGCCGCAGCGCAACCTCGCCTATGATATCGGTGTCACCATCGGCACGATCGGGCGCGCCTATTCGCTGGTGCATGAGCGCGGCCTCGTCAGCGGCGAGGTCGGGCGCGGCACCTACGTGCTGCCACCGCCGCAGAACCAGAACTCGGCGCAACCCGATCCCGTCACGGCGTCGATGACGGGGACGCGGCCGCTCGATGCGCCGCCGGGCGTGGTGCGGTTCGATTCGACGGCGGCGCCGGATGTCGGACAGGGCGACACCATCGCCAGCAATCTGGCCGATATCGCGCGCGACCACGGGCTCGACATCACCAGCTACACCCGCACCTTCCCGGCACACTGGTTCCAGGCCGGCGCCAACTGGCTGGCGAAAGGCAACTGGCGCCCTGCCCCGGACAGCATCGTGCCGGCACTGGGTGCCCATGCGGCGATCATGGCGATCATCTCCGCCGTCACGGCGCCGGGCGACAAGATCGTCTTCGAACACCTCACCTATTCGCGGATCAGCCGCAGTGCCGGGCTGATCGGCAGGCGGACCGCCCTGGTGGAGTCCGACGACCAGGGTGTCATCCCGGCCGATTTCGAGCGCCTCTGCGCCCAGCAACACCCAAAACTCGCTTTCCTGATGCCGACGGCGCACAATCCGACCGGCATCTGCATGCCGGCGGATCGCCGCCGGGCCATCGGCGAAATCGCCCGCAAGCACAATGTCTGGCTGGTGGAGGACGATCTCTACGGCGCGATGAGCACCGATACGACACCGCTTTTAACGGAGTTCGCGCCGGAACGGACTTTCCTCGTCGGGGGATTTTCGAAATCCGTGGCCGCCGGCGTGCGCGGCGGCTGGGTCGCCTGCCCGGCGCATTTCAGCCACCGTGTCAGCATCGCCCACAAGATGGTGACCGGCGGCATGCCCTTCCTGCTTGCCGAACTCTGTGCCCGCATGGTGCTTTCGGGAGAAGCCGCGGAGATTCGCGCAAAAACCATCGCCGAACTTAGCAAACGGGTGGATTATGCCCGCAAAACCTTCGCCGGTTTCGAATTTTCCGCAGCAGCAGGCATTCCCTTCCTGTGGCTGAAGCTTCCCGATCCGTGGCTTTCCGGCATCTTCAAGAACGCGGCCTTCCGCGAGGGCGTGCTGGTCGATGACGAGGACGAATTCAAGGCTGGCCGCTCCGACAAGACCTTCCACCGCGTTCGAATCGGCTTTTCGACGCAGGCCTCGGCGCAAGAGGCCGACAAGGGATTCCAGATCGTCCGCCGCCTCCTGGAAACAGGATCGGCAGGTTACGACAGTTATTCATGAGTGTGGCATATCCGCCCTTTACCAGTGATCAGGGCAAGTGTTAACGTCCCGCCAAATCAGCGATTCAACGGGGATTGGGGGCTTTTCTGGAATGGCATTTGATTTCGGCAAATTTTCGGCAGTGCGCATGGCGGCTGTCTCGGCCGTATCGGTAATCGCGGGCCTTCTTATGTCCTCCGTCTCGATGGCCGCAGACTTCGAGGGCGCCCCTGCGACGCAGGAACCCTTCTTCGACGAGTTGCGTTTCGGCGCCCAGATCGCCGTGGACAAGACCCGCACCAATGACGAACGTGGCAGCTTCTACCAGGTGACCATGTTCTTCGATCCCTTCAACAACGATACGGCTGTCGGCTGGAAGGAACATATCCTGCGTCCGCGCGTCTATGTCGGCGGTACGGTCGCAAGCGACAGCCGCGAAGCGAGCATGCTGTTCACCGGTCTGGCCTGGAACGCCAACATCACGGAAAAGGCTTTTCTCGAACTCGGCTTCGGCGGCATGATCCACAACGGCGATCTGGATTATGACGGCACGCGCGGCCCGAAACTCGGCTGCCGCACGCTGTTCCGCGAATATGCAGCCATCGGTTACGACGTGACGCAGAACTGGCGCGTGCTGGCTCAGGTCGAGCACTCCTCGCACGCCAATCTGTGCGGCGACACCAACAACGGCCTGACCCGCGCCGGTCTCGCCGTCGGTTACAAGTTCTGATCCTGTCTGCAGACCGCATCGGCTTGCAGAGCCTTCGAAATGATCATCGCCGGCCTTGCGATCCTTGACGGGATAGTGGGGCCGGCGTTTGATTTTCCTGTCGCGCAGTCCACGCAACTGCGCTAAAGAGACGCCAAAAGCCGCCCTATCGCACGGATGTCCCAAGACCCATGAACATTTCCAACACCCGCCCGATCACGCCGGACCTGATTGCCTCCCACGGCCTGAAGCCGGATGAGTACGAACGCATCCTCTCGCTGATCGGTCGCGAGCCGACCTTTACGGAACTCGGCATCTTTTCGGCCATGTGGAACGAGCACTGCTCGTACAAATCCTCCAAGAAATGGTTGCGCACCCTGCCGACCAAGGGGCCGCGCGTCATCCAGGGGCCGGGCGAAAACGCCGGCGTCGTCGATATCGATGACGGCGACGTGGTGGTCTTCAAGATGGAAAGCCACAATCACCCCTCCTACATCGAGCCCTACCAGGGTGCGGCGACCGGTGTCGGCGGCATCCTGCGCGACGTCTTCACCATGGGCGCCCGGCCGATCGCGGCGATGAACGCCCTTCGCTTCGGGGCGCCAGATCATCCGAAGACTCGCCACCTCGTGGCCGGCGTCGTCGCCGGCGTCGGCGGTTACGGCAATTCCTTCGGCGTTCCGACCGTCGGCGGCGAGGTCGAGTTCGATGCTCGGTACAACGGCAACATCCTCGTCAACGCCTTTGCGGCCGGCCTCGCGAAATCGGATGCCATCTTCCTCTCGGAAGCCAAGGGTGTCGGCCTGCCGGTCGTCTATCTCGGCGCCAAGACCGGCCGCGACGGCGTCGGCGGCGCCACCATGGCATCGGCCGAATTCGACGAATCGATCGAGGAAAAACGCCCGACCGTGCAGGTCGGCGATCCCTTCACCGAAAAGTGCCTGCTGGAAGCCTGCCTCGAACTGATGAAGACCGGCGCGGTCATCGCCATCCAGGACATGGGCGCCGCCGGCCTTACCTGCTCGGCCGTCGAAATGGGCGCCAAGGGCGACCTCGGCATCGAGCTTTATCTCGACCGGGTGCCGGTGCGCGAAGAGCGCATGAGCGCCTATGAAATGATGCTGTCCGAAAGCCAGGAACGCATGCTGATGGTGCTGCGCCCGGAAAAGGAAGAGGAAGCCAAGGCGATCTTCGTCAAATGGGGCCTCGACTTCGCCATCGTCGGCAAGACGACGGACGATCTGCGCTTCCGCGTCATCCACCAGGGCGAGGAAGTCGCCAACCTGCCGATCAAGGAACTGGGCGACGAGGCGCCGGAATACGACCGTCCGTGGACGCCGGCCAAGGTCGCCGCACCGCTGGCCAGCAACGACGTTCCGCAGGCCGATGTGGCCGAAACGCTGCTGAAGCTCGTCGGCTCCGCCAACAATTCGTCGCGCCGCTGGGTCTACGAGCAGTACGACACGCTGATCCAGGGCAATTCCGTGCAGCTTCCGGGCGGCGACGCCGGCGTGGTGCGCGTCGAGGGCCATGCAAAGAAGGCGCTTGCCTTCTCCTCCGACGTGACGCCTCGGTATGTCGAGGCGGACGCTTTTGAAGGCGGCAAGCAGGCGGTCGCCGAATGCTGGCGCAACATCACCGCCACCGGCGCCCTTCCCCTGGCTGCAACCGACAACCTCAACTTCGGCAATCCGGAACGGCCGGAGATCATGAGCCAGCTGGTGCATGCCATCAAGGGCATCGGCGAAGCCTGCACCGCTCTCGACTTCCCGATCGTCTCCGGCAACGTCTCGCTCTACAACGAAACCAACGGCCAGGGCATCCTGCCGACCCCCACCATCGGCGGCGTCGGACTGCTCAAGGATTGGACGAAGATGGCGCGCATCCGTTTTGCCGAACAGGGCCAGGCGATCCTGCTCGCCGGCGCGCCGGCAAGCTGGGGCACGCATCTCGGCCAGTCGGTCTACCTGCGCGATATCCACGGCCGCACCGATGGCCCCTCCCCGCATGTCGACCTCGCTCACGAAAAGAAGGTCGGCGATTTCGTTCGCGGCCTGATCGCAGACGGCCTGGCGACGGCGGTGCATGATTGCTCCTCCGGCGGCATTGCGCTCGCTGTTGCCGAGATGGCGATGGCCTCCGGCATCGGTGCCCATCTCAACCAGCTCAACGATCACGACCCCATCCCGGTGTTCTACGGCGAGGACCAGGGCCGCTACGTGATCACCGTCAAGGAAAGCAATCTCACCAAGGTGCAGGAACGCGCCGAAGCCGCCGGCATCTTCTGCCCGTGGATCGGCCGCACCGGCGGATCGTGGGTGACATTGGGTTCTGCACGGCCTGTTTCAATTGAGCAATTGCGTTCGGCCCATGAATCGTGGTTCCCTGACTTCATGGAGGGCGGCTCGGGAACGGTCGCCGCCGCTGAATAGTCTGAGGAGTGACCCAAAATGCCCATGAAACCCGGCGATATCGAAGACATGATCCGCGCAGGCATCCCTGGCGCCAAGGTGACCATTCGTGATCTGGCCGGAGATGGCGACCACTACGCAGCCGAAGTGGTCGCCGAGGTATTCCGCGGCAAGACCCGCGTCCAGCAGCACCAGATGGTCTACAATGCCCTGCAGGGTAATATGGGCGGTGTGCTGCACGCGCTCGCCCTGCAGACCAGCGCGCCCGATTGAACTGAATACGGCCCTGATCGCGGGAGGAACGCATGGCTGATCTGGTGAAGGAACTGGTCACGGGCATCGTGAACAGCGTGCTCAAGGAAATCCTGAAAAAGGGCAAAGGCAAGAGCACCGCGACCAAACGCAAGAAGCGACAGACCCGGTCGGCGACGACCGGGCGCTTCGTCAAGAAGACTGCGACTGCCGCCAGCAAGCCGGCAAGAAAACAGGTCAGCCGCCGCCGCACGGCGGCGGGCCGCAGCAAGCAGCGCAGCCGATAGAACTCCCACATCACGGGAAACCGAAAAGCCATGCCGAGACCGATTGCCTTCGCCTCTCTCGCTGCCGCCTGCCTTTTGACGCCCCTCACCGCCATGGCCGGCGAAGTGGAATGCCACGCCAACAAGGATTATGCCGTGGCAGTGCAGAGCGACGACGAGGATGCCGGCGCGCAATTTGCCGTGACGGCACTCAGGGGCAAGAAGAAGCCGGCGTCGTGTCGTTTCGATGCCGACAAGGCGGACCTTGTCATCGGAAAACCCGGCGATCCCCTGTGGTACGGCGACCAGTCCGGAAAATACCTGATCCTCACCCGCTCGACCGGGCCGCAGGGCGACCTCGTCGTCTACGACCTGTCCACCGGCAAAGCCGTGCTGGATGTGCCGGCCGACGAATATGAGGTATCCGGCAACACGCTGGCCTTCTGGGAACGCACCGGCGAGGCAACCGCGGAAAACTGCCCGGGCTTTGCGGAAAACCAGGCAAACGGCATGGGCTCGGCGGTTGTCGAACGAAAGCAGCTTGACCTGAAATCGCTCAAGATCGGCAAAACCGGCGAAGAACGCTGCGACGCGACACAATAACGCTGCTTCCGGCCGTTGAAAGCCAACGGTTTCAAGGCGTTTTTTCATTGCAGCGCTAGAATTCGTTTTGCAGCATTGCTATTTAAGCCGAACGGTCAAAACTGCGGATCTTGAACCCGCATGTGAAAGGAAAGAGCCTCATGAGCGGCATCAACGAATTCATCGACAACGAAGTCAAGAGCAACGACGTCGTGCTCTTCTTGAAAGGCACGCCGCAGTTCCCGCAGTGTGGTTTCTCCGGCCAGGTGGTGCAGATCCTCGACTACCTCGGCATCGACTACAAGGGCATCAACGTGCTCGCCGACGCTGAGATCCGCCAGGGCATCAAGGATTACTCCAACTGGCCGACCATTCCGCAGCTCTACATCAAGGGCGAGTTCCTCGGCGGCTGCGACATCGTCCGCGAGATGTTCCAGGCCGGCGAGTTGCAGACGCATCTGGAGCAGCAGGGCATCGCGGTGCGCGGTGCGGCCTGATATCATCGGACTCATTCCGAATTTTCATTGGAATTTTGCAAAGGCGCCGGATAATAACGGCGCCTTACCTTTTATCTGGGATTTTCCATCGTGACATCCGCATCCGAAACCATGCCCGCCCAGCTCAAGGGCATGGGTAAAGTTGAATTCATCGTCATGATGGCGTTGCTGATGGCGCTGAATGCACTCGCCATCGACATCATGCTGCCAGGCCTCCAGGAGATCGGCGCCAGCCTTGGCGTCGAGAACGAAAACCATCGGCAATATGTCGTTTCGGCTTACCTCGTCGGCTTCGGTATCGCACAGCTGTTTTACGGGCCGCTGTCCGACCGGTTCGGCCGCCGCCTGCCGATGCTGATCGGGCTGATAATCTACATCATCTCCGCCCTTGCCATCGTCGCGGTGCCGTCCTTCGGCCTGATGCTCGCCCTGCGCTTCATCCAGGGTGTCGGCTCGGCTGCGACCCGCGTCATCACCGTGTCGATCGTCCGCGACGTCTATGGCGGCCGGCGCATGGCGGAAGCCATGTCGTTGATCATGATGGTTTTCATGGTCGTTCCGGTCATCGCCCCCGGCATCGGCCAGACGGTGATGCTGGTCGGCAACTGGCACCTCATCTTCCTGTTCATCGCCGTCGCCGGGCTTATCGTCACGACCTGGATGTACTTGCGCCTGCCGGAGACCCTGAACCCCGCCGATGTCCGCCCCTTCACCTTTTCATCGGTGCTCGGCGGCTTTCGCATCGTGCTGACCACCCGCATCGCTCTCTGTTACACCATTGCCAGCACCTTCATCTTCGGCGCGCTCTTCGGGTTCATCAACTCGGCGCAGCAGATCTATGTCGGCATCTACGGTCTGGGTGTACTCTTCCCGGTCGCCTTTGCCGCCGTGGCGCTGTTCATGTCCTTCGCATCCTTCCTCAATTCCCGGCTGGTCGGGCGTTTCGGCATGCGCCGCCTGTCGCACGCCTCGCTTCTCGGCTTCATCGGCATCACCTTCCTGTGGCTGCTGGTTCAGCTTTTCGGGCCGCAGCCGATGCCGTTCCTGCTGTTCCTCAGCCTCTTCGGCCTGGCGATGTTCCAGTTCGGCTGGATCGGTTCGAACTTCAATTCGCTGGCCATGGAGCCGCTCGGCCACGTCGCCGGCACCGCTTCCTCCGTTCTGGGTTTCATGAGCACGGTGGGCGGCGCCGCCATCGGCGCGGCCATCGGCCAGGCGTTCGACGGCACCGCCTTGCCGATGGTGGCCGGCTTCTTCAGCGTCTCCATCGTCGGCCTGATCTTCGTGCTGATCGGCGAAAAGGGGCAACTCTTCCACCCCCACAATCCCCGCGTCTGAAAATACGCGAAGCACAAAAAAAGCGCGGGGCCGGCGAGGTCCCGCGCTTTTTTCATTTTATTTCCGCTTTGATCAGATGGCGGCAAAAACTTCCGACTTCAACTGCTGCCAGGAATCCTTGTCGGTCGCCAGAAGCAGACCGCCATCCACATGCTTCGGCAGATAGGCCGAGCCGTCGAGGCGCGCCACATGGGCACCGGCCTCCTGCGAGATCAGCGCACCGGCCAGATGGTCCCAGGGCATCAGCTTGTTGTACATGACGAAATGTACATGGCCGCCGGCAAAGGCGCGGTATTCATGCGCGGCGCAGCGATAGCTGGCGGCATACCTCACCTTGGCAAGGTTTTGCATCACTTCGGCGCGGACCGGCTTTTCAAGGTAACCCGTCGATGCCATGCCGACCATATGTTCGAGATCGACAGGGGCTGCCACCTTCAGCCGTACGGCATCGCTGTCCTCCGGACGGCGTAGCCAGGCACCTGAGCCCTTCTCCGCCATCACCCAGTCGTCGCCCATCGGATCGTAGATGATGCCGGCAACCGTCTCGCCCTTCCAGACGACGGACGCCATCACACCGAAGGCCGGCACGCCGGCGGCAAAGTTGAAGGTGCCGTCCACCGGATCGACGACGATCGCCAGTTCCGCATCCGGCAGCTTGTAGAGCAGATCCGGATCGCTGGCGACGGATTCTTCGCCGATGAAGACGGCGTTGGGCAGCGTCTTCGCCAGTTCGGCGCGCATCATCCGCTCGGCCGATTCGTCCGGTGGGGTGGGGGGGGGGGGGGTTGGGGTGGGGGGGGGGCCCCCGCCCGCCCCCGGGCGGGGGACGCGGGGCATGATTGGGGCCTGCGCCGCCCGCCGCAACAGATCGGCAAGCGCAGTCACATCAACGGTCATCGGATACATTCCTCTCAACGGACATCAGACTGGAAAAATCGAAGAGTTTCGGATCGAGCAGGTGCGACGGGTTCACATGCGCGAGCGCGCGCAGCATCGTGTCCTTGCGGCCCGGCATGCGCGTTTCAATATCGGCGAGCATCGCCTTCATGGCGTTGCGCTGCAGGCCGTCCTGCGAACCGCAGAGGTCGCAGGGAATGATCGGGAACTGCATGGCCGCCGCAAACTTGGCAAGGTCATCCTCCGCCGCATAAGCCAGCGGACGCAGCACCATCAGGTCGCCCTCGTCATTCAAGAGCTTGGCGGGCATGCCGGCAAGCCGCCCACCATGGAAGAAATTCATGAAGAAGGTTTCGAGGATGTCCTCGCGGTGATGGCCGAGGACCAGCGCATCGCACCCCTCTTCGCGGGCGATACGATAGAGGTTGCCACGCCGCAGCCGCGAACAGAGCGAACAGTAGGTCGCGCCTGCCGGCACCTTTTCCTTCACGATGGAATAGGTGTCGCGATATTCGATGCGGTGCGGCACGCCGATGCTCGTCAGGTATTCCGGCAGGATATGTTTGGGAAAGTTCGGCTGGCCCTGGTCGAGGTTGCAGGCGATGAGCTCGACAGGGAGCAGCCCCCGCCATTTGAGGTCGAGCAGCAGCGCCAGCAGGCCGTAGCTGTCCTTGCCGCCGGAAACGCCGACGAGCCAGCGCTTCTGGCCCTTCAGCATGCCGAAATCCTCGATCGACTGGCGGACCTGGCGCAGCAGGCGCTTGCGCAGCTTGTTGAAGGAAACCGAGCGGGGAGCCTCGGCAAACAGCGGATGGGCGCCGCCTTCGGCTGCCTCGTCCGCGATCTCCGGCTCATCGATGACCGGTATGGCGATGTTCATGGCGTCTCGTTCCGGACAAACCGTTGCGGGCTGATGCGCAAAGGCAATGCCTGCTATGGACGGCAAGATCAAGGTGTTTTTGCCGGCGACAGCGCCGCATGCGCTTTACATGTCGAAAACCGACCAGCCGGTGCGCGCCGCCAGCATTTCCAGCGCCTCCGAGCCCAGCAGCGAATTGCCGACCTTGTTCAGGCCCGGCGACCACACCGCAATCGAGGCGACACCTGGCGCAACACAGAGAATGCCACCGCCGACGCCGCTCTTGCCCGGCAGGCCGACGCGGTAGGCGAACTCGCCGGAGCCGTCATAATGGCCGCACATCAGCATCAGCGCGTTGATGCGCCGCGCCCGCTTGGCAGAGACCACGGTACGGCCCGTCAGCGGATTGGCGCCGCGCGCGGCCAGATACAGGCCGGCGCGGGCGAGCTGCGCGCAGGTCATCGACAGCGCGCATTGATGGAAATAGACGCCCAGCACATGTCCGACCGGGTGATCGATATTGCCGAAGGAGCGCATGAAGTTGGCAAGCGCGAAATTGCGGAATCCGGTCTGCGTTTCCGAACGCGCGACGGCATCGTCGATCGACACGGTATCGTCGTCGGCCAGGTATCGGACAAAACGCAACAATTCGCCGATCGCTTCGCGCGGCTGGTGGCCGGCCAGCACGGTATCGGTGACGGCAATTGCGCCGGCATTGATGAAGGGATTGCGCGGGATGCCGTTTTCGCGTTCCAGCTGGACGATGGAGTTGAATGGCGATCCGGACGGCTCGCGGCCGACCCGTTTCCAGATGCCCTCGCCCACCTTGCCAAGCGCCAGCGTCAGCATGAACACCTTGGAAATGCTCTGGATCGAGAACGGCGTGGCGGCATCGCCGGCCATGTGCAGTTCGCCGCCGGTGGTGGCGACGGCAATGCCAAGCTGCCTCGGATCGACTTTCGCAAGCTGGGGAATGTAGTCGGCAACGGCGCCTTCACCGAGCCGCGGCAGAAGCGCCTGATGAATGTCTTCAACGATGGTCTGCAAATCCGGCATCCGCGCTTCCTCTCGTCAATAAAAAAGCCGCCCCGAAGAGCGGCTTTCCAGATCTTGAATACCGATTCGCGAAATTAACGCGAATAGAATTCGACGACCAGATGCGGTTCCATGACGACCGGATACGGAACGTCGGACAGGGTCGGAACGCGGGCGAAGGTCGCAACCATCTTGTTGTGGTCGACTTCGACGTAATCCGGAACGTCACGCTCGGTCAGGCCGACGGCTTCGAGAACCGAAACCAGCTGCTTGGACTTCTGGCGAACTTCGATGACGTCGCCGACCTTGCAACGGTAGGAACCGATGTTGACGCGAACGCCGTTGACGGTGACGTGGCCATGGTTGACGAACTGACGAGCAGCGAAGACCGTCGGAACGAACTTGGCGCGGTAGACGATCGCGTCCAGACGCGACTCGAGCAGGCCGATCAGGTTTTCCGAGGTGTCACCCTTGCGGCGGTTGGCTTCGTCGTAGGTGGCGCGGAACTGCTTCTCGCGGATGTCGCCGTAGTAGCCCTTCAGCTTCTGCTTGGCGCGCAGCTGCACGCCGAAGTCGGAGAGCTTGCCCTTGCGGCGCTGGCCGTGCTGGCCCGGGCCGTATTCGCGACGGTTGACTGGGGACTTCGGGCGGCCCCAGATGTTTTCGCCCATGCGGCGGTCGATTTTGTACTTGGACGATTCGCGCTTGCTCATCGCATTTCCTTTCAGAACGTTACACCGCACCGTCGCCGGCACGGATCAAGGAAACACGCCCTCCTCTGAACCTCGTTTTGGAAGTTCTGACAGGCCTCTCACATTCGCGAACGGAAAGGCCACGGGACATGTCAATGAAACACCGGACATTGCTGCCCGGTGCTGGTCGGGTCTTTAGGCCGGTGTCATGGGAATGTCAACCAGCTTCCACATTGAGAAGTAGCGGAAATGTGCCTATATTCAGAACAACGCTGGAGAAAAGCGATGCAGACAACACTGAAGATCGATGACGATGTGCTGGAAGCGGCCGAGGCGATTGCCAAAAAGCAGAATCGTACTCTGGATGAAGTCATGACTGAAATCGCGCGAAACGGCCTGAAAAACGCGCCACTGATCGTCGTCCGGAACGGTATTCCGGTTATCCTCAGCAAACCCGGCAACACGCCGGTGACGCCGGAAATCGTCAACGCCCTGCGCGACGAATATCCGTGACATATCTGCTCGACGTCAACATTCTGATTCCTCTCCTCGACTCGAGCCACATACACCACACCGCCGCATTCGGCTGGTTCTCGGCCATCGGAGGAAAGGATTGGGCAAGTTGCCCGCTCACCGAAAACGGCCTGTTGCGGATCATGTCCAATCCGCGTTATCCCAACTGGGCGGGAAAGCCGGTCGAAATCGCCGCTCTTTTCAACTACATGCGCCAGATGACGGAGCATCGGTTCTGGGGCGATGAGATCAGCCTGCTGGATCCGGGGATTTTCGATATCGAAGAGATCCGGAAGCCGGGAGCGATAACGGATGTTTATCTGCTTGGGCTTGCGCGTTTCAAGAACGGCAAGCTCGCCACCTTTGATCGCCGCATCAATGCCAACGCCGTCATCGGCGGCCACGAAGCACTGCACGTGATCGACACTTAGCGTTATTCCGCCGCCAACTGCCCCGGTTCATCCGGCGCATTCGAGTCGCCCGGCGCCGTTTCGGCACCGATATCGGGAAAGGCGACGATACGCTTGCCGGAAAAATCCGTGTGGACGACAACGACGCCCTGCTCTTCGAAGTAGCCGAGCAACCGCCGGGCGCGGCGGGCGGAATGGGTGCCGTAGGCGCGGGCAAGACGGGCGTCCGAGGGGCAGGCCTCGTTCCTGATCGCTGCACAGGCCAAAAGCAGGAAGACGCCCTGCAGGTCTTCGGAAACGCGTGTGCAGAGATCCAGGGCACCGGCCCAGGCTTCGCCGGCAGCGGTTTCCTCATCGACGCCGGAGCGCGTGATGGCTACCCGCCTGCGAAACTCCGATAGCGGCATCGGCGATCCGGCGATCCGGCGCATGCGGGCGCGAACCAGAAACTCCTGGTAAAGCACGGCATCGGAGCGGAAGGCCGATTCGGGATCGGCAAGGATTTCCGCGAGCACGGCGACGAGGCGCGTTTCCTTCTCTTCCTCGGACATCTCGGGCACGCTGGCCTTCGGCTCCGCAGCGGCGACGGCGGCTGGCGCCGAACGGGAAAGCTCGGCGAGAATATCGGTGGTCGGCCGCGGCGGCGGTGGGGCGCGGCGCACCATGGGGCGGTTGAACTCTTCCGGGTCCGGCGTGAAGATCAGGGCTTCGACATCGGCGGGCGCCTCCGGCATCGGCATCAGTTTTGGGCTCGACGACCGCGCCGAGGTTTCCACCTGGCCGATGACGATCGGTAGCGGCCGTCGCGACAGTGCCGGGCCGAGGGCGACAAAATTGCCGCGCTTCAGGTCGCGGAACATCTCCGCCTGGCGCCGGTCCATGCCGAGCAGGTCCGCGGCGCGCGCCATGTCGATATCGAGGAAGGTGCGGCCCATCAGGAAATTCGAGGCTTCGGCCGCAACGTTCTTGGCGAGCTTCGCCAGCCGCTGCGTGGCGATGACGCCCGCAAGGCCGCGCTTGCGGCCGCGGCACATCAGGTTCGTCATGGCGCCGAGCGACATTTTTCGCGCGTCTTCGGAGACTTCACCGGCAACGGAGGGCGCAAACATCTGCGCCTCGTCGACGACGACGAGCACGGGATACCAGAATTCGCGGTCGGCATCGAACAGGCCGTTGAGGAAGGCGGCGGCGGCACGCATCTGCTGATCGATTTCCAGCCCTTCCAGCGTCAGCACGCAGGAAACGCGGTGCTGACGAATGCGGGTGGCGATGCCGGTCAGTTCCGCCTCGCTGCGCTCGCCGTCAACGACGACATGGCCGAAACGGTCGGAAAGCGTGACAAAATCGCCTTCGGGATCGATGACGACCTGCTGCACCCAGGGTGCGGACTGCTCGAGGAGACGGCGCAACAGGTGCGACTTGCCGGACCCGGAATTGCCTTGAACCAGGAGGCGGGTGGCAAGAAGCTCCTCGATATCGAGCTTCGCGCTGGCGCCGCCCGAGACCACGCCCATATCGATGCCGACCTGCAATGCATTTCCCTCGTTTGCTGTTTTCAGTGACTCGCCGCAGAGCCAAGGCAGATGCTTTAGCAAAGAATGCGGCGCGTTTCTGCGGCGAAGTCGAAAAATGCACAGGCCTTTGCAGGCTGAACGCCATGTCTCAGGCAGCAGCCCTCTTCCAGCCGACCGCCAGCAGGCCGGCGCCGATCATCAGCGAGCCGCCGGTGCGGTTGACGGCACGCTGCACCGCCGGCTTGCGAATCGTCTGCCGTGCCATCGAGGCCATCAACCCATAGGCCGCGGCGTTCAGCGTCGCCAGCACCAGGAAGGTCGTTTCGAAAATGACCATCTGTGTGGCGATCGGGCGCGTCAGGTCGAGGAACTGCGGCAGGAAAGCGACGAAAAAGACGATGCTCTTCGGGTTCAGCGCCGTCACCACATAGGTGTGCAGGAAGATGCGCAGCGGTCGTTCCCTGGCCGGCTCCGTGTCCTTCGTTTCGCCGGGATCGGCGACCGGGGCGCGCCAGAGTTTTATGCCGAGATAGATCAGATAGGCCGCGCCGACCCATTTCAGCACGGTGAACAGGGCGGCGGACGCGGCCAGCAGGGCACCGAGCCCGAGCATCGAGGCGGTCATCGCGGTGAAATCACCGAGCGCCACACCGGCGACGGTGGCCGTCGCCGACTTGCGGCCATGGCTCAACGCATAAGAAATCACCAGCAGGATCGTCGGCCCGGGAATGGCCAGCAGAATGGCGGACGCGGCCACGAAGGCAATCCAATGTTCGAATGACATGCGTGTTCTCTCCCAATTTCGACCGAGCAAGCCACCGATTTTCAGGCTTGGCAAGAGACGACGGCGACCGGCAGCGGATTTCCCGGCTGCCGGCCTTGTCAACGAAAAGGCGCCGGTTTCCTGCACAGGACCGGCGCCTCGTTCACCTGACTCTAAGTCATGCCGCTCACGCTACGTTGAGCACACTTTCCGCCGCATAGGCTTCATAACCCAATGCTTCCGCCACCGGCCGATTGGTGACACGGCCCTTGTGGACATTGAGGCCGTTGCGCAGGTGCTTGTCCTCGGCGATTGCCCTGAGACCACGATCGGCGAGCGCCAGGCCATGCTGCAGCGTCGCATTGTTCAAAGCATGCGCCGAGGTGATCGGAACCGCGCCAGGCATGTTGGCGACGCAGTAGTGAATGATGCCGTCGACCTCGTAGGTCGGTTCGGAATGGGTCGTCGCATGCGAGGTCTCGAAGCAGCCGCCCTGGTCGATGGCAACGTCGACGATGACCGCGCCCTTCTTCATGCCGGACAACATTTCGCGCGTCACCAGTTTTGGTGCCGCTGCTCCGGGGATCAGCACGGCGCCGATAACCAGATCGGCGGCAAAAACTTCATCCTCCAGCGCGTCGATCGTCGAATAGCGGGTGCGCACGCGGCCGGCAAAAATGTCGTCGAGCTGGCGCAGCCGCGGCAGCGACCGGTCGATGATGGTGACTTCCGCGCCGAGACCGGCGGCCATCTTCGCCGCATGCAGGCCGACGACGCCGCCGCCGATGACGGCGACCTTGGCCGGCAGGACGCCCGGAACGCCGCCGAGCAGGATGCCGCGACCACCATAAGCCTTCTGCAGTGCCACCGCGCCCGCCTGGATCGACAGGCGACCGGCGACTTCCGACATCGGCGCCAGCAGCGGCAGCCCGCCGCGGTCGTCGGTGACGGTCTCATAGGCGATGGCGGTGACGCCGGAGGCCAGCAGGCCCTTGGTCTGTTCCGGATCGGGAGCGAGGTGCAGATAGGTGTAGAGCAACTGGCCATCGCGAAGCTGCGCCCATTCGGCGGGCTGCGGCTCCTTGACCTTGACGACCATGTCGCACTTTTCGAAGATTTCCTTGGCCGAACCGACGATCCTGGCGCCGGCGGCAATATAGGCCGCATCGTCGGCACCGATCCCGGCACCGGCCTTGGTTTCGATCAGGACGTCGTGGCCGTGCGCCACATATTCTCGCACCGCGCCGGGCGTCAGACCGACACGATATTCATGGTTTTTGATTTCCTTCGGGCAACCGACACGCATCTTCGCGTTCCTCTCCTTGTGGGCATTTTGCCGCTTTCCTCTGTCATCAGGAGATCAGAAAGATTTCGAAATGTCCTTGCGAAGACGGTTTCTTTTTCACCGGTTTATCGAATATTGTTGCAAGAATTACAGGATTTTTCGAAGGATTCATCAATGAGTACGCTGGATGCCATAGATGCTTCAATCTTGAGAATACTTCAGCAGAACGGCCGGATGTCCAATGCCGATCTCGCCGCCAAGATCGGCCTTTCGCCTTCCGCCTGCTCCCGGCGCCTGGATATTCTCGAAAAATCCGGCGTTATCAGCGGCTATCATGCCCGCCTTTCGAACAAGGCGCTGGATTACAAGATGGTGGTCATCGTCCACATCTCGCTCTCCGGCCAGTTCGCCAAGACGCTGCAGGAATTCGAAGCCGCGGTAAAGCGCTGTCCCAACGTGCTCGTCTGCTACCTGATGTCGGGCGAGTACGATTACATCCTGCGCGTCGCCGCCAAGGACCTGGAAGACTACGAACGCATCCACCGCGACTGGCTGTCGGCGCTGCCGCATGTCGTCAAGATCAATTCGTCCTTCGCGCTACGCGAAATCATCGACCGTCCCAATGTCGGACTTTGAGGTGTGCGTCGGCGGGAAAGCAGACAATCCGAACGGTTTTTGCAAGCCGGCCGCAACCTTTTTGACCTAGGCTCCGGACAACGATCACAATATGTCCGGGTGGAACATGAACAACGGCCTCAAGATGGAAACCCGCAAGACGCAGCGCAAGGCAACACGCGTCATGGCCAAGGTGAAATACGGCCTACAGGAAATCCAGGGCCGCGTGCTCAACCTTTCCACCAACGGCATCGCGCTGGAACTGGCCGGTCCGCTGCACGCCGGCATCGGCAGCCAGATCAAGATCTACGGCGACGATATCGGCCATCTCGAAGGCCTGGTGCGCTGGTGCCATCGCGGCCGCCTCGGCATCCAGTTCAATCCCAATTCCAACGCCCGCGCGCAGGTCGGATCCTACTTCCGCTTCTTCCACAAGGATGTGCGGCCGACATCCCCGCGCTGATCCCCAAAACACGAAGACGCCGCCCCGATAACGCGCCGTTGCAGTAACCAGAAAAAGTTCACCCGATTTCCTGGGCTTGTGGCATTTTCGGCAGCATTGGGAAATTCGCGGGCGCAACGGCAACTATGCCCGCCCGCTGCGAAAAGCGGGGGGTGATCATGGCAGTCTTCTACACGCCACACACGGGCAAGCGGGCAACGATCAAGTGTGGTGACATCCTGATCAACAACAACACGTTTTCGCCGGCGCATTGCGGCATCGTCGTTTCGAACCAGGACGTCATCCACGCTACCGGCAAGGGCATCAAGATCGACGACATCGACATGTGGGGCAACAATGCCGACATGTTCCGCTCCGCAACCGATTTGACGACCGCCGAGGCCGGCAAGCTGGAGCGCATTGCCCAGGAAATCAAGGATTCCGCCTCCTACGGCGTCGGCCGCGCCGCGTTCAAGAGCACCTTCAGCACCCATACGGCCGCCGAAGGCACGCACCAGCGCCTCAACAAATATCGCGAGCGCCTGAAGAACCACCAGGGCGTGGTCAAGCACGTCTATTGCTCGGAACTCGTCATTCTCTGCTACCAACTGGCCTGGATCGAAAGCGACGCGATCAACGCCAACCATCGGCTGTTCATCCAGCTCGACGGCAAGCACACCTGGCCGAGCACGCTACGTCGCTACCTGCGCAGCAACGCCAACTTCAAGGAACTTGGCGAGTATAAGAAGGCATAAGGCAGCATAAAACTACCAGAAAAAGTTAAGTATGCGGCCCGACGCCTGAATTCCCATTTCGGAACTGGCAATATATACTTAAACCATAAAAGAAACTCTTTGCAAAATCGAGGTTTCCAGCATGGTTGTCTTCTATCAGCCAAATATCGGCATGAAACGCGACAAGGTTAAGTCCGGGGATATATTGATAAACACCAATACCTTCAAGCCTGCCCATTGCGGAATCGTGGTGGATGGCCAGATGGTCATCCACGCGACAACACGCGGCATTCTCATCGAGCACATCGACATGTGGAACGAGGAGGCCGACATGTTTCGGGCCAATCCGGAAATGAATGCCGCCGATACCAAAAAGGTCGTCGATGTCGCCAGAAACATCCTGGGTTCGGCCGACTATGGAAAAACGCGGGCGGTCATCAAGAGCACCTTCGGCAGCAGCACGGCCGGCGAAGACCTGTATGCCCGGCTGACGAAATACAACGAACGCCTGGAAGACCATCAGGGCATGGTCAAGAACGTCTATTGTTCCGAACTGGTCATCCTTTGCTATCAGATGGCCTGGTTTCAAGGGAAGATATCGGAGAGGAACAACAAGCTCTTCATCAATCTCGATGGCAAGCATGCCTGGCCGAGCACGTTGCGGCGATACCTTCGAAGCAACCCGTTTTTCAAGGAATTGGGCCTGTTCAAGAAGCAGCCGAACGCCTGATCCGGAATTGCCAAGCCGAATGGCGGGGGGCCTCCGGAACAACCGGC
>Ga0066256_1001075_pt1 | contig 42455 bp, 42 predicted proteins | sample ThiBio_1000_biof_FD_87107 | JGI IMG/M metagenome (GOLD analysis project Ga0066256, IMG submission 87107) | Wastewater bioreactor microbial communities from Cape Town, South Africa - Thiocy_expt_1000_biof (version 2) | ecosystem: Engineered > Bioreactor > Thiocyanate-remediating >... | reverse complement strand
CCTTTCGAGACTGAGAAGACACAGATCGCCGAGCTCTCGCGAAGCGCAGGACCCGCCCACGCATCGAGAACGCTGTGTCCATGCACGGTGAGGGCAAGCTGCGCAGAAAAGTCAGGGTCGGCGGCCTCGAACTCCGCGAGCAACTCCACGACCGGTGTGTAGTCGGCGTCCAACGTTCGGATCCCCGTCATGATCTGGCGCTCCGTTCGAATGGTTCCAGGATGCGCATGTATGGCCACCCGGTCACATGCGTCGCCCCGAAGCCACGGCACCCCCTCGCATGTTCGAAGATCGCGCCTGCTCGAGATGCCATCAGGCAGACGCTCCCGGCCGTGCCGGGGTCTCGGAACCGCGGAGCACGAGGGTGGTCGGAAGCACGGTGGTCGTGCCAGCAGAACTCTCTCCTGCGGCCCGCGCGATCACCCGTTCGGCGGCGATTCGGCCCATCTCCTGAATGCTCTGCGTGACCACGGAGACGGCCGGATCTGACACCTTCGCAGCCTCGAAGTCATCGAACGCGATCAACGGCAGGCGCTGACCCCGCTGACGGAACGCAAGCAGCGTACCGATCGCGGCACGGTTGTTCGCAGCAAAGATGGCATCAGGCCCTGCGGAACCGGTGCGACCTATGAGTCGAAGCACGGACGTTGTCGCTTGTTCGTAGTTGTGAGCATCCGTGGCAATGAGTCTCTCATCGATCGGCAGCCCCTGAGCACGAAGAGCCTCCTGGTAACCCTCGTACCGCTCACGCATCGTGTACAGCTCCAGGCTGTCGCCGACGAATGCGACTCGCCGAGCGCCTTCGTCGAGGAGAGCCTTCACCGCATCTCGCGCGCCACCGGCGTTGTCGGCAAGGATGATGTCGGCGGACAGGTCCGCCGTCTCCATCGGCCGGTCCAGCACCACAAGCGGGGGAATGGGCGGCACAACCGCCGACCATGGCCGAGCGGGGCTCTTCGGAGGGACGACGATCAATCCGTCCACCCGCTGCTCCATGAGCCGGTCGACGAGCCGGTCGAACGTCGCTCCGTCCTCCTCAGAACTCGCGCTGATCAACAGGTACCCCTGACTACGTGCGGTTTGTTCGATCGATTGCGTCAACGCCGAGTAATACGGGTTCGACAAGTCACTGATCACGAGCCCCAGCATCTTGCTCGTCCAGCCCGGCCGGATACTTGCCGCCGCGAGGTTGCGCCGATATCCGAGTTCGACGATCGCTGCACCGATGCGCTCCGCGAGTAGAGGATTGATGTTCGCCTCGCCGTTGACGTAGCGCGACACAGTCTTCAGCGCCACACCCGCCGCTCGGGCAACATCGTTCATGGTGGGGTTCGTGCTCATGATCGCCTCCTGAAATCCGATCAATCGGCGAACCTCACGGGCTCGCGTCTCAAGTTCCGCATTCGGTGATCATGAACGCATGTTCCTCCGCTTGCGTCACCGCAGAGACAACGATATCCAAAGTGTCCCGCATCAATCTGATCCCGCAACGCGACCGTTACTGCGGCGCCTGCTTGGTCGCACACGTTTTCCTGCAACGGCGAACGCGCCTCGCGGCGAGACTGATATAGCAGGGGAAGTGACTGCGCGTGTTCTACCGGGACATGTCTGGAACGCACGGAGTCAGCGCACGTCCGGCCCGAGCGGGTCCAGGTGTCGCTTCCCGGACCCGCCCGTGCCGTTATGGTGCGGTGTAGACCGGGACGTACTGGGTAGGACCGGCCACGTTCCCGATTCCGGAGCCCCATTCGAGATAGCCGTCTCGTCCGGAGCCGTCACCGTCGTTCACCAGGAAGGAGTATGTGAACCTGGTGGTGCCGGCGGCGACCCCCGCTTCGTCACGGGGGAGGACGATGGTGTAGCTCGTCGTGGTTCCGGAACGCGTGATAGTGGCCGTCGCACCACTGACCACACCGGCCGTTCCCGAGAATCGGTAGACCACAGGGCCCGACGACAGGAGCGCAGCGCCGAAGCTCGCCACGGGCGACGTGGTGGTTGCCGAGTCCTCCGAGAAGGCGAACTGGATCGAATCACCCTGCCAGAGCGTATCCGCCGTCGACGCCACGTCATGCGTGTCGTCTGTGATCTCAGCGTGCACGGTCAGCGTCGTCGCCCCATAGCTCAGCCACATTCGTCCCGAGTGGTCCGATGCACCCCCGTCCGTGCCGCCGAGCGAGACCCATCGGGCGCTCGTGCCAAGATGCGCGTACGGAGGGTTCGTGGTGCCATCAGGCCTCACGGGTGAGAAACTCGTGATGCCCGCGGTGTTCTTCACCACTCCGTTCGAGAACGTCACCTTCGCGGTGTAGTACAAAGGCCCCCATACGCCGACTCCACTGAAAGGCAGATCGACGGTCGTGGTCGCCGTGGAACTCACCGCCGTTCCCGGAGTGATCGTCGAGCTGTAGAGTCCCACCGTGTACTCGACCTGATTCACGGTGACGCCCGAGGTGCCGGGGTAATCGATCAGGAGTTCGAGCGGTCCGGCGCCGGTCGGGCTGGTCGCAGGCCTCACTCTCAGTCGCGGGTTCTCCACAACAGTGGTGGGTGCGGTCAGCGTCGCGCGCACAGCGGAAAGTCTCTTGACCGTGACAGGGATCGTCTTCTCTCCGACATCGGGGTAACCAGGAACAGTCAGGGTGGCCTGTACCAGCTGCCCGGCAATGGGAGTGACGTTGACCGTGCTGCCGCCGGGGCCGGTGAAGGTCACGACTCCGGTCGCCGATCCCCCGCCGCGCAGATCCACCGAGACGGTGACCGGCACGCTCTGAGACTGCAGGGACTGCGCGGGTGCAGATGCGCTGTACAAGGCGCTAGCCCGCACCGCGACGCTCGTGATGTTCGACGCGCTGACGTACACGGGGTCGCCACCGAGCTGGACTGTGACCTTGCTGCTCTCAGGGCTGAGGGTGGTCGCTGAGCCGTAGAGGGTCGTATGCGTCACTGCACCTGAGGTCGACAGGGTGATCGTCGTCGGCGAGGTCGCCCACATGACGCGCTTCTTCGCTCCGGAGGAGTTCTGGAAGACGATCGAGTAGACGCCGGCGCCAAGGCTGTCGGCGGAGGAGACCGTATACCCGCTCAGCTGGCGAGCCATCACCGCCTGTGCCACCATCGAGGGCTTCGGAGCCACCGCAGGGTCGGTGTGCACGTTCCGGTAGAAACCGAACCGCCCTTCAGGGGTATCCGGCTCGTAATCGTTGAAGAGGTCGTACATCATGTATCGTCCGACACCGGCCTTCAGGCTGAGCGCCGCATCTCGCACCAGATAGCGCGCCTGCTCCGCCTCGGTGTTCATGCCTGCCGCGTTCAACGTCGGCCAGCCCGTCTCCGTCAGCCATAGGGGCTTGCTCGCGGACGAAGTGTGCGCCGCCATGACGGCTTTCACAGCGGCAATGGCTGCCTCGTTCTGACCCTCGGGGGCCGAGGGGAACGAGTAGTTGTGAATGTTGATCACATCGACCAGCGATCCCTGAGGACTGGAGAGGAAGTCGTCCAGCCAGTCCCGCGCGATGAAGTTAACCTCGGGATGTCCGGTCGTGTCACCACCCGCCCACCACGAAGTGAGCCCGGCCATGCCGGTGAGCACGATGCGCGCGGACGGCGCGACGGCCTTGATGGCGGGAGCAGTGACGGCGAGCATCTCGGAGTAGCAGGTGACCGATGCTCCGCATGGACCGAGGAAATACCCCTCGGGGTGGTTGTACTCGTTGTAGATCTCGTAATCGACGTTGGTGCCGAACTGCTGCGCCACCGCGGCAGCGTAGTTCGCGTAAGCGGCTCGGCCCGCAGCAGTGTAGGGACGCACACCGCCGTCGTACAGCGGGTTGGCGAAGCCGAGCCCCACAAGCGGACGGATGCCCTGGGCATTCAGTGACGCGATGAGCGCGGGATAGTCCACCGGACTGTTGAAGACGTAGTTCCCGGCGGTCGGCTCGATCATCTCCCATCGCAGATCGAAGCGCACACTTGCGAGCCCGGCATCCTTGAGCGGAGTGATCACATCGAGGCCTGGCTCGTAGTCGGGGTGGGCCGTCGCACCGAACAGATTCGTGGATGAGGTTGGGGCCGTCGAGAGGCCGGCGATCACCGCCAGCGAGGTTTCGGTGTAGAAGGTCCCCCCTTGCATCCGCAGCGTATAGTAGCCCGCGGGAAGGGTGTTCAGGTCGAGGCTTGCGGCGCCCGAGCCGGAGACAGTCGCCGTGCCCTGAAGCGCGATCGCGCCGTTCTGACCGGACACGTTCCATCCGACGGTCGAGCTTGAGGCGACGAGGTTGACGGTCGCAGCTCCCGGTGCGAAGACCAACTTGGAATTCGTGATCGTAATGCGGTCGGAATACGTCTCGAAGCCCGCGTTCGCGAGCAGATTCGCGGAACTCCCTGATGCGGTCACCGAGAGGTCGTCGAGCCAGAGAGTACCTGTGTCCTGACCGATGAGCGTGAATGGCAGGCTCGTTTGGCTGGCGCCCGAGGTGAACGTCCAGGTGAATGCGGTCCAATCGTAGGTGCCACCGGCGAAGTAGCGCGCCTCGGCCCATGTCGGGTCGAGGATGATCCGGTTGGCATCGTTCCCCTGGACGCTCTGCGCCTTGACCCATCCGCTGATCGTGTAGGTCGTCGACGGGGAGATGGTCAGGGGCTGGGCGACGCCGCCGTAGGAGTTGCCGGCGCGGGCGCTCGTGTGCTGGATCTTGAGCGAAGCCGTCCCCCCGTGCTTGTTCGCCGTGTCTACCCCGACGGTGAGCTCGGCTCCTCCATTGGAGTAGGACGTCCACGATGGGATGGTGTGCTTCTGAATGACGGCGGCAGAGGCGCTGCTCGCACTTGCGGCGACAAGAGCGAGCGCAGTCAATATTGCCAGGGTGGAGCGCAAGCGAACACGAGCACGGTTCATTGTGACCTTCCAAGTTAAGACAACGTTGTCTACGGGTAGACTAGCCACCCACTCAAGCGCGGTCAAGAGCTTGTCTCCCGCGATCCGGCTCCGCGGCCTCACATATGCGACCAAAGCAATCGAACCGCGGACCGCCATCACCGGTCAAGGCCGAGAACGCCGGGTGATGACATAGAAGTCCGCGCTAAACCCGTTCACGATATTCTTCGAGTGATGCTAGACCGGGGCCCGGCGCCTGGCGCCGCCGCGCCGCACGGCTCAGGCGTCGACGGGGGCCGGGTCCGGCGGCATGAACAGCAGGGCGACGAGCGTGATCGCGGCGGTGACCGCCGCGCCGACGAACACCCAGGTGGATGCCGAGATGATCGTCGCGGGATCCTGAGGGCCCGCACCCTGCGCGATGACGGCGTTCGAGATCGCACCGAGCACCGCCACCCCGACCGCGCTGCCCGCCGAGCGGGCGAAGGTGTTCATGCCGGTGACGGCGCCGCGCTCGCCCCAGCCGACCGACGCCTGCGCGGCGATCAGCACCGGCGCGGACGCCCAGCCCAGCCCGAAGCCGAGCACGAACGCGATGCCCGCGAGCAGGTACACGTTCGGCCAGGGCCCGCTGACCGCCAGCCCGATCGCCGCGATCGTGGCCGTGCACATGCCGATCAGGGCGGTGCGGCGGAATCCGATGCGCAGGTACAGGTGCCCGACGTTCGCCGCGGCGAGCGGCCAGCCCAACGTGAGAGCCGCGACGGCGAGTCCGGAGAGCAGCGGGGCGATGCCGAGCGAGCCCTCCAGGTAGGCGGGCGCGAAGCTGGTGACGCTGATCAGCAGCGCGCCGATCCCGAACGACACGATCGTGGTGCTGAGGATCAGGCGCCGTCCGATGAGTGCGAAGTCGATGATCGGCTCGGATGCCCGGCGCTCCACGAACGCGAAGATCACCAGCGCCACCGCTCCCCCGCCGAAGCAGATCGCGCTCGGCACCGAGACCCACGCCCACGCGCTGTCGCCCTCGAGCAACCCGAGGATGATGCCGGTGAGGCCGACCGTGAGCAGGGCGGCACCGCCGAAGTCGATGCGGTGCCGATGAGGCTGCTTCTCCTCGTGGTAGCGGCGCACCAGCATCCATCCGGCGAGCGCGCACAGCGGGATGTTCACGAAGAAGATCCACCGCCAGGCGTCCAGCTGGGCGAAGATGCCGCCGAGCGCCGGGCCCACGACCGAGGCGATCGCCCACACGCTGGCCAGGTAGCCCTGCACCTTGGCGCGCTCGGGGACCGTGTAGATGTCGCCCACGATCGTCATCGACATGGGTCCGACCGCGCCGGCGCCCAGTCCCTGCACGATGCGGAAGATGATGAGCCACAGCATGCTGCCGGCGAATCCGCACAGCACGGAGCCGAGCAGGAACAGCGCGATGCCGAGGAGGATGATCGGCTTGCGCCCGATCATGTCGGCGAACTTCGCGTAGATCGGCACGCTCACCGCCTGCGCGAGCAGGTAGACCGAGAACAGCCACGGGAACTGGGTGTACCCGCCGAGGTCGCGCACGATGCTGGGCACCGCCGTGGCGAGGATGGTCGCATCGATCGCGATGAGCCCGGTGGCGAGCATGAGCGCGCCGAGGATGGGGCCGCGCTCGGATCGCAGTCCGACAGTGGCGCGATCGACAGAGGCGGTCATAGCAGGATCAAGTCTGCCCCCATGCCCGGTATTCCCGCGTCCGCTTCCTGGAACTCGTCGAGCGCACCGGTCAGCGACGAGTGCACCAGTTGCCTGCGCGGACAAGTGGTGCGCTCGGCGGCATCCGGTGCACTCGGCGGCGTCGCGCCGCAGCAGGCGCTCTGGCGGATCGCCACGGACTCGGGGATGCTGGAGGGATCGGATGCGAGGAGGCGGCCATGCGCAAGGATCACCGCTCCGTACGCCTCACCGCTGCGATCGCGGGCATCGCCGCGGTGCTCGCCCTGGCCGGCTGCACGGCGTCATCGACGCCGTCGCCGTCGTCGCCATCGCAGCCGGAAGGCCCGAGCGTCCTGGCCTCAGGGCTGGAGGCGCCCTGGTCGATCGTGGTGCTCGACGACGGTGGCGCCCTCATCTCGCAGCGCGACGACGGGAAGGTGCTCGAGGTCACGGCATCCGGCGTGCTGCGCACGGTGGGCACCGTGCCCGGCGTCGTGTCCGGCGGCGAGGCGGGGTTGAACGGCCTGGTGGTACGGGAGATCGACGGCATCCGCTGGCTCTACGCGTACCACGCGACGGAGGACGACAACCGGGTGGTGCGGATGCCGCTCACCGGGGAGGCGGGATCTCTCCGCCTGGACGCCGGCCGGGTCGAGGACGTGGTCACCGGCATCCCGCGAGCGGCCAACCACGACGGCGGACGCATCGCGTTCGGTCCGGACGGGATGCTGTACATCGGCACCGGCGACGCCGGCCGGCGCGAGCGCGCCCGGGACCGCACCTACCTCGGCGGCAAGATCCTGCGGGTCACACCCGACGGCGATCCGGCTCCCGGGAACCCGTTCGGCACCGCGGTGTACTCGCTCGGTCACCGCAATGTGCAGGGTCTCGCCTGGGACGACACGGGAACGCTCTGGGCGAGCGAGTTCGGACAGGACACCTGGGACGAGCTGAACCGCATCGAGGCGGGCGGCGACTACGGCTGGCCCGACCATGAGGGAAAGGCGGGCGCCGCGGATGTCATCGACCCGGTCGCCGTGTGGAAGCCGGCGGATGCCAGCCCCAGCGGCATCGCGATGGTGGACGGCACGCTGTTCATCGCCGCCCTCCGCGGGGAACGGGTCTGGTCGTTCGACCCCTCGCATCCGGACACCGAGCCCTGGCGGGCGAGGTTCACCGAGGAGTACGGGCGCGTGCGCGACGTCGCCGCGGGCCCGGCGGGCAGGCTCTGGCTGCTCACGAACAACACCGACGGGCGGGGTCAGCCGCGCGAGGGCGATGACCGGCTCGTGCAGCCGGACTTCGTCGAGGGCTGAGCCTCAGGCGCCGGAGGGGTCGGGCCCCTCGGTGCCGTCGATCCCGGCATCCGCCACCGCATCGCCCCCGCGGGACTTCTTCTGCTTGGGGTCGAGGAGCACCGGCTTGTCGATGGTCTTGGTGACGTCGGCAGGGTTGACGGCGAGCATCAGCATCGCGAGCACCAGCAGCGTCACGATGAAGCAGATCCCGCCCACGACCAGGCCGAGGGTGAACGGCGGCAGGTCCTTGTACGTGCCGTTCGCGATGGCGCTGTTCACGCGCGCGGTGAACCCGCCGGTGGAGAAGATCGTGACCAGCGCCGCGAAGACGCCGCACGCCAGGGCGATGCCCAGCAGGTGCAGGGGGCGCAGGATCTCGCGTCGCGTCGGCTTCTGGTCGGTCATGCGTGTCCTCCATGGTCGGCCAGACGGTCCGCGTCGGTGCCGGTCTCGGCATCCGCCGTCTTCTTCGCGCCCGGGGTGAGCCCCGCGATGCCGAGGAAGACCGCGACGATGGCGGCATAGCCGCCGAACAGCCCCACGCCGATGATGATGCTGGTCAGAGTAGAGGTGACGCCGCCGGCGAGCACCGACTCCTGCACGAATCCGGCCGGCACCAGCGCCAGCAGCAGAGCGAGGAGCAGCCCGAGTCCGCCGACGAGCACCGCATCGCGGGCGCCATCGGTGCCCTTCGAGCGGATGCCGGCGATGAGCTCGACGAGTCCGGTGGCCGCGGCCCAGGCGATCACGAGGGTGAAGAACAGGCCCTCCGAGCGCAGCCCCGGAATGCCCCCGAACATGCCCGCCGCGAACGACACAGCAGCGATGATGACGGACGGCCAGCGGTGGCCGCTGGGGTGCACGATGATCGCCGCCAGCAGCTGCACGAGGCCAGTGGAGAGCGCGAATCCGGCGAACACCGCCAGCCCGACGGCAGCCGAATGGTCGGGCGAGAAGGTGATCATCACGGCGGCCACAGCCGCCAGGGCGGCACGGGTCAGCTGCACGTTGCGTGCAGTGAAGGTGCGGGTGGCGGCGGGCATGACAGTCCTCGGATCGGTGACCCTGCCAGTCTACGCCGGGAGGCTATGAGCCCACCCGTCGCGAGGGCAGGCGGGGACCGGGCACGCCCCTGTCGCGCTTCGGCATTCTGCTCTGGGCGGAAGGGGTGGATCCTCAGCGGCGGCCGTGTTTACCGTGGGCCATGGCCTCGATCCTCCCCTTCCCCTCGCCCCGCACCCCTCGTCAGCCCGAGCCGCTGTGGCGCGAGCTGCTCGGCGCCGAGCTGCGCCGGCTGCGCCACGAGCGCGGTGACACCCTGACCGAGACCGCCGAGGCCGCCGGCGTCTCGCCGCAGTACCTGTCGGAGATGGAGCGGGGCCTGAAGGAGCCGTCGAGCGAGATGATCGCGGCGGTCGCCGGCGCTCTGGACTCCTCCCTGCTCGAGCTCACCAGCGCGGTGGCGCAGGGCCTCCGGCCCGCCGAGACCGCCGCGCAGCCGGCCACCGGCGGTGCGTTCGCCCTCGCCGCCTGAGGCATCCGGCGGTCACCGCGGCGCGAGCACCTGGTCGATGAGGCCGTATTCCAGGGCTGTCTGCGCGGTGAAGACCCGGTCGCGATCGGTGTCGGCGCGCAGCGCCTCGACCGTGCGCCCGGTGTGATGCGCGAGCACCTGCTCCATCTCGGAGCGCACGCGCACCACCTCGTCGGCGGCGAGGATCAGGTCGGGCACGGCCCCGCGGGTCTGCGCCGCGGGCTGGTGCAGCACGATCCGGGAGTGCGGCAGCGCTGAGCGCATGCCGGACGCACCGGATGCCACCAGCAGGGCGCCCACGCCGATCGCCTGGCCGACGCACGTGGTCGTGACGCGTGGGCGGATGTGCTGCATGGTGTCGTAGATCGCGAGGGCGGCGCTCGGGTCTCCCCCGGCGCAGTTGACGGAGAGCTGCACGTCGCTGTCGGGGCTGTCCGCGTCCAGGTGCAGCAGCTGGGCGATGATCGTGTTCGCGACTCCGGCATCCACCTCCGTTCCGAGGTAGACGATCCGCTCCGCGAGCAGATGCGAGTAGACGTCCATGATCCGGTCGCCGCGCGGGTTCTGGGCGATCACGTTCGGGATCGTGTAGCCGCTCATCGCGACTCCTCCTTGTTCGGGTGGGTGGGGGCGGCACTCGCCACCCTCTTCTCCGTGACGGTGCCGGCACTGTCGGCACCCAGCCCGATCCGCGTCCGGCGCCGCGGGAACACATCGGCGAGCGAGGTGACGACGCCGTCGATGAAGCCGTACTCCAGCGCCTCGTCCGCGGTGTACCAGTGGTCGTGCAGCGAGTCCTCGAACACGCGCTCACGTGGCTGCCCGGTGTCGTCGGAGATCAGGCCGATCACGGTGTCGCGCATGTGCCGGAGGTCATCGGCCTGCACCTCGATCTCTACCGCGGAGCCGCCGATGCCCGACGACCCCTGATGCAGCAGGATGCGCGAGTGCGCCAGCGCCCGCCGCTTGCCGTTCGTGCCTGCCGAGAGCAGGAACTGCCCGGCGCTGCAGGCGAGTCCCAGCGCGACAGTCGCGACGTCGTTGGGGATCGCATGGATGATGTCGCGGATGCCGAGCATGGCCGGCACCGAGCCGCCGGGCGAGTGGATCCAGAGCGCGATGTCGGCGGCCGGATCCTCGGCCGCGAGGCTGAGCAGCTGGGTCATCAGCAGGGTGCCGTTGTCGTCGTCGAGCGGGCCGTCGAGCACGAGGACGCGCTCGTGGAACAGCGCACGGCGCGCCTCGGCGCCGAACTGCGGGATGGGCTTGTCATCGGTCATGGCTCCAGCGTGCGTCCGACGGGTCGCCACTGTCGCGTGAATCCGCCCCGGGCGGATCCGCCGTGGGCGGAGCAGCGGATGCCCCGGTGCTGCGGCCTTCGCACCACCGCGACGAGCTCGCGAGGGAAGCATCGCGCAGTGGAGGGCCGGCGGCATCCCCAGAAGCCGCCGGCCCGTCCGTGCGCCGGGGGGAAGCGCACAGGGCCGAGCGCGCGTGCCGACTGGCCCTGTCCGCACGTTCTCGGGGGCCCGCGGCGCCCACTCCCCAGCGGAGACGCCGACCTGACCCGTGTGCCAATCTATGCGGGAGACGTTCACATACCGGGAGGGCTGCTGTGACGGGGCACGCGACTTCTCAGGACCGGTCGGCGGAGACGTTCGCCGAGGTCCTGAGCACGGCCATACGAGAACGCGGGATCACACTCTCCCGTCTGCACGCCCGGCTCGCGGAGCGCGGCAATCCGGTGTCGAGGGCGACGCTGAGTTACTGGCGATCCGGTGAGCGGCGCCCCGAGGGGGCGCAGTCACTCGCGGCGATCGGCGATCTCGAAGAGATGCTCGATCTCGATCCGGGCACACTGCTCGATCGCCTCGGGCCTACGATGCGGACCGGTCCCCTCGGCTCGACGGCGTTCCCCTTCGATGAGGATCCGACCGAGCAGCGGGTGCGAGAGACATTCCTGGCGATGGGCGCCGCGTACCCCGATCCGACCCGCGAGCTCACGATCCACGCCGTGACGGATGTCGGACCCGACGGACGGGTGCTACGGCGCACGACCCGGATGGTGGTGCAGGCGACCTCCGGGGTCGTCGCGGCCATCCCGTTCGTGGAGATCACCACGGGTGAGCCCACCCCGCAGCCCGGCTTCGAAGCGCTGGGCGGTGGCCGCATCTTGGTGCGGCACACCCACCCCAGCCGCGAGGTGCACGGGTTCATGTTCGAGCTCGACCGGCCGATCAGCAGTCCCGAGACGACGATGATCGAGTGGGCGGTCGTGTACCCCGCCGGGTTCCCGATCACCGACGGCACCGGTCACGGGGTGGCCTTCCAGTCGCGCGAACTGCTGCTGTGGACGCGATTCGATCCGGGGTGGGTGCCGGACTGGTGCGAGGAGCTCGAGGAGACGCCCGCCGGCCTGACGGTCACGCCGCGGGCGCTGAACGGTGCTCTGTCGCTGCACGCGATCCGGCGCGGCTTCGGGCCCGGCGCACTGTCGATCCGCTGGGGGCAGGGAGAGCGTCCGGAACCGAGCTGATCCACGCCAGCGCTCGCCCCTGCCCGCAGCATCCGGCGCCCCTCGCCCCCGCATCCGAGGCACACCTGCACGATCGGGGAACACCTGCACGACCGGATCGCGGAATCGACCGTGCATCCATTCCCGGACCGTGCATCCGTTCCCGCGCCTCGGCGTCCCCCGGATGCGGGAGAATCGGCTGTGCCCTCGAATCTCCGCTGGATGCGGCTGCGCCCGCAGGAACTCGCCCTCATCGCCATCACGGCGGTCTGGGGCAGCACGTTCCTGCTCGTGCATTGGGCGATGCAGCACTCCGACCCATGGTTCTTCGTGGGGCTGCGGTTCCTCGTGGCGGGTCTGGTCAGCATCCTGATCTTCCGTCACGCGCTGCGCGGGATGCGCTGGACCGACATCGCCGCAGGCGCCTCGATCGGCGTGATGATCTACGGCGGCTACGGTCTGCAGACCGTCGGCCTGCAGACCATCAACAGCAGCACCCCGGCGTTCCCCCCGGCGCTGTACGTGCCGATGGTGCCGTTCGCGCCGTGGATCTTCTTCCGCAAGCGCCCGCCCGCCATGGCCTTCCTCGGCGCCGGACTCGCCTTCGTCGGACTGCTGCTGATCGCCGGACCGGACGCGTTCTCGCTGTCGCTGGGCGTCGGCGAGACGGTGACGCTGATCAGCACCATCCCGATCGTCGGCGAGATCATCCTCATCAGCGTGTTCGCCGGTCGCGTCGACCTGGGACGCATCACCATCGTGCAGCTGCTCACCGCGGGTCTGCTCGGCTTGGCGACCATGCCCTTCGTCGGCGAGAGCCTCCCCGCCTTCGACTGGGCATGGGTGATCGCCGGCGTCGGCCTGGGCGTCGCGAGCTGCATCATCCAGCTGACGATGAACTGGGCGCAGAAGTCGGTCTCGCCCACGCGCGCCACCATCATCTACTCGGGCGAGCCCGTGTGGGCCGCCGTGATCGGGCGCATCGCCGGGGAGCGCCTGCCCGCGGCCGCGCTGGTCGGCGGCCTGCTGGTGGTGCTGGGTATCCTGGCCAGCGAGCTGCGCATCGTGCGGCGCCGCCCCCGCGGCGGGTCCGACGAGGCACCCACCCCCATACGGGGGTGAACTCCGTCGCGCTTCGGGTCGATGATGGAGGGATCGAGCAAGGGAGCCAGAGATGACACGCGACGCCACCGCCGCCACGAACGCCGTCCGCGAGATGCGCGACTTCCTCTTCGCGCACGGCGACGACTACGACGGTGCCCGCGCCGGGTTCGCCTGGCCGCAGGTGGACTCCTTCAACTTCGCGCTGGAGTGGTTCGACGTGGTCGCCGGCGAGAACCCCGACCGCCCCGCCGTGCAGATCGTCTCAGCCGACCTGTCGGTGCAGAGCTGGAGCTACGGCCAGCTCTCCGAGCGCTCGGACCAGGTCGCGAACTGGCTGCGCGACCTCGGGATCCGCCGTGGCGACCACCTGATCGTGATGCTGAACAACACGATCGAGCTGTGGGAGATCATGCTCGCCATCACCAAGATCGGCGCGATCGCCATCCCCACCTCGACCCTCCTGTCGGCATCCGACCTGGCCTACCGCATCGACCACGGCCGCGCCCGCGCGGTGGTCGCGCTGGGCGGCCTGGCGGATCGCGTCGAGGATGCCGACGTGCTGCGCATCGCGGTCGGCGACACCGCCCCGGGCGAGGCCGCCTCCGGCTGGCACGACTTCGCCGCGTCCGCCGATGCCGCCGCGGTCTTCGAGCCGGATGGCCCCACTCCGGCATCCGACACCGCCCTGCTGTACTTCACCAGCGGCACCACGAGCCGGCCGAAGCTCGTGCAGCACACGCACGTCTCCTACCCCGTCGGCCACCTGTCGACCATGTGGTGGCTGGGCGTGCGGCCCGGCGACGTGCACCTGAACATCTCCTCGCCCGGCTGGGCCAAGCACGCCTGGTCGAGCTTCTACTCGCCCTTCCTCGCCGAGGCGACCGTGTTCGTCTACAACTACGACCGCTTCGACGCGAACACCCTCATGCAGGTGATGGACACGCACCACGTCTCGACCTTCTGCGCACCGCCGACCGTGTGGCGGATGCTGATCCAGGCCGACCTGTCGAGACTGACGAACCCGCCTCGCGAACTGGTCGGCGCGGGCGAGCCGCTCAACCCCGAAGTCATCAACCGGGTGCGCGAGGCGTGGGGCAGCACGATCCGCGACGGATACGGGCAGACCGAGATGACCGCGTGCGTGGGCAACTCCCCCGGGCAGGTCGTCAAGGACGGCTCGATGGGCCGGGCCCTGCCCGGCTATCCGGTGGTGCTGCTCGACCCCGTCACCGGCGAGCCCACCGACCACGAGGGCGAGATCGCGCTGGACCTGTCCGAGGCTCCCCTCGGCCTGATGTCGGGGTACTACGAGGATCCGGAGAAGACCGCCGAGTCGCGTGCCGGCGGCTTCCACCACACCGGCGACATCGCCGCACGCGACGCAGACGGGTACCTGACGTACGTCGGACGCGCGGATGACGTGTTCAAGGCATCCGACTACAAGATCTCACCGTTCGAGCTGGAGTCCGCACTGCTCGAGCACGACCTCGTCGTCGAGGCGGCGGTCGTGCCGAGCCCCGACCCCACGCGCCTGGCGGTGCCGAAGGCCTACGTGATCCTGCACGGTTCCGCGGGCAGCGGAGCGGATGCCGAGCATGCCGCGGCCGCGCAGATCTTCGGCTTCGCGCGGGAGTGGCTCTCCTCGCACCTGTGGGTGCGGATCATCGAGTTCGTGCCCGAGCTGCCCAAGACCATCTCGGGGAAGATCCGCCGCGTGGAGCTGCGCGCACGGGAGGCCGAGCGCGTGGCATCCGGCGACACGACGGGACAGCATCTGGACCGCGACCACCGCTGAGCGCGCGCGAGAGCCGCCGCGTGGGTCAGGCGACCGCGACGACGTCCGTGCTGAGCGTGGCCGGGCGCCCTTCGTCTCGCTGCGCTCGCTCAGGAGCTGCAGCGGATGCTGCTGCCGGAGCCTTCGCGGCGGCCGACTCGGCCTCGAGCTCGACGCGCTCCGCCGCTGCTGCGCGGCGCGCGAGCAGCGGGGCGAGGACGACGCGGAGGACGGTTCCGGCGATGAGTGCGACGCCGAGGCCGATCGCGGCGACGAAGAACGGCGTCCACAGCGAGGCGAAGGATGCCGAGACGCTGAGCAGCGCGCCGACGATCCACACGCCGATCGCCCCGCCTGCGAGCCCGGCAGCGCCACGAGCGATCGCGAAGGCTGCGACGAGCGCGCAGGCGAGAGCGATGACTGCTCCGGTCACTCCGATCGGCACGAAGACCGACACGAGCGTGTTGGTCAAACCGAGTGTTGACATTCTGACGACCCCCCGTCACGGACACGCATCCGCGTGCTCCTGACCTCAAGGTTACGCGGCTGGATCCGCGGAGTCACTCCCCCTGAAGAACGATTCGGCGTCATCCTGAAGGATGACGCGTGAACGCCCGATGACTCAGCGACGGGTGCGGCGCGGCAGGCGCAGGCGGGTCAGGCGCGGCGGCACCACGGGCACGGGCGCGGTGAACACGGCATCCACCACCATCGATCCGTCCGTGGGTCCGATCACCGGGATCGGCGTGGTGAGGGTGGTCTCCAGCGGCGCGACCGGCATCGTGGCGAGGGCGCGATGCGCACTGACGTATGCGGGGGCGAGCAGGGCGACCGCGCCGAGCCAGGCGAGCGGATTGCTCATCGCGACGCCCTCGAAGCCCCACACGGCGCCCAGTGCGAGCGCGGCCACCACACGGGCGATCAGCTCGATCACGCCGGTGACGGTCGGCACGAGCACCCGGCCCAGCCCCTGCAGCACCCCGCGCAGCACGAAGAGCACGCCCAGCAGCACGTAGGTGGAGCCGTTGATGATCAGCATCAGGTGCGCGTAGTGCACGACGCGGTCCGCGCCGTCGCCGACGAACAGCCGCACCACCGGGACGCCGAGCGTGATCATGATCGCGCCGAGCACGAGCGAGGCGATCACCGCCATCCACAGCGCCTGGATCGTGCCCCGGCGCACGCGGTCGGGCCGGCGGGCGCCGAGGTTCTGCGCCGCGTACATCGAGGCGGCCAGACCGAGAGAGGCGAGCAGCGCAGTTGCCAGGCTGTCGACGCGCGATGCCGCGGTGTAGGCGGCAACCGCATCCGCGCCCAGTGTGTTGAGCGCGACCTGGACGATCAGCGCGCCGATCGCGATGATCGACGCCTGGAAGCCCATCGGCAGACCCAGGCGCAGGTGCTCGGCCAGGTCGGCGCGCGACACCTTCCAGTCCGCGCGGTGCACGTGCAGCACGGGCACGCGGCGCCACATGTACAGCAGGCAGAGCAGCACCGAGATGGCCTGCGCGACGACCGTCGCCCAGGCGGCCCCCGCGACGCCCCACTCCAGCGTGCCCACCATCAGGATCACGAGCCCGACGTTCAGGGCGCAGGAGATGGTGAGGAACACCAGCGGCGTGGTGGAGTCGCCGATCGCGCGGATGATCGCGGCCAGGTAGTTGAAGAACATGATCGTGCTGCCACCGATGAAGGTCACCTGCGTGAACGCGGTGGCCTCGGCGATCAGCTCGGGCGGGGTCTGCAGCAGCCGCAGGAACGGCTCGGCGATGAGCGGACCCACCACCGTCAGCACCAGGCTGGTGGCGGCGGTCAGCAGCGTGCCGGTGGCGACCGAGCGGCGCACGCCGTGGGCATCCGACGCCCCGAACGCCTGTGCGGTCGGGATCGCGAAGCCGCTCGCCAGACCCCAGGCGAAGCCGATGACGAGGAAGATCAGGCTGCCGGTCGCGCCGACGGCGGCGAGCGAGCCCACGCCGAGATGGCGGCCGACGACCACGGCATCCACGAACTGGTACAGCTGCTGCACGACGTTGCCGATGAGCAGCGGCACGGAGAAGGCCAGGATGACGCGCCACGGGCGGCCGGTGATGAGGGTGGTAGCCATGCGGGTCCCAGGGAAGCGGGCGGGCGGGGGTGCGGGTGCCGGAGGCGACGACCGGCACCGTGATCGGTCACGGCGCCGGATCGCAGAAGTCTATCGAATCGTTTCGAGCTTGGGAATGCGCAGGAGCGATATCGTGCGGACCGATGCGGGTCCAGGGGCTTGCCCGCGTGCTCACCGAGACGCTAGAGCAGGGGGATGACACGACTGAGACGCAGCGATCCGCACGGGCCGGGGCTGAGCCGGGGCCGCCGCGGGCGCGGCTGGGAGTACCGGATGCCCGACGGCACCCGCATCACCGATGCCGCGCTGCTCGAGCGGCTGCGCGCGATGGCGATCCCTCCGGCGTGGACCGACGTCTGGATCAGCCCGCACGAGAACGGTCACCTCCTCGCGACCGGGATGGACGACGCCGGCCGCCGGCAGTACATCTATCACCCCGCCTGGCATGAGCGGATGGCGAGGGAGAAGTTCGATCGGATGCTGCAGCTCGCCGCCGTCATGCCCGGGGTGCGCGCGGGTGTGACGCGTGACCTGCGCCAGGACGGCTTCGGGCGGCCCCGCGTGCTGGCCGGGGCCTTCCGGATGCTCGACAGCGCGCTGCTGCGGGTGGGATCGGAGCAGTACGCGCGGCAGCACGGCAGCATCGGCCTCGCCACGCTCCGCGGATCGCACGCGCACGTCTCGGCGGAGCGGACGGTGGAGCTCGCGTTCCCCGGCAAGAGCGGGCAGGCGTGGGAGTCGCGGGTCGACGATCCCGACCTCGCGTCGCTCGTCGCGGGCCTGAAGAGACGCGGGCCACGAGCACTGCTGCTGAGCTGGCAGGACGGGTCGGCCTGGCATCCGATCCGCCCGGCCGACATCAATGACGACGTCCGCGAGCGCACCGGAGGGGACTTCACCGCGAAGGACTTCCGCACGCTGCACGGCACCATCGTCGCGGCCACGGAGCTGGCGCGGATCGGCCCCCGCGACACGGACAGCGCGCGCCGCCGGGCCGTCTCGGCGGCCATGCGGACGACCGCCGCCGCTCTGGGGAACACCCCCGCGGTCGCGCGGTCGGGCTACGTCGACCCACGCGTGCTCGACCTCTACGACGACGGCATCGTCGTGGATCCCGGCCGCCGCGTCGAGCCCCAGCTCGGAGAGCTCATCGGGGACGCGTGAGCGGCGGCATGCGCTCTCTCGGGCCAGCGAGGACCCGGACGAGGAACGCGCCTGACCGGCGGGAACAGGGCCAAGATGGTGATGTGACCGACATCCTCTCCTCGTTGACGAACCTGCCTGCTCCGCAGTTCATCGAGGTGGGTGACGGGGTCGCGGTCGCGACGTACACGTGGGGCGATCCGGATGCGCCGGTGGTCGTGCTCGTTCACGGCTTCGCGTCGAGCACGGCCGACACCTGGCTGCACACCGGGTGGGTGCGGATGCTGGAGCGCGAGGGCTACCGCATCCTCGGCATCGATCAGCGCGGTCACGGGGCGAGCCAGAAGCCGCACGATTCCGCGGGCTACGCGGTCGTGAACCTGGCCCGCGACATCGAGGCCGTACTCGACACGCACCTCATCGACGAAGCGCTCTACGTCGGCTACTCGCTGGGTGCCCGTGTCGGCTGGCAGGTGCTGCAGGATCTCGGCGACCGCATCCCTCGCGGAGTGCTGGGCGGCGTGCCGGACGGCATCCCGCTGGATCGCCTCGACGTCGATCAGGTGTGCCGGTACGCAGACGAGGGCATCCCGGTCACCGACCCGGTCACGCAGAGCTACATCCAGCTGGCCGAACGGGTGCCGGGCAACGACCTGTACGCGCTGCTCGCCCTCGCCGAGGGCATGCGCGCCTCGCGCTCGATCGACCCCGATCCCGCCCACGCGCCGCAGCAGCCGGTGCTGTTCGCCACCGGGTCGGAGGACGCGGTGATCGACGGCTCACGCCGCCTGGCCGCGGCGGCACCGCAGGCGAGCTTCTTCACGATCCCCGGCCGGCACCACTTCAACGCGCCGGGATCGAAGGACTTCCGGCTCGCCGCACTGGAGTTCCTGCGGGCGGAGTGAGCCCCGCGGTGGTCAGTCGCGCACGTTGCGGGTCATCGCCCGGATGCCGGCGTAGACGGCGAGCGCGACGACGACCACCAGCGCGAGCTTGGCGACGAACCACAGCAGCGAGAACAGCGCGCTGACGATCCACCACGCGATGACGAGGGCGAGGATGGCGCCGAGGATGCTCCAGATCGTGCTCTTGGTCATCGTTCCAGCGTAGAGGAGTCCCGTGGTGGCGCCGGATGCCGTCAGCTCCCCGGAGGCCCGTCGAGAACGGTCGGGATGTACTCGAGCACCTGGGTTCGGTGGTCGAAGGTGCGCGCCTCGACCAGCTCGAGCAGCACATCGGGATAGGAGTCGAAGATCCGGTCCTGTCCGGTCTTCCCGGTGATCACCGGGAAGACCACCACGCGGTACCGATCGACGAGCCCCGCGGTCAGCAGCGAGCGGCACAGCGAGATGCTGCCTACGCTCCGCCGTCCGGCCGGGTAACCCCGATCTGCACCGTAAGATCTGGTTGCGACGGGCAGCCCGTCGGGATGCCGGAGGAGGGCGATGTTCGAGGGGCCCCTGTCGGCATCCGCGTACGAGGTGCTGGGCGTCGCGGCGAGCGCGTCGGACGACGAGCTGCGCCGGGCGTACCGGTTGCGGCTGCGGCAGACCCACCCCGACACCGGCGGCGATGCGGCGCTGTTCATCCGCGTGCAGCGCGCCTGGGAGCACGTCGGGACCCCCGCCGATCGCGCCGCCTACGACCGCGGGCGCGAGGACGTGTCGTGGGGAGCTCCTGCAGCATCCGCTCCCCGGGCCGGGACGCGGCCGCGCACCAAGGCGTACGGTCAGGCGGGCGGCTGGCGGCGGCTGCGCTACCTGCAGCTGATGACCGAGCACCTCGGGCGCACGGTCACGACGCGCGAGATCTACGATCCGGCCGTCGTGCGCGAAGCGCCGTGGGAGGCCCGTCGGATGCTGGCGGACGCCCTCGCCGAGGAGAGCACGGCCGCCGCGATCGCCGACCTGGGCATCGGCTTCACCGCGTGGAACGACGTGGTGGCGGGAGCGGATGCCGCGCAGAAGCTCGACCATGCGGTGCTCGGGCCCACCGGGCTGTACGGGCTGGCGTCGGAGGACTTCGGCGACTCGGTGCGGTTCCGGCAGGGCGAGGTGATCGGCCGGTCCGTGGGCAGCAGTACTCCCGTGGCGGATCTGCTCTCCCGCATCCGTTCGCTGTCCCGCGCCGCACGGGTGCGGTTCGCCGGGGCGATCCTGATCCTGCCGGACGACGACCTGGATGAACCGGTCACCGTGCTGGGCGCGGTGCGCGGCGTTCCCGTCGCGGTCGTGCGGCGCAGCGCGCTGCGCACGGTGCTGCGGAGCGGCATCCCGGGGGCGCGCGCGATGGGCGTGACCGAGGCCTTCGACGTGCGGACTCGCCTGACTCAGACCGCGCGCGTGCTCGTGCCCTGAGTTCCGGCAGCGGTACGGTTCAGGAGTGGATGCCATGAACGACCCGCTGCCCGACCGTCCTGCGCCGGACAATCCGCGGGGCAAGCTCGTGCTGCTGCGGCACGGCGAGACCGAGTGGTCGAGATCGGGCCGGCACACCGGCCGGACCGACATCCCGCTCACCGCGCACGGCGAGGAGCTGGCTCGCGCGGCCGGCGAGCTGGTGCGCGGCTACGACTTCACGCTCGTGCTGAGCTCTCCGCTGCAGCGCGCGCGGCGCACCGCCGAGCTGGCCGGGCTGGATGCCGAGATCGATCCGCTGCTGGTGGAGTGGGACTACGGCGGGTACGAGGGACGCACGACCAGGGACATCCGTGCCGAGCTCGGCTACAACTGGACGGCCTTCGCCCACGGCGTGATCCGGGGCGAGACCCCCGGCGAGACCGTCGAGGAGGTCGCCGCCCGCGCCTCGCGTGTGCTCACCCGGGTGCTGCCGGCGATGGCCGACGGCGACGTCGCGCTCGTCGCGCACGGCCACTACCTGCGCATCCTCACCGCCGTGTTCCTGCGCCAGGCGCCGCGGTTCGCGGCGTCCATCTCGCTGGACGCCGGCTCGGCCTCGGTGCTCGGCTTCTCACGCGAGCAGCCGTCGATCCTCGCCTGGAACCACGGTCCGGCCCTGCCGCTGGCCCCGTCGGAGTCCTGAGGCGGAGAGCGGATGCTGGTCGGCCATCGGCATCCGCTCTCCGCCTCAGGTCAGCGCCCGCGTGTCCGACGTCGATGGTTGGATGACGTCATGGAGATCACGACCTCGGCAGACGGAACCGCCATCGCCTTCACCGCCATCGGGCAGGGACGCACGATCGTGATCGTGAACGGCGCTCTGTCGACGGCCGCTGACGCCGCGCCGCTGGCGCACGCGCTGGCGGACGCCGGCTTCCGCGCCGTCACGTGGGATCGCCGCGCGCGCGGCGCCAGCGACGATCGGCCCGGGTCCGGTCCCGACGACGAAGCCGCCGATCTCGCCGCCGTCATCGGCGCGGCGGGACGAGCGGATGCCGTGCTCGGCCACTCCTCGGGCGCGGTGCTCGCGCTGTACGCCGCGTCGCGGGGCGTGCCGACCGGAGCGCTGTTCCTCTCCGAGCCGCCGATCGACTTCGACGGCTCGGGGTTCGGCGACGAGCTGCCGGAGAAGCTGCAGGCGCTCGTCGACGCGGGTACGCCGGAGGAGGCGGTCGCCGCGTTCCAGCTGGATGCCGTCGGCCTGCCGGCCGCGATGGTCGAAGCCGGCCGGGAGAACGGCCAGCTCGCGGCGCTCGCGCCCCTGGGTCAGTCGACGGTGTACGACACGCGGCTCACCCTGCGGCTGCGGCAGCCGGATGCTGCGCTGCTCGACGTCGCACAGCCGGTCATCGTGGTGCGCGGCGAGCAGACGTTCCCGTTCCTGGTCGGCGCATCGGATCGGCTGGCGGCGGAGACTCCCGGCGCCGAACTCGTGATCGTCCCCGAATCGGTCATGCACCGGCCCGACCCCGCGGCGACGGCGAAGGTGATCGCAGAGCGGCTCTGAGCGGAGCGCGACGGCGGGCTCTGCCCGTCGACCCGTGTCAGTGCCCGCCGCGCGGCGTGAAGCAGCCGCCGTCCATGACGTACCCGCCGACCTCGACGGTGAGCGGGTCGTCCGACACCACGCCGAAGATGCAGCCGCCCTCGGGCCCGTTCGCGCTGAACTCCGTCCCGCGTTCGTCGCCGATCATCTGGATGCCGTCGAGCCCGGCATCCTGCAGGGCGACCTGCACGGAGTCGGGTGAGACCTCACCGTTCGCGCGCAGCTGCTCGAGCGCAGGACGCAGGGCGTCGACCGCCTCCTCGGCTGCCGCCCGGCTCGAGGCCGGCATCTCCATCCGGTCCCGGTAGCGCTCGTTCTGCGCCATGGCGTCGTCCGGGTCGTAGGGCACGCAATCGGGCGGAAGGTCAGCCGCGTCGATCTGCGGGCATGCTCTCGTCGGGGTCGGCGAGGCATTCGGCGTAGCAGGCGCCGCGCCGCCGGGTGTCGCGCCGACGCAGCCCGCCAGCAGCAGGGCGACTGCGCTCGCGAGCAGCAGTCCCGTCATCCCCCTCGTGGCGGCCATGCCCCCCCCATCAGAGCACAGCAGCCCGGATGCCGGAACCCCGACCGTGCGATCGGATCAGCGCTGCACGTCGTAGACGAGCTTGACGACGCCGTTGTCGTAGGCATCCGACTCGCGCAGCTTCAGCTTCCTGCGTCCGAGTGCATCCGACCGGAAGACGCTCTTTCCCGCCGGCGAGCAGATACGGGAACATCAGCAGGTTGTAGCGGTCGATCAGATCGGCCTCGCCCAGGCGGGTCGCGAGCTCCGCGCTGCCGTGGATGAAGATGGCGCCGTCGCTCGTCTCCTTGAGTCGCGCCACGTCCTCCGTGCTGCGCAGGATGTGCTGGGAGCCCCAGCCGTCGACGAGGTCGCCTTCGCCGATCGATGTCGAGACGATGTACTTCGGCAGGCCGTTGTAGTCGGCGTGATCCGCGGACCGGGGCCAGACCGCCGAGAAGGCGTCATAGCTGCGGCGTCCGAACATCAGCGCCGTGGTCTCGGTCAGCTCCTCGCCCTTCAGGGCGTACACCTCGGGCAGGAACGGGGTGTCGAACACCCAGCCGCCACCCGGGTGTCCTTCCCGGGCCGAGCCGGGCGAGTCGACGATTCCGTCAACGGTGATGAAGCCGGTGTAGACGAGTTCGCAGGTCATGATTCTCCTTGTGGATGCGCCGCCGTGATGCGGCCTCACTCATACGTCGAACGAGAAGGCATCCGATCGACAACCTACGGGGGAATCTTTTCGACTCAGTTGAAGTCGCCGCCGCCACCGCCGCCGAAGTCGCCGGGGGCCATGTCCTTGAAGCGGGAGTAGTGGCCCTGGAAGGCGACGGTGATGGTGGCGGTGGGGCCGTTACGGTGCTTGGCGACGATCAGGTCGGCCTCGCCGGGACGCACGTCCTTGTCGTAGGCCGCCTCGCGGTGCAGCAGGATCACCATGTCGGCGTCCTGCTCGATCGAGCCGGACTCACGCAGGTCGCTGATGGCGGGCTTCTTGTCGGAGCGCTGCTCGGCACCACGGTTCAGCTGCGAGAGCGCGATCACCGGCACCTGAAGCTCCTTGGCGAGCAGCTTCAGCGCACGCGAGAACTCCGAGACCTCCTGCTGCCGCGACTCGACGCGCTTGCCGCTGGTCATCAGCTGCAGGTAGTCGATGACCACCAGCCGCAGACCCGCACGCTGCTTGAGTCGACGGCACTTGGCGCGGATCTCGACCAGCGTCATGTTGGGGCTGTCGTCGATGTACAGCGGGGCGTCGTTGATGCGCCCGCGCGTCGCGGCGACCGTCGTCCAGTCGCGCGGGTCGAGCGTGCCCTTGCGCATGTTCTGCAGCGGGATCGCGCCTTCGGCACTGAGCAGGCGCATCGCGATCTCGCTGCGCCCCATCTCGAGCGAGAAGAAGATCGACGGCTCGTTGTGGCCGATGGATGCCGCACGGGCGAAGTCGAGCGCGAGCGTGGACTTACCCATGGCGGGACGTGCGGCGATGACGATCATCTGACCGCCGTGCAGTCCGTTGGTCAGCTCATCGAGTTCACGGAACCCGGTCGGGATGCCGGTCATCGTGCCGTCACGGCCGTTGGCCGCCTCGATCTCCTCCACCGCCGCGTCGACGGCGATCGTGAGAGGCACGTAGTCCTCGGCGGTCTCCGATCCGGTGACCGAGTAGATCTCGGCCTGGGCGTTGTTGACGATGTCCGTCGCATCGCCCTCACCCGCGTAGCCGAGCTGCACGATGCGCGTGCCGGCATCCACCAGACGACGCAGGATCGCACGCTCCGAGACGATGCCCGCGTAGTAGCCTGCGTTCGCCGCGGTGGGCACGATCGAGGTGAGGGTGTGCAGGTAGTCGGCGCCGCCGGCCCTGCCGAGCTCCCCTGTCTTGATCAGCTCGTCGGTGACGGCGACGACATCCGTCGGCTCGCCGTGCGAGTACAGCGAGAGGATGGCCTCGAAGATCAGCTCGTGCTTGGGGACGTAGAAGTCGGCGCCTTTGAGCGTCTCGATCACATCGGCGACGGCGTCCTTCGAGAGCATCATGCCGCCCAGCGCGCTCTGCTCGGCGAGCAGGTCGTGCGGAGGTGTCCGCTCAGGTGGGCGCGGTCCGCCCAGACGCTCGTCAGAGATATCCGCGATCGACACTCGTGCTCCTCCCCCGCCGGTGGCGACTGATGGCACCTTCTCGGCAAACACGACCGGAGTGGAACCGGCCCGCTCGCACAGCGAATCACGAGTCACCGACATCCGGTCTCCACCAAGTTAGGAGCCGCTCCATCCCCATGCAAGGCACCCTGTGGATAACTTTGTGGAGAGTGTGCGGACAACTCGGGAGTGTCTGTGCAGAACCCCTGTGGAGAACTCGGTGGAGAGATACATCTTCGAGGTTGGATATATCGCTTGATCAGGACTATCTTCATTCACACCCTTGTGGATGAGATTCGACTTCAATGCCAGATTTAAGGTTGACGGCTGGTTACGGGCATGTGCAGAACCTGGGGAAAGTCAAGTCTTGATCTTCCCGCGCGCGGCGGGTTTGTAGAGGATCTCCTCCCGTGTGGACATCCGCCCCCGCACGGGGTATCGTCACAGCGATCGTGTTGCGCGAAATATCGGCGCGACATGCTCCGGGGAAGGAACCACGTGCGGTCAGCGCTCGCCGACTACCGCAGCGCCCGTGGTTGGCTGCTGTGCGGGTTCGGCGCGCTCTTGTGGGCCGCTCTGACCGTCCTTCTCGGCGGTTCCGGGGCCCACGCAACCTCCGCTTCGCCCCATGCTCCGCAGGCCGCCTCGTCCGCTCACTCCCCGCACGAACCCCACCGCACGGCCGATTCGCAGGCGATGAAGCCGCCCGTGCAGGTGGCGCTCCCCCCGAAGGTCTCTGAGATCGTCCAGCAGGTCCGTGAACAGGTCGCGGCCGTCGTGCAGCAGCCGGCCCAGAGCCAGCCCGCAGCTCCTCAGGCGCACCAGCCGGCAGCATCCGCGCAGAAGCCGCAGCATCCCGCAGCACCCGCGCAGAAGCCGGCGCAGGCGCAGAAGGCCGCTCAGGCGCAGAAGGCCGTCCAGGCCCAGCCGTCGCAGGTGCGCCAGCAGACCGCGCCGGCACCCGCACGCGGTCAGGTGCAGGCCCGGCTTCAGAAGGCCGCTGCTGCGCTCCCGACGTCCCTGCAGCGGCTGGCAGACTCCGCTCAGACGTCTGAGGCGACGTCGGCCTTCTCCACCGCCTCCGCGAAGAGCCTGTCCACGGGCTTCGCGATGGATTCCTACCGGGTCGCTGTGCGGCAGGCTTCCGATGACTTCGCGGATGCTGCGGAGCTCTTCGCATCCACGGCGGTACGCGCCCACCAGCACGGCAACCAGACCCTGGCTCACGCCGTGAAGACGGTGCGCGCGGCCCTGAAGAGCCAGTTCAACCAGGCGCGAGGAGACCGCGGGCCCCGCGGCGATCGCGTAGCTGCCGCCGCTGCTGCGAATCCGAAGCCCGCGCACGCTCACGCCATCGCCGCTCCGCGCGTCGCACACGCTGCCAGCGCCCCGCAGTCGACCGCGGCACCGACCGCGCTTGCTGCGGCTCCCCTGCCCCAGACGCCCCAGGGACCGCCTGCGAAGCACGTGGACGTCGCTCCTCGGCATCCCCTCTCCGCCCCGCCGGAGGCGTCGTCCGCCGGCTCCGGCGGCGGCATGTCGGCAGGCGCGGTGCCTGCCGATGTCGGTATCGACGACGCGCTGGGGATGGTCACTCGTGCGGCGCGTGCCGGGCACGAGGTGCCACCGACCGGACCCGTCGGTTCCACCGACGTCTCCCCTGACTGATCAGGACCACTGCGCCCTCTCGACGGCAGCGCTCTGTCTTTCAGAGCCTCTGACCCGTCGCATCCGACGCGGCTTCGAACGCGTCCGCAAGTGATCCACCGATCTGGTCAGGAGACCCGACAATGCGCAGCGTCCTCAGCGACGACAGCCGATTCCGCACGGCATGACGACTTCCGTCGGCATCTGCATCGCCTTCGGGGGAAGGCGATCGGCCGACGGATCGGATGCCACGTCGCGCCCAGCGGCGAATCCCAGCGCCCCGCGCGGCACGGCATCCTTGAGCGACTTCGAGGGGATCCCCTCCCCCTCGTAGTCGCAAACCGAGCGGTCACCGGCCTTCCAGTGCCGGCCGCTCAGGCGGGTGCCTCACTCCCTCATGGTGAGGCACCCGCCCCTTCTTCTCTCCGCCCCGAAAGGATGCGTCCTTCGAGAGATCCGGAGCATCGCCGACAGGACGGGTCTAGTCGACCACCTCGAGGGGACCCTCATCGGGCGTCGGGGCTCGAACTTCGCGAAGTACTCGACCGCCGTCTGCTCGGTGAGCGGCCAGTCGTCAGCCCGTCTGCCATGCCGGTCACCGACTCGGCTCAGGATGGTCTCGAGACTCGTCGCGATGTAGACCGTCTCCGTCACAATGGTCGGCGAGCACCTCTGGGAGACGCACCGGCGGCGCATCGCTTTCGCCGGCGGCCCTTTCGCGATCCGGCAGGTCGCGGACAGATTCACCGGCCTGCAGGAGGCGCTGGCACAGCATGGCTCGTCCTCGGTGGAGGTACTGGACTGCCCGAATCGGTCGATCGACGACGGCATCCGCATCGGCGGCATGCTCGCCGAACGTGACGCGCAGCACAGGCCCGATGCCGTCTTCGCCGTGAACGACATGATCGCGCTCGGGTTGATGCGATCGCTCATCGACGGAGGCATGCGCGTACCGCAGGACATCGCCGTGGTGGGATACGACGACGCCCCTGTGGCGGCGGCATCGATCATTCCGCTCTCCTCCGTGCGCGCCACCAGCTCGGCACACGGACAGGCAGCATTCGACCTGCTGCTGACCTCGATCGAGAACCGCACCGAAGCGCAGCATCTGGTATTCCAGCCGACCCTGCATGCCCGCGCCTCCAGTGCATCCGCCGACGGCAGCTGAGCCCGCGATACGCAGAACGTCCCGCCCTCCGAAGAGGACGGGACGTTCAATGCGCGCGGCGATTACTTCGCAGCGACCACCTGAAGGGTGATCACGGCGGTGACGTCGTCGTGCAGGCGGACGGTCGCCTCGTGCTCGCCGACCGACTTGATCGGGGCGGCGAAGTGCACCTTGCGCTTGTCGATCGAGCCGAGGTCGGCAGCGGCGACAGCGTCGGCCACGTCGGCCGTCTTCACCGAGCCGAACAGGCGACCCTCGGCGCCGGCCTTGACGGCCAGACGCACCTTGGTGCCCTCGAGCTTGTTCTTCAGGGCCGTCGCCTCGTCGAGGTCGTGGATCTGGCGCGCCTTGCGAGCAGCCTGGATCGACTCGACCTGCTTGGCGCCACCGCGGGTCCACGCGACAGCGAAGCCCTGCGGGATGAGGTAGTTGCGGGCGTACCCGTTCTTGACCTCGATGACGTCACCGGCGCTTCCGAGCCCGGCGACCTCGTTCGTGAGAATCAGCTTTGCCATTTTCGTACCCCTTAACGGCCAGCGCCGGCGTAGGGCAGCAGGGCCATCTCGCGAGCGTTCTTGATCGCCTTGGCGATCAGACGCTGCTCCTGGACCGAGACACCGGTGATGCGACGGGCGCGGATCTTCCCACGCTCCGAGATGAACTTGCGAAGCGTTGCGACGTCCTTGTAGTCAATGACGCCCACGCGGATCGACTTCGCGGGAGCGGTGGGCTTGCCACCCTTCCGCGGCTTGCGGCGATCGCCGCTCGACTTTCCAGCCATGAGTTTTCCTTAAAGATGAGATCGGATGCCTGAGCCCTGAACGGGCTCGGGGATCCAGAAGTTAGAACGGGGTGTCGTCGCCGAAGCTGCCCGGGGTGCTCCACGCGTCAGCGCTCGACGAACCGGGGGTCGACCACGGCTCCTCCGAGACCTGCTGCTGCGGGCGGCCACCGCCCTGGAAGCTTCCGCCACCACCACCGTTGGATGCGGCCCGCGTGACCTGTGCCGTCGCGTATCGCAGCGACGGACCGATCTCGTCAACCTCCAGCTCGATCGCCGTGCGGTTGTTGCCATCGCGGTCCTGGTAGGAGCGCTGACGCAGACGGCCCTGCGCGATCACGCGCATGCCCTTGGTCAGCGAACCTGCCACGTGCTCGGCGAACTCACGCCACACCGATGCGCGGAGGAACAGCGCTTCGCCGTCCTTCCACTCGTTGGCCTGACGGTCGAACGTGCGCGGGGTCGATGCGATGGTGAAGTTCGCCACGGGCAGGCCGTTCTGCGTGTAACGCAGCTCGGGGTCCGCCGTGAGGTTGCCCACCACGGTGATGACGGTTTCGCCGGCCATGATGCTTACGCCTTCGCGGCCGTCTTGGGCTTGCGGGCGGCCTTGTCAGCAGCGCGCTTCGCCTCGGCGGCGACCATGGCCTGTGCCTCTTCGGCGCGCAGGACCTTGGTGCGGAAGACGAGCTCGCTCAGCTTCAGCTGACGGTCGAGCTCCTGGGTGGCCTCGCTCGTCGCGGTGAAGTTGACGACGGCGTAGATGCCCTCGTTCTTCTTGTTGATCTCATAGGCGAAACGGCGCTTGCCCCACACGTCGACCTTGTCAATCGAGCCACCATCGTTGGTGATGACCTTCAGGAACTTGTCGAGGTTGGGGGCAACCTGGCGCTCGTCCAGCTCGGGGGTCAGAATGACCATGAGCTCGTACTGGTGCGTCACTTACCCACCTCCTTCGGACTAGAACGGCTCCCGGGACTTTCCCGGAAGCAGGAGGGTGTGTTGCGTGTCATCCGCTCCTTCGGCATGGCGCCGCCGGGCAGACAACCACAACAGTCTACCGGATCGGAGCGGATGCCGCAGGCCGACCCCTCGCCCAGCCCGGTGCGACGAAAGTCTCGGCGAGGATCGACATTCGTCGAGAGTTCCGTCCCGCCATTGATATTCCAGTATTCCGGTCGCGAAAATGAGAGCGCGCCCCCCCGGCGCACCACAGAACTGGGCTGCCGCCCACCGAACGAAGGAATGAACATGGACGCTGTTCTCGGTCTCATCACCGGTCTGCTCAAAACTCTCCTCGGTCTCCTCGGCGGCCTCGGCGGCTGACCCGAGCGGGCCGGGGATCCGGCCATAGACCAGAGATCAAGTGAAGCCCCGTGAGAACACGGGGCTTCACCTTGTCCGGCTCCGACTGCGGTTACAGTCGGGGGCGGGTGCCCACCAGTCTCCCGACCGGCTCGACGACGGGACTCGGGGCGAGTGAGAAGTCCTCGGCCATGGCATCCGTGACGGCAGCTCCCCGGCGACGCTTCACGCTCGCCAGGAGAGCGATCACCGGCGTGACGACGACCCCAGCCATCCGGCCCGAGATCGAGCGGTCCTCGGACCCGAGCACGTTGTGCCGATGCCATGCCTCGTGCAGCGCGCCGCCGCGCGCCCGCGGGACGGTGCGGGCGGGCAGCATGCCTCTGCGCCGCTGCGCGACCAGGCGCTGCGTCTGCTCCCACCAGCGCGAGTCGCGCGGGTCGTGGAAGTAGTTGGTCGTCGCCCAGCGCGGATTCGGATGCCGGAACCTGCGGGCGACCACGTCATCCGCACCGCCCAGCAGGCCGCTGTCCGCGAAGACCCCGTTGAGCAGTTCCGGGCGCACGCCGAACTCGTCGAGTGCGATCACCGGCACGCCGGCCGCCATCGCCTCGATCGCCGCAGTCGAGCTGACGGTGACGAGTCCCTCGGCGGTGGCGAGCGCCTCCGCCATCGGAGCGAACGAGAACACCAGGTTGTCCGGCGCGTTCTCGAGCAGCTCGGTGTAGCCGTCGCGCTCCTGGTGCGCCTCGACCTCGCCGGGCCGCGAACGCAGCTTCACCACGACGCGGCGTGCGGGATCGGCCACGGCCGCGAGGCGCAGGATCTCCGCGATCCGGCGACGGTCGTCGCGGGCCGCCGGCACCAGGGCCTGCGCGGCGAAGACCAGGTCGGTGCCGCCGGCGCGCTCGGAGGTGCGGTGCGCGAACGGCAGCGTGGCCAGGGCGACGGGCACCGTCACACCGATCGCACGCCCCAGGCGCGCGTATGCGGCGACCTCCCTGCGGGAGTGCACCACCATCAGATCGCAGTGCCGGCGGTACTCCAGAGCTCCGCGCAGCGCGGGAATCGACATGCCGGGCAGCCCGCTGACCACGACCGGACGACGGCTGAGACGGTCGATCTGCCGACTCATCAGACGCACGAACGGCGCCCGGCCCGCCAGCACCACGACATCCGGCACGTCGCTGGCGAGCCAGTCGACGACGTCGGCGAAGGCGATGCGCGTCACGCTGCGCGGATCGCCGGCGAACCGGGTGCCGGCGAGCGCAGCATCCTTCTGCGCATCGCTGACGACCAGCGGCGTCTGCACCAGCAGCAGGTGCTGGCTGATGTCGTCGACGCGGTCCACGAGGTGCGCGGCCCACTTGACGAACGAGTCGGCGTCGCCGATCGCGACGACGCGCAGCCGGGGCGGGCGGCTGCCGGGAAAGGTCATGCGCCCACGCGGCGGAGCTTGGCCATCGGCGCGAGCTCGCCGGGGTAGACCCGCTTGACGCCGTCACCGAGGGCCTCCTCGATCACGCGGATGTCGCGCACCAGGCGCTCCAGCCCGCCTGGCTCCAGCGAAGCGGCGTGGTCGGAACCCCACATGGCGCGGTCGAGCGTGATGTGACGCTCCACCGCGACGGCGCCGAGGGCGACCGCGGCGAGGGAGATCTGCAGGCCGCGCTCGTGGCCGGAGTAGCCGACCGGGATGCCCGCGTAGCGGTCGCGCAGCGTGGAGATCATCTTGAGGTTCGCCTCGCCCGGCTCCATCGGATAGGTGGAGGTGGCGTGCATGAGGACCGTGCGGTCGGTGCCGAGGGTCTCGAGCGCGGTGTCGATCTGCTCGATCGTGGACATGCCGGTGGAGAGGATCACGGGCTTGCCGGTGTCGCGCAGGGCCTGCAGCAGCTCGGTGTCGGTCAGGCTCGCAGATGCGACCTTGTGGGCGACGACATTGAGGTCCTCGAGGAACTCGACGCTCGGCACGTCCCACGGGGAGGCGAACCAGTGCAGGCCCGCCATCGTGGCGTAGTCGCCGATCTCGACGTACTCGTCCCGGCCGAACTCCACGCGGCGACGGTAGTCGAGGTAGCTCATGGTGCCCCAGGGCGTCTCGCGCTGCACGTCGCGCATGTGCTCGGGCGTGGCGATCTCGGGCGTGCGCTTCTGGAACTTCACGGCATCCGCGCCGGCGGCGCGCGCCACGTCGATGAGCTGCTTGGCGATCTCGACGTCGCCGTTGTGGTTCAGGCCGATCTCGGCGATGACGTAGGTGGGACGGCCCCCACCGACCACCCGGTCTGCGATGCTGACGGTCATGAGGACGCTCCGTTCGATTGGTTCTCCGGTCCGTCTTCCTGGTCTACGGGCGCCAGATGAACCGCCGTCGTCGCTCGGGTGACCGTTCGCGGAAGCCCGGGCGACGAACTCGCCCGCCGAACCGTGGCCGGCCGCGCCGTGCACGACGCAGATCGGGGGCCGACACGCCACTTTTCGGACCGATTCGCGGGAGACGTCCGAGATCTGGAGTGTCGGCCCCCGAAGTGGACCCGGGGCACAGGGTCAGTGCGGCAGCATCCGCTCGATGACCTCGCGGACGGCGCCCTCCCCGCCGCGGCGGGAGAGCACGACGCGGGCAGCGGCCTTCACCTGCGGATGCGCGTTCGCGACGGCGATCGGCCAGCCGACGATGCCCAGCGCGCCGAGGTCGTTCACGTCGTTGCCGACGTACGCGATGTCGGCCAGGCGGATGCCGTGCTCCGCCGCCCAGGCGGCGAGCGCGGAGGCCTTGTCGTCTATGCCGTGCAGCACGGGCACCTGCAGCTTCTCGGCTCGGCGGGCGACGACGGGGTTCTGCTCGGTGGAGAGGATCAGCATCGGAATGCCGGCGCGGCGCAGCCGCGACACTCCCATGCCGTCCTCTCTGCTCACCCGCACCGACTCGCGCCCCTCGCTGTCGACCGTGGCGGTGTCGTCGGTGTGCACGCCGTCGAAGTCGGTGACCAGGACGGATGCCGTGATCGGCTCGGGCAGGACTTCGGAGATGCGCAGGATCTCGGATGCTCTGTTCGCATCCGCTCCGCGATGCTGCACTTCTCCGAAGTTCTGAGGCGCGGCGGATGCTGCAGCGAGCGCCTCCGCGAGTGCGAGCTGCTGCTCGTCGTCGATCTCGACGGCCGAGCTCTCGGGCACCTCGACGATGCCGACCTGCCCGAAGAAACGATGCTGGAAGCGGCGGAATCCGACGGCGTCGAAGGCGTAGAACGCCCCGGTCTCGAGATAGTGGGGTTCTCGGTCCTGCCGGCGCGGCCTGCGGGCGGCGTCGTGGTTGATCGCGGCGGCCCTGCCCTCGGCGTTGCGTCGCCAGAGGAAGCCATAGGTCTCGTATGCCGAGAAGACGCTGTCGAACCGGCCCGAGACGATCTGTTCGACGGCGTCCGCGATCCCCTCGCTGGGGATGAACGGTGAGGTCGCCTGCACGAACACGATGGTGCCGACCCGCGCCCCCTCGGACTCCAGCACGTCGAGCGCGTGCAGCAGCGCGCTCTCCGACGACGCGGTGTCGCCGGCGAGCTCCGCCGGGCGGGCGATCACCCGTGCACCGGCGCCTTCGGCGACCGCCGAGATGGCGGCGTCGTCGGTCGAGACCACGACGAGGTCCACACCCGATGCCGCGGAGGCCGCACGCACCGCCCGCTCCACGAGCGGAACGCCACCGACCCGCCGCAGGTTCTTGCCCGGCACGCCCTTCGAACCGCCGCGGGCGGGGATGATCGCGACCGTGAGCGCCGTGGGATCCGTCATGACCGCTCCTTCTCGCACTTCGTCACTTCACGCCGGGAAAGCCGAGCCTGCCGCACGCCCGGTGTGCGATGCACACCGTTCAACGACCACTCGCCGCCTTCCACACCCTGGCGGCGCGGCGCTTCGCGCCGGCCGCGGTGAGCCGCAGCTCCTCGAGCCGTCCGATGCCCCCGGCCGGCTCGATCAGGCGCTGCATCCGGGTCGGCGCCGGCGCACCGGGCAGCTCGAGTGCCCGCAGCCGGGACGGCGGCACGTACCGCTCGCGCTCCGCCTTGGGCAGCTCGCCCAGCAACGACACCGCGTGGTCGCGCAGGTGCGCCATGATCTCGGGCTGCATCGCGTAGCCGACCGCCTCGACGAGCCCGCGCAGGTCCGAGATCGACCGCTCCATGGCGTCGACGATCGTCGCAGGCATCCGATTGCTGTTCTGATAGGGATGCAGTCGCGCGAGCACGGTGCCCGTCCCCACCGCGTGCACGCGCGTCCCGTGCAGGGCGCGCACGGTCGGCAGGGCTGTGGAGAACCCGGCGACCACGTCGGTCGCCCCCAGGCGGGCGGCGACGTGCTCGGCGGGCTGGTCGCCCGCGTACACGGCGAAGTCGATGCCCCGCTCCCCCGCCCGCGCGGCGAGTGAAGCCGTCAGACCGGGCGCGGCGGAGGGATGCGGCTTGAACACGATCCGCTGCACCCCGGCGTCCGCCGCCCGGTCGATCATCGCCACCTGCATGGCCTGCTCCTCGGCGGCCGACACCAGACCGAGCGCCGCCAGGTACTGACCGAGCACGAGCCCGGTGGGCGCGGGGTCGTCGGCGAGCGCGTCGAGTGCGGCATCCGGCTCCGCCTCGCCGACCTCCTGCAGCACCGCGCCGAACGCGGGAGGCGGAACGGGCACGCACACGGCGTCGGTCGAGGCGAACACGAGCGGCTCCACGCCGGGCACGACGTCGGGATGCACGACACGGCCGACGCGTTCGGTGATCCGCCGCGGCAGCCGGCTGCGGATCGGCGCATAGGTCATCAGCCCGTCGCCGATCACGCCCAGCTGCGCGTCGTGGAAGAGGGCCATCAGCGTGCGCGCCGGGGCGACCTGCGGCGACTGCACGAACAGCTCCAGCTCCGCACCGCCCATTCCCCACGCCCGCCGGAACAGCCGCTCCAGCATCGGCAGGTCCTGCTCGTCCGGCTTCCAGGCCGTCGGATGCTGCGGGTCGATCAGGGCGTTCAGAGGCTCCACGCGGTCGAACCGGGCGCGCAGCGCGGCGAAGCGCGGCGAGGTGGCGAGGTCGATGGCCGTCTCGGGCACGGATGCCGTGTTCATCGGCACGAGGATGCGCTGCTCCGCCTCCCCGAGCAGCCCGGCGTCGAGCGCGGCCGCCGCGGCCATCAGGCCGTAGCCGCTGTGCAGCGCGAACAGCTGGATCATGCGTGATCCGCCTCCCTCAGCACGCGCGCGAGGACCCGCCGGCGCGGCCCGCCGATGCGGTCGATCGCCGCCTCGGCCTGGTCCCGGGGAAGCCGGGCCAGGAGGTCCCGGATGCCGGTGCGCAGCCGCCTGCGCAGGGTGGGCTGCATGCGGCGAGCGCGCACCAGGTGGTGGGAGCTCAGCGCCAGCACCGAGAAGACGGCCTTGGGCAGCATCCGCTCCGCCTCGCGGTCGGCCTCCACGAGATCGAGGACCTCGCCGAGTGCGCGGGTGAAGTGCAGCTGCCGATGGTCGAGGGTCTTCGACAGCGAGTCGGAGAGCCCGCGCCGGTACAGCAGGTGAGGTGCGTCGACCACGGCGAACGACTCCGCCTCCAGGTGCAGCCGCCAGATCCACGGCCGGTCCTCGGCGGTGAACAGGCCGTCGCCGAAGCCGGCCAGTCCGCGGTCGAGCACGCGGCGGTGCAGCATCCCCGCCCACGCGTACGGGTAGTCGACCATGCTGCGGTCGTCGACGGGCAGGATCGCGGCGCGGGGGTCGGCGACCACCCCGCGATGCGTGAACGGCGCGCGCACGAGCGTGCGCTCGGAGCGCTTGACCGCGACGTGATCCGTGCGCACGAAGTCGCAGTCCAGGTCGTGCAGCGCGGTGGCGAGCATGGGCAGGCGACCCGGCTGCATCCAGTCGTCGCCGTCGAGAAAGGTGAACGCCTCGCCCTCGACGTGCGCGAGTCCCTGGTTTCGGGCGGTGGCGAGCCCCCGCGGCACCGGGTTGACGACGACCTCCGCGTGCGGGAACCGCGCGGCGTACTGCCGCATGACCTCGCCGGTGTGATCCGAGGACCCGTCGTCGATCGCGACGAGCTTCAGCTGCGCCGGGTCGTCGAACTGCCGGGTGAGCGTCTCGAGCGCGGTGCCGATGTACTCGCCGGCGTCCTTGGCCGGCACGATCACGGTCACGGTCGGGGATGCCACCGGGTCATGGTGCAGGGCCGCGCTTACACGCTGCCGACGCGCGGGTGAACGGCGGGTGACGCGGTCAGCGCTTCGCGAGGGCGCTGGAGAGGCGGTGCTCTCAATCCACGGCTCCGCGCGGAACGATCCATTCGTGACGAAACTCCGGCGCGATGTCCGCGACGTGCTCGAAGTCCGCGTCATAGTGAACGACGGAAACGCGCTGCGTCGGCGTCGTGTGCCTGATCGCCGTGGCGGCGATCTGCAGATCGCTCACTCCGACGGAGCGCCCCTTTCCCGCGACGAACAGGCGCCTCTGCAGATCGAGCGCGAGCCGTGCGACCTCGGCATCCGATTGGAGGAACAACTTCGCCCGTGCGTTCGCGGTGCGGATGCGGTCGTAGTCGTCGGCCGAGCGCGCGGAGTACGCCTCTTCGAGAAGCTGGGGCAGGCAGCCGGCCAGTTCCCCTCGATCCAGCAGATCCACGAGCGCAGCCGCGACCTCATCCGACCGGTGCAGGCGCTGCAGCACTGAGTTGTCGACAAGGAACAGCAGCTTCACCGCTGCGCGTCCTCGATCACCTTCACGTCGTCGAGCTCGGCGTCGACTCCCCCGCGCAGCAGGTCGACGTATCCCAGGGCCTCGTACCGGCGCACGACCTGACCGAGCGCGTCGTTGACCACCGCCTTCTTGGTCGGCGCGCCGGTGAGCCTCATGGCTTGCTCCAGCAGCGCATCGTCGATGTCGATGAGCGTCTTCGTCATGGCACCACCTCCTCGAATATATCTTACCTGATCTTCGAGTATATCTGCTCTCTGGGAACGCCAGTCGGGCGAAGCCACGATCAGACCCGCCAGGTACCGTTGTGCCATGGAGTGGATCGCTGACCCCTCCCCAGGGGCATGGCTGCGCGAGCGGCTCGACCAGGGGTGCGCCACGATGCACTGCGTGGTGCCGCGCGGGTTCCCGGCGTACGCGCGCGTCTTCCATCCGGCCTACGTGCGGTCGCTGCCGGGTCGCGCGGTGCCGACGCCGCAGGAGTACGCGCGGATGCCGGATGCCGAGAGCGCCGCTCTGCACGGCGACTACGTCGACGAGACCGCGACCTGGGCGGAGACCGCGGAGGCGTTCGGCACGCAGCTGCATCCGCTCGTCCAGTGGCAGCGGCTGGTGCGCACCCCCGCCGACGGCGACTGGCGCACGAGGATCGCACCGGACGGGCGCGAGTTCACCTCGCCCGAGGAGGGGTCGATGCCGCCCGAGCTGCTGGCGGCGATCGCCCGTCACCTGGTCGCGCACACCTCGACTCCGGATGCCGGGTTCGCCGCGCTCTGGGAGGGCCGCGGCGGCCTGCTGGGGCACTTCGGACAGACTCCCTCGCGGACGTTCCTGATGTTCGGCGACGAGCCGGACCACGAGCAGATGCTGGAGCGCAGCATCCACAACCCGTTCGAGGACGCGTTCCGCAAGCCCAGCTGGCAGCCCGGCATCCTGTCGGAGGAGATCTCGAAGGGCGCGCGTCTGGAGCTGCCCGGCCGCGACCACGTGCTGTTCTCCGCACCGCCGCGGGCGTTCGCCGATCCCGACTGGGTGCTCGACGCCCCCTGGCGGGACGTGGAGGCCGAGGAGCACGGCTTCTCGCCGTCGGCGCAGCATCCGAGCCTGATCTGGCCGGAGGACCGGGCGTGGGTGCTGGTCAGCGAGATCGACTACGACTCCACCATCGTCGCGGGCTCGGCGGACCTCATCCGCGTGATCTGCGACGATCCCGCCGTCGAAGCGCTGCCCGTCACGGAGAACGCCGATCTGACCTGGGATGCCGACGAGGTGAACCGATGACCAACCCGCCGACGCAGATGTACCCGTTCGACACGCGGCCGCTGACCGATCCGGTCGACCCGCGCGCGGTCAGCGACTTCTGGCGCTCGATCCGCTCCCGCTACTCCACCTCCACGAGCACGATCGTGGCCTGGGTGATCATCGGCGTCGTCGCCGTCATGATCCTCGTGCCGATGTTCGGGATCACCGTGATCGGGATCACCGTGATCGGCATCATCGCCAGCGGTTCCGGCATCGGGCCGGTGGGGGGCGTGTTCAGCATCCCGCTCCTCATCATGCTCGTCGCCCTGGGCGCGGGCGTGCCGATCGGCATCGTGACCATGCGCCGCAAGCGCGCTGAGGCGTACCGCATCGCGCAGTTCGCGGCCGCGAACGGCATGGCCTACGAGCACCAGGTGAACCAGCCTGCGCTGCCGGGGATGATCTTCGGCAACGGGTCCAGCCGCGTGGCGTCCTCGCTGGTGCGCGGCTACTCGCCGCGGTTCGTGGAGTTCGGCAACTACCGGTACACGACCGGCTCGGGCAAGAACCAGACCACCCACCACTGGGGCTACGTCGCCGTCAAGCTCGACGTGCCGCTGCCGAACATCGTGCTCGACGCGCTCGGCAACAACGCCCTCGGCAGCAACCTGCCCGCGACGTTCTCGCGCGATCAGCGCCTCTCGCTCGAGGGCGACTTCGACCGGTACTTCTCGCTGTACTGCCCCCGCGGCTACGAGGCGGATGCCCTGTACCTGTTCACGCCCGACATCATGGCGCGCTTCATCGACCACGCCGCGCAGCTCGACGTCGAGATCGTCGACGACTGGATGTTCCTCTACATGCAGCGGCCGGCGTCGACGACGGACGCCGCCACCTGGGCGTGGCTGTTCGGCACCGTCGGCGCCCTGATGACGAAGTTCGACCAGTGGGCGCGCTGGCGTGATGACCGGCTGCGCGAGGCGCAGTCATCCGCGATGTCGCTGCCCGCCGCTGCCCCGCTGCAGCCCGGGATGCCGGCGCCGTCCGCTCCGGCGGGATTCGTCGCGATCCCCGCGCCCGCCGGACCGCTGCCGTTCGCTCCGCCCGCCGGGATGCTGGCACCGCCGCCCGGCGTCGCCGTGCAGGGGCGCAGGCTGAAGCGGGGCGTCTCGTGGGTGACGATCGTGGCGATCCTGCTCATGCTGGGCTTCTTCTTCGTGCCGCAGTTCCTGGGCGTGCTGGGCTTCGCCCTGTTCCACTGATCCCGGAGGCTCAGGACTGCGCGGGCGCGAGCCCGAAGTACTCCAGCTCCGCGTCGTTCAGCATCCGCGACCGGGTGAGGAACCGCATCCCGGTCGGACCCTCCACGCTGAACCCGGCACCGCGGCCGGGGACCGCGTCCACCGTCAGGTGCGTGTACTTCCAGTACTCGAACTGCGACTCCGACATGTACATTTCGACCGGCGCGTCCAGCCCCACGTCGAGATCGCCGAGCTTCACGTCGCTCGGCCCCGTGATGAACATGCCCACCGGGTAGCACATGGGCGACGACCCGTCGCAGCATCCGCCCGACTGGTGGAACATCAGCGGGCCGTGCTGCGCCGTGAGATCGCGGATGAGGGATGCCGCGGCATCCGTGACATCCACCCGCTCATACCTGCCGATGCTGACCATGTGCCCTCTTCCCTCCTGCGTGAATGGAATCCGGGCGGGGCCTCTCGGCCCCGCCCGGACGGTGGATCAGAAGAAGCCCATCGGGCCCTCCGCGTACGAGACCAGGAGGTTCTTGGTCTGCTGGTAGTGGTCGAGCATCATCTTGTGGTTCTCGCGGCCGACGCCGGACTGCTTGTACCCGCCGAACGCGGCGTGCGCCGGGTACTGGTGGTACGTGTTCGTCCAGACGCGGCCCGCCTCGATCGCCCGGCCGGCACGGTAGGCGGTGTCGCCGCTGCGGCTCCAGACACCCGCACCCAGGCCGTACAGCGTGTCGTTCGCGATCGAGATCGCGTCGTCGAAGTCGCTGAAGCTCGTCACCGACAGCACCGGGCCGAAGATCTCCTCCTGGAAGATGCGCATGTCGTTGGTGCCCTCGAACACGGTCGGCGCGACGTAGTAGCCCTCGCTGAGGTCGCCGCCCAGGTCGACCCGCTCACCGCCGGTGAGCAGCTTCGCGCCGCCCTGCTTGCCGATGTCGATGTAGCTGAGGATCTTCTCGAGCTGGTCGTTCGACGCCTGCGCGCCGATCATGGTCGCCGGGTCCAGCGGGTTGCCCTGGATGACCTTGCCGACCCGCGCGAGCCCGTCGGAGAGGAAGCCGTCGTAGATCGACCGCTGGATGAGCGCCCGCGACGGGCAGGTGCACACCTCGCCCTGGTTCAGCGCGAACATCGTGAAGCCCTCGAGCGCCTTGTCGTAGAACGGGTCGTCCTCGCGGGCGACGTCCTCGAAGAACACGTTGGGGCTCTTGCCCCCGAGCTCCAGCGTGACCGGGATCAGGTTCTGCGAGGCGTACTGCATGATCAGCCGGCCCGTGGTGGTCTCACCCGTGAAGGCGACCTTGCGGATCCGCTTGTGCTGCGCGAGCGGGGCACCCGCCTCGATGCCGAAGCCGTTGACGATGTTCACGACGCCGGCAGGCAGCAGGTCGCCGATGATCTCGAACAGGAACAGGATGGATGCCGGGGTCTGCTCGGCCGGCTTCATCACCACGCAGTTGCCCGCGGCGAGCGCGGGTGCCAGCTTCCACGTGGCCATCAGGATCGGGAAGTTCCACGGGATGATCTGGCCGACCACGCCCAGCGGCTCGTGGAAGTGGTACGCGACCGTGTTCTCGTCGAGCTGGCTGATGCCGCCCTCCTGGCCGCGCAGGACACCTGCGAAGTACCGGAAGTGGTCGATCGCCAGCGGGATGTCGGCGGCCAGCGTCTCGCGGACCGGCTTGCCGTTCTCCCACGTCTCGGCGACAGCGATCTCCTCGAGGTGCTGCTCCATGCGGTCGGCGATGCGGTTCAGGATCACGGAGCGCTCGGCGGGCGACGTGCGCTTCCACGACTCGAACGCCTTCCAGGCGACCTCGACCGCGCGATCGATGTCCTCTGCCGTACCGCGGGCGATCTCGGTGAACGGCTTGCCGTTGACGGGGCTGATGTTCTCGAAGTACTGCCCCTTCACGGGATCGACGAACTCGCCGCCGATGTAGTGCCCGTAGCGCGGGCGGTAGTTCGCGATGGCCCCCGGGCGCCCGGGGGCGGCATAGGCGGTCGACACGCTCTCCTCGACGATGGTCATGGCGTCTCCTTCGACATCCGGCGGCTCCTATGCCGCACGATCTGATGCGTCGAAAGTAGGTCGCCCGAGGTTGCAGTCCCGTGCGTCACGTTGCATCCGGTTGCGACTAGCGGGATGCCTCGAGCTTCTCGATCCGGCTGACCAGCCCCGCTCGCCGCGGCGAGCGCGCCGGCAGCATCTCCAGGCACAGGCGCAGCACCTCGGCGTCGTCGGCTCCCTCGGGGATGTCGGCATAGCTCAGCAGCACGTCCACGCTCGCCTCGGTGAGCATCGTCTCGCGCAGGGTGCCGCGCAGTCCCTCCCGCACCTCGACGACACCCGGGGCGTCGGAGTCGGGCAGCACCGGGCCGCGGTAGGCGGAGAGCGCCACCCGGTGAGCACCGCGGTCCAGCAGGGAGAGCACGTTCTGCGCGTCGGTCTCCAACGCGATCGGCAGCCGGTAGGGCCGGGACTGCGGCACGAGCTCGGGGGAGATCCGCTCCAGCACCTTGCGCAGGCGCACCATCTCCGGCCGCAGCGTGTCCGGGGACGCGCCGTCTCCGTAGACCAGCTCGGCCAGCCGGTCCGCCGACAGGCCCTGCCGGTGCACTGCCAGCATGAGCAGGATCTCGGCATGCCGAGCGCTGAGCTCGATGACGCGCTCCCCCGCCGCGCCGTCGGCCGCTCCGACGACCTCGAGACGGGCTCGGTCGCGACCGAGCACCTGCAGCTGGGCTCTCTGCACGCCCGCACGCAGGGGACGGCGGGGAGCGGATGCTGCGGAGGGCGTCTCGGCGCGGGCGCGGAGCCGCGCGATCATCAGCTCCGCCTCCACGGCGCGTGCGGTGGCGTCCACCAGCATCCGCGCCTGCGGCGTCGCGGCCTCGCTCCCGCCGGTCACGTCCAGTACGCCCAGGATGCGGCGCGTCTCGGGGTCGAAGACGGGTGCGGCCGTGCACGACCACGGCTGCACGAGCCGGTTGTAGTGCTCGGCGTGGTGGATCTGCACCGACTCGCCCAGCGCCAGTGCGGTGCCGGGTGCGGCGGTGCCGACGACGCTCTCCGACCAGTTCGCACCCTCCACGAAGCCCATCTCGCCCGACAGCATCCGCTGCTGCAGGTCGCCCTCCACCCACAGCAGCCGCCCCGCGTGGTCGCCGACCGCGACGATCACGCCGGAGTCCTCCGGGGCGCCGGGCAGCAGCAGCGTGCGGATCAGGTCCATCGCCCCGGCCAGCGGGTGGGCGGTGCGGTAGGTCTCCAGCGCCTCCTGCGTGAAGTCCAGCCGCGGCAGCCCTTCGGCGCCGACCCGGTCCCGCCAGGCGCGCTGCCACGACGCCCGCACCATCGGACGCACCTGCTGCAGGCGCCGATCGTCGAGATTGCCGGCGACCAGCTCCTCGTGCGCGCGCTCGATGAGCAGCCGCGACGCCTCCGGCGAGGGGTCGCGCGACGATGACCATCCAGACGGCACGGAGCCTCCGATCGGCGCTGACGGGGTGTGCCCAGTGTAGGTCGGATGCCGGGCCGCGGGGAACGGGTTGCGCGCGGCCCGGCTTGATCGGAGCGGATGCCTGCGGCGTGACCCGCTAGTTGTACTTCCCCGTGAGGCTGTGAACGCGTGCTGAGGGGGTCTGCCCACCGATGCCGGAGCGCGGCCGGCGGGGAGTGTAGGGATGC
>Ga0066256_1001055_pt2 | contig 42499 bp, 35 predicted proteins | sample ThiBio_1000_biof_FD_87107 | JGI IMG/M metagenome (GOLD analysis project Ga0066256, IMG submission 87107) | Wastewater bioreactor microbial communities from Cape Town, South Africa - Thiocy_expt_1000_biof (version 2) | ecosystem: Engineered > Bioreactor > Thiocyanate-remediating >... | reverse complement strand
CGCGTAGTGCCACCAGGTGATCACGATGCACACGAGGTAGAAGGCGAAGAACGTCCACAGCGCGGCGTGGGGGCTGCCGGTCAGCGCGATGGAGCTGCCGTAGCTCTTGGGAATGAAGAACCCGCCGTAGGCCGCCATGGCGGCGGTGAAACCCAGCGTGGCAGCACCCAGGGTGTTGCCTTCCTTGTTGGCCTGGGCCACAGCCGCCGTGTTGCGGGGGTCCACACCGCGCATGGCTTCGGTCAGGAAGATCACGGGGATCATGCGGAAGGTGGAGCCGTTGCCGATACCAGTGGTGAGGAACAGCACCAGGAAGCACACAAAGAAGCCGGCGAACTGGCCTTCGTTACCGCCCGATGGCAGGAACACCGTCACACCGACCACGGCGACGGCCATGACGATGAAGTTCCACAGCGTGACGCGGGCACCGCCGAGCTTGTCGGCCAGCCAGCCCCCAAAGGGCCGCACCACCGCACCCACCAGCGGCCCCAGCCAGGCGTAGGCCAGGGGGTTGATGCTGGGAAACTGGCTCTTGATGAGCAGCGGAAAGCCTGCGGCATAGCCGATGAACGAGCCGAAGGTGCCGAGGTACAGCACGCACATCAGCCAGTTGTGCTTGCGCTTGAAAATGGCGGCCTGCGCAGCGAACGAAGCGCGCGCGTCGGCAATATCGTTCATCCCAAACCAGGCCGCCAGCGCGGTCAGCGCAATCCATGGCACCCAGATGAAAGCGGCGTTCTGCGTCCAGACCTGTGCAGTCTGGCCGTTCTTGACGATGGTCTGGGCATCACCCCCAAAAACTCCAAAGATACCGGCCGTGACGACCAGAGGGCTCAGGAACTGCACCACCGACACGCCCAGGTTGCCCAGGCCCGCGTTCACACCCAGCGCTGACCCCTTGCGCTCTTTCGGAAAGAAGAAGCTGATGTTGGCCATGCTGGAGCTGAAGTTGCCGCCGCCCAGGCCGCACAGCAGCGCCAGGATGAGCATGGTGGGGTAGGCCGTGGTGTTGTCCTGCACCGCAAAGCCGATGCCCAGGGCGGGAATCAGCAGCGAGGCGGTGGAGATCGCCGTCCAGCGGCGGCCACCGACCAGCGGCATCATGAAGGAGTAGAAGATGCGCAGGGTGGCGCCCGACAGTGCGGGCGCGGCCGCCAGCCAGAACAGCTGGTTGGTCGAATACTTGAAGCCGAGGCCGGGCAGGCTCACGGCGACCACGCTCCAGACCTGCCAGATGGCAAAGGCCAGGAAAAGCGCGGGCACCGAGATCCAGAGGTTGAGCTTGGCGATGGCCTCGCCTTCGCGCTCCCAGAACGATTTGTCCTCCGGAGCCCAGAGGGTGAGCAGACGCCCCTGGCGCCCGCTGGTAGTGGTGGCAGACATGGTGAGAGTCCTTGGAAAAAATCAGCGGGCGGCCGTCTGTGCGACGGCGCTTTGCGAACCCATGAGACGGGTGTTGCGCACTTCGGTGAAGTACATCCAGATGAGCGAGACCCACACCACGCCATACATCAGCATGAAAGCGCTGGAACGGATGCCGGTCAGGTCCATCAGTGCACCGAACAGGATGGGCAGGACGAAGCCGCCCATGCCGCCTGCCAGACCCACGATGCCGCTGATGGCGCCGATGTTGTGGGGGTAGTCGTCGCTGATGTACTTGAAGACACTGGCCTTGCCGAAGGCCCAGCAAATGCCCAGCAGGAACATGAGGCCAGTGAACAGGTACACGTTCAGGCCGATGTGGAAGGTCTGCGGGCCGTTGACCGTGAGGATGGTGAAGTCGGTCTGCGGGTAGCTCAGCAGGAACAGGCAGATCCAGCTCACCCACATCACCCACCAGGTCACGCTGTGGGCGCCGTACTTGTCACTCAAAATGCCGCCAATGGCGCGCAGCACTCCGCCGGGCAGCGAGAAGCAGGCGGCCAGCAGCGCGGCCACGCGGATGTCCAGGCCGTATTCGCCCACGTAGTACTGCACCATCCACAGCGACAGCGCCACATAGCCACCAAACACGATGCTGTAGTACTGGCAGTACTTGAGCACCTTGGGGTCCTTCAGCGCCTTGAGCTGGTCGGTGAACTTGACGTTGCTGGGCACCAGGTGGGCCGGGTCGCTGTAGCTGAACAGCCAGAACAGCACCAGCGTGCCGAGCATGATGGCCGCATACACCTGCGGCACCATGGTCCAGCCAAAGGCCACCAGGATCACGGGCGCCACGAACTTGTTCACGGCTGCACCCGAGTTACCCGCACCATACACACCCATGGCCGTGCCCTGGCGATGCTTGGGGAACCAGCGCGCCACATAAGGCGTACCCACTGAGAACGAGCCCCCCGCCAAGCCCACAAACAGGCCGATCGTCAGGAAGTGCCAGTACTCCGTGGCATAGCTCATGAGCCAGATAGCAGGCACGGTGGTGGCCATGACGGCCGCCATCACGATGCGGCCACCGAACTTGTCGGTCCAGATACCCAGGGGCACCCGCACCAGTGAGCCCGTGAGCACGGGCATGGACATCAGCAGCCCGAACTGCGTGGAGTTCAGGTTCAGCATCTTCTTGATGGGGATGCCGATGACGCCAAACATCATCCAGACCATGAAGCAGACGGTGAAGGCGAAGGTGCTGACGATGAGCACCGACCACGCCTGACGGGTGCGCTGCGGGCTGTCGCCCGGCGGCAAAGTTGCGTTGGCCATTGCGCGATTCCTCTCTTTTTGCATGAGAGGAATGGTCGCGTGTGCAGAGGCTTTTGCACATCCTTCGCTAGAGGGTGTGCGGCGCGGCAGAGGGAGTAGTCACTGGGGGTGCGGCATCGTTCGAAAGAACTATGGCGCACGCGTTGGACGGTGCTGCCCCTGCCCGCCAAGCACGCGATGCACGCCGCGTGTGCGGGCGTGCAGACGTCTATGCGTGTGCTATTCGGCGCGCTGCCGGTCCGAGGCGTACACCGCTGCCTGCACGCGCGAGCTGAGGCCCAGCTTGCGCAGGATGTGCTGCACGTGGATCTTCACCGTGGTCTCGGCGATGTCGAGCGTGCGGGCGATCTCCTTGTTGCTCGCACCCCGGGCGATCTCGCGCAGCACGTCTTCCTCGCGCGGCGACAGGGGGGTGAAACCGTTGGGGGCGGCCGCCGCTGCGTCGGCAGGTGGCATCGGCGCGGGGGGCGCCTCGGGCGCGCCCTGCGACTGGAACGCCGCCACGAGCTTGCCCATCAGCTCAGGGCTGACCACGGGCTCGCCCCGGGCGGCGCGGTGAATGGCCTGGGCCAGCAGCTCGCCGTCAATGGTCTTGAGCAGGTAGCCCTGCGCGCCGTAACGCAGCGCGGTCGCCAGGTCCTGCGCGTCCTCGCTCACGGTGAGCATGAGCACGCGCGAGTTGGGCGACACCTCGCGCAGCCCCTGGATCGCATCCACGCCCATCACGCCGGGCAGGTGGTTGTCGAGCAGGATGACCTGCGGCCGCAGCTGGGGCGCAAGCCGCAGGGCCTGCGCGGCGTCTCCCGCCTCGCCCACCACGGACAGGCCCTCGTACTGGCTCAGCAGCGCGATCAACCCGCGCCGGAACAGCGTGTGATCGTCCACCACCAGCAGCGTGACCAGAGGAGAAGGTGCGGTGGCGGAGGCAGCGTGGTTCGTCATGGAGTGGTGGCGGTGTGGGGAATGTCGGCCTGGGCGGCCTGGGCGGCCTGGGCAGCTTGAGCCAATGGCCCTTCAGGAGCAACGGCCACGGTCTGGGCGGGCACGACCGAAGGCAGCTCGATGCACACCCGGGTGCCCTGCCCTGGCGTGGACTCCACCTGGACTACGGCGCCAATGCGCTGGGCCCGCTCGCGCATGATGCCCATGCCCACGTGCAGCGAATCGGGCGGCACGGCCGTCACGTCAAAACCCGTGCCGTTGTCCTGCACCTCAAAGCGCCAGCGGGGGTGGCGGTGCACCAGCACATCGACCCGCGTGGCGCCCGAGTGCTTGCGCACGTTCGACAGCGCCTCCTGCACCATGTGCAGCACCTGGATCTGCACGTCCTGCGCCAGTGGCAGGCCATGGCCCACCATGCCCAGCGTGGTGACCATGCCGGTCTGGTGCTCGAACTTGGACAAGGTGGCGCGCAGCGCCGATTCAATGTCTTCCTCGCTGGTGCGGGTGCGAAAGTGCACCAGCAGTTCGCGCACATCCGAATAGCACTCCCGCACGCCCACATCCAGCTCGCCGATGCTGCGGTCGCGCTTGGCATCGTCGCCACGCGCCACGGCGTCGCGCAGCAGCTGGGTCTGGATCTTGAGGAAGGCCAGCGACTGGGCGATAGAGTCGTGCAGCTCGCGCGCGAGCAGGCCGCGCTCCTCGGCCACGGCCGCCTCGCGCTCCAGCGCGGTGGCACGCAGGCCCTCCATGGCGCTGGCCAGGTGGCGGGTCATGGCTTCGAGCAGGTCGCGCAGCTCGTCGGTCATCTCGACGGGCGATCGGAAGAACAGGTTGACCTCGCCCAGCATGCGCATCTGCATCTTGACGGGGATGGTGACCATGGTTTCAAACCCTGCATCGCGGCAGTGCGGCAAGGCGACCTCGGTGGATGGCGTGATGGGGATGACCCGGGTGCGCGCCTGCTCCTGCGGCTGGCCGCACAGGCAGCTGCCGGTGTGCAGGCAATGTTCGCCCTCGGCCATGGCCACGGGCAGGCCATCGCCGGCCAGCAGCACATAGCGCTCGTTGGCCTCGTTGGACCAGCGCACGGCGGCAGCATCGGCGCCCGCCACGCGGCGGATCTGCTGCACAAAGCCCTGGGCCAGCAGCTCCAGGCTGCTGGCGGTGCTGGCCAGCGCACTGACCTCGTACAGCGCGGCCAGGCGCTGGTTCTGTACGGCGATGCTGGCGGTCTTTTCGCGCCCCTTGTGCTCCAGCTCGTCGTGCGAGGCCTGCAGTGCATGCGCCATCAGGTTGAAGCCCGCCGAGAGCTGGCCGAACTCATCGTCGGTGTCCACCGGCAGCCGCGTGCCCAGCTCGCCCTGGCGCAGCCGGGCCTGGGCCTGCTGCAGGCGCGCCACGGGGTTGATCACCAGCAGATAGCTCACGGCCATGAAGGTGACGGCCGCCACGATGGCCAGCGCCATCATGAACAGTTGGAACAGGTGCAGCGCGGCGGTCCAGCCTGCGATCTGGATTTCGATGGCATCCACAAAGCCGTCCACCTGCTGCACAAAGGCATCGGCCTCGGCCAGGTTCCGGGCACGGTCGGGGGGCAAGGCGCTGACCCACCCGGTGCGGGCCTCGGCCCAGCGGGCGCGGATGCCGTCGAAACGCGTGCGCGTCTCGTCGCTCCACGGCACAAACAGCGGGCGCGACGGATCGCCCGTGCGCAGCAACTCCAGGCTGGCGTCGAACTGGCGCGCGCGCTCCTGCACGGCCTCGGGAGGTTCGGTCTGCAGCACCAGCACCATGCGCAGCATGTTCATGCGCAGGCGGCCCGCCTCGTTGACGGCTGCCGCGCCGCCTTCGAGCTTCCAGGTCACCCACAAGGTGAGCCCGATGGAAGCCAGGGCCACCAGCAAGAATCCGGCTCCCATGGCCAGGAGCTTGGTGGAAAGGGTGGGCCGCGAGCGCATGGCGCAGTGTAGGCAAGGGGTTTTGTGCGGTTCTTGACCTGCGTCAAGTGCGCGCCCGCTAGCATGGCCGGATGCATACACCGAGCTTCCCTGTTCTCCAGTCTGCCCACCGCACTCGCCCTGTACCCCTGTGGCGCCCTGTCTCTGCAGTCCTGGCCGTGGCCTGCCTGGCTACCCTGGCAGGCTGCGCGGGCCCTGCCCTCCAGGCCACGCAATCCCCGTCCACGCAGTCTGCCACTGTGGTGCCCGCGGCAGCCTGGCCGGAGCGCCTGCAGCAATGGCTGCCCGCCGACGTGCTGCTATTGGGCGAACAGCACGACGCCCCGGACCACCAGCGCCTGCAGCGCGAGGCGGTGGCCTGGCTCGCCAGCCGGGGCCAGCTGGCAGCCCTGGTGATGGAAATGGCCGAGCGCGGGCGCAGCACCCAGGGCTTGCCCCGCGATGCCAGCGAGGCCCAGGTGCGGGCCGCCCTGCAATGGGACGACGCGGCCTGGCCCTGGAAGGCCTATGGCCCGGTGGTCATGGCTGCCGTGGGCACAGGGGTGCCGGTGCTGGGCGGCAACCTGCCCCGCACACGCATGCGCGCCGCCATGGCCGACGCCTCCCTCGACCAGCACCTACCCGCCCCGGCGCTGGCCGAGCAGCAGCAGGCCATGCGGGACGGCCATTGCGGCCTGCTGCCCGAGTCGCAAATCGCGCCCATGGCCCGCATCCAGATCGCCCGCGACGCCAGCATGGCCCAGACGGCCCAGGAGGCGTTGCGATCCGGCCAGACGGTGCTGCTGGTGGCCGGTGGCGGCCATGTGCTGCGCCACCTGGGCGTGCCCACACATTGGCCCGCCAGTTTGGTGTCAAAAGTGGTGGTAGCGCAGGTGGAACATGCGCCTGTAGCTATCAAATCAGGTGCACAAGCCGATGCCGTGGTCCAGACCCCGGCGCTGCCACCGCGCGATGTGTGTGCCGAGTTGCGCGAGCAATGGCGCCCTGCGCCGCCGGGCCAGAAGGTCTAAGAGACTGATCTAAATCCGCACCGTCAGCCCTGCTCGGTGGCGGCGGACTCGGCCTGAGCCCGCAGCAACGCCACGAACGCGTCCGCAGGCACAGGGCGGCTGCACAGGTAGCCCTGGTAGGCGTCGCAGCCCCGCTCGCGCAGGAACGCCAGCTGGCCCTCGGTCTCCACCCCCTCGGCCAGTACCGACAGGCCCATGCTGTGCCCCATGGCGATGATGGCGGCGCTGATGGCCATGTCGTCCTCGCTCTGTGGGATGTCGCGGATGAAGCCCTGGTCGATCTTGAGCACGTCGATGGGGAACCGCTTGAGCTGTGCGAGCGACGAATACCCCGTGCCAAAGTCGTCCACCGCGATGCGCACCCCCAGCTCGCGCAGGCGCACCAGCACCTGGCGGGCCTCTTCGGTGCGCTCGGCCAGGGCGCTTTCAGTGATCTCCAGCTCCAGCAGGGCCGCCGGGAACCCGCTGGCCTGCAGCGCGGCCGCCGTGCAACCGGCCAGGTCGGTCAGGTGGAACTGGCGCGGCGACACGTTCAGCGCCAGGGTCAGCGGGGGTAGCCCGGCATCGCGCCATTGCTGCCCCTGGCGGCAGACCTCGCGCACCACCCACTCGCCCAACGGCCCGATCACGCCCGACGTCTCGGCCACAGGGATGAAGCGTGCGGGCGAGATCAGCCCCTCTTGCGGGTCGTTCCAGCGCACCAGGGCTTCGGCGCCCAAGATGCGCCCGGTGGCGATATCAATCTGCGGCTGGTAGTACATCTGCAGATGGCCCTGGGCCAGCGCCAGGCGCAGGCGCGACTCCAGCTCCAGCCGCTCGCGGGCCGCCTGGGTCATGGCCTCGTGGAAGAAGCACCAGGCGCCCCGGCCGCGCGCCTTGGCACCGTACACCGCCGCGTGGGCGCCCTGCAGCAGCAGCTCGGTGGTGCCGGCGTGCTCGGGGAACATGCAGATGCCCACGCTCACGCCCGCCACCACCTCCAGCCCGTCGGGCGAACGCCAGGGCTCGGCCACGGCGCGGATCAGGTGGCGCGCCACGGCGGCCGCACCGTCGGCATGGCGCAGGTTGCGCGCCACCACCGCCAGCTCGTCGCCCGCCATGCGCCCCAGCACATCCCCGGGCCGCAGGGCGGACTGCACCTGCCGCGCAATGTGCTTGAGCACCTCGTCGCCCGTGGCGTGACCATAGCTATCGTTCACATCCTTGAAGCGGTCCAGGTTGAGCAGCAGCACCGCAATGTGCTCGCCGCTGCCCTGGGCCTCCTGCACCGCCAGCTCCAGCTGGTGCCCGAACCAGGTGCGGTTGGACAGGCCGGTGAGCGGGTCGTTGTGCGCCAGGTATTCCAGCTGCTGCTGCTGGGCCTTTTCTTCGGAGATGTCGGTGAACATGCACACGTAGTGCGTGATCTCGCCCGCCGGGTCGCGCACGGCCGACAGCGACATGTGCTCCGGGAAGATTTCGCCGTTCTTGCGGCGGTTCCAGATCTCGCCCTGCCAGTACCCGGTCTCGGTCAGGGCCGACCACATCGCCTCATAAAACGCCTTGTCGTGGCGACCGGACTTGAAGACGCGCGGGGTCTTGCCCAGCAGCTCTTCTTCGGTATAGCCCAGCAGCCGGGTGAACGCAGCGTTGACCGACAGGATGCGGCTGTGGGCATCGGTCACCACCACGCCCTCCATGGTGTTGTCCACCACCGTGGCGGCCAGGCGCTGGCGGGCCTCGCTGCGCTGCAGCGCGGCGCGCGCGGCCTTGATCTCGTCGAGGTCCTGCACCACACACACCAGGTGCGCGGGCTCATCGCCCACTTCGGGCGCCAGGGTCACGGTGCACAGCACGGGCACCCGGCGTCCGTTGTCCAGCCGCAGGCAGTGGCGCTCGCCCACATAGTGGTCGATCTCGCCGGCCAGCAGGCGCTCCAGCTGCGACGCGGCCCAGTCAGGGTCCTGGGCAATCATCACATCGCGGAAATTGAGGCTCAGCGTCTGCACGGGCTCAGCGCCCAGCAGGTCACACAGGCGGGTGTTGGCCCATAAGAATCTGCCATCCAGCGCCACCCGCGCAAAACCGGCGGGCGCATGGCGCACGATCTGCGTCAGCTCCTGCGCCATGGCCATGCGCACCTTTTCGGCGCGGCGCATGCGCCGCAGCAGCCACCAGGCCAGACCGCTGGTCAGCGCCACATAGCCCCAGCCCTTCCAGGTCTGAAAACGGGTCAGCAGGGCCGGGTCGGTCACCCAGTGGGCCAGCAACACATCGCCCGCAAACACCCAGGCCACCCCCAGCACCAGGTACAGCAGCATGCCCCGCCAGGGGACCAGTGATGAGGCATAGCCCTCGTTGCCCATTGCGCTTCTTGCGCTCCTTGTTCAGTCCACTGTTTCACGGTCCCTGGCCCTTGCTGCGACAATTGCACAGCTATGACCAACGCCTACATCCTTACCCTGTCCTGCCCCGACCGCCTGGGGCTGGTGCACGCCGTCTCGGGCTTCTTGCTGGAGCACGGCGGCAACATCGAAGAAGCCGCGCAGTACAACGACCACGCCACGGGCCTGTTCTTCATGCGGGTGCAGTTTGCCTGCGACCAGCACGACCACCCCACCCTCAAAGCGCGCCTGGCCAGCTTTGCCGAGCCCTACAACATGCACTGGAGCCTGCACGCCACGGCAGCCCCCATGAAAACCGTGCTCATGGTCAGCAAGGAAGGCCACTGCCTCAACGACCTGCTGTTCCGCTGGAAGAGTGGCCTGCTGCCCATCGACATCCGCGCCATCATCAGCAACCACCGCGACTTCTACCAGCTGGCGGCCAGCTACAACGTGCCCTTCCACCATATACCGGTGACCGGCAGCACCAAAGCCCAGGCCGAAGCCAAACAGTTTGAGATTATCGAGGGCGAAGGGGCCGAGTTGGTGGTATTGGCCCGTTACATGCAGATACTTTCTCTTGACCTATGTCAAAAGTTGGCCGGTCGGGCGATCAACATCCACCACAGCTTCCTGCCCAGCTTCAAGGGCGCCAAGCCTTACTACCAGGCGCATGACCGGGGCGTGAAGCTGATCGGCGCCACAGCCCACTACGTGACGGCCGACCTGGACGAAGGCCCGATCATCGAGCAGGACGTGGCCCGCGCCGACCACACCGACACGGTGGAAGACCTCACCGCCCGTGGCCGCGACACGGAAAGCCAGGTGCTGGCCCGCGCCGTGAAGTGGCACAGCGAGCACCGCGTGATCCTGAACGGTCACAAGACGGTGATCTTCCGCTAAACCGTTCCGTCCCATGGCCACGGCAGCTCCGTCCTCTTTCCTCAGCAGCGCAGCCCGGCGCATTCCGCCCATCCAGTGTCTGCTGACGTTCGAGGCCCTGGCCCGCCTGCGCAGCGTGACGCAGACGGCCGATGAGCTGTGCGTGACGCCCAGCGCCGTGAGCCACCGGGTCAAGCAGCTGGAGCAGATCCTGGGCGTGCGGCTGTTTGGCCGGGCCGACTTTTCGCTGACCACCGAGGGCAGCGCCTACCTGGCCCATGTGCGCGAAGGGCTGGGCGCGCTGCAGCGCTTTCCGGGTCAGGCGGCTGCGCCCGGGCGCCGGCGGCTCAAGCTGGCCGTGACGCCCACGTTTGCGCGCACCATCCTCATCCCCCGCCTGCGGCAGTTCACCGAGGCGTACCCCGAGATCGACCTGGCGCTGCAGGTCTCCATCCCGCTGCTGGACGTGGTGGCCGAGGACGCCGACCTGATGGTGCGCTTTGGCCCCGGCCACTATGCCGACGTGGAGCATGTGGAGCTGGCCCGCGACGTAGTCACGCCCCTGGCTTCACCCGCCTTCGTGCGCGAACACGGCCCCTTTGATCGCCCCGAGGACCTCGAAGGCGTGCCCCTGCTGCGCAGCCCGCTGGAGCCCTGGCGCACCTGGTTTGCCGCCACCGGCCTGGACTGGGCCGAGCCCAGCGAGGGCTCGCAGTTCAACGACATCGGCCTGATGTGTGACGGCGCCGCTGCCGGCATGGGCGTGGCGCTGGTGCGCCTGAAGCTGGGCGCGCCCTGGCTGGAGAACGGCACCCTGGTGCGCCTGTTTGCCACCGACATCGCCAGCCCCCACGCCCACTATCTGTGCTGGCGCACCGGCACCATGGACCGATGGGAATGCGCGGCCTTTGCCGAGTGGTTGCGCAAAACGATGGCGTAGCAGAGGCATCCCCCTGAGTCGCCTTTGGCGCCTTCCCCCTTCTCTCGGCTGCACCGGGAAGGGGGACGCAGCCCTCGCTGCGGGGCGGCCCTTGCTCGGCTGCCCTCGCCCAAGCCGCGCCCTCCTCCACCAGGTGCAGGCAAAAATTTGCCTCTAGCGCTTTTCCCAAAAGCGCTAGCAGCTATTAATTAATGAGCATCCAGGTGTTTTTTCACAATCCCCTGCAGAAAAGCTCAAGTCCAGGCCCCCAGCCATCCCCTACAGTGACAGCCATGAACACTGCCGCCGCCCCCACCGCAGCCCTGTCCGAACGCGCCGCACGCCAAGCCGAAGTGGTCCAGGCCCTGAGCCGCGCCCTGCCTGCCCACGCACTGCTCTGGCACACCGAAGACACCACACCGTATGAGTGCGACGGCCTCACTGCCTACCGCCAGCGCCCGCTGGTGGTGTGCCTGCCCGAGACCTACGACGAGGTGCAGGCCGTGCTGCAGGTGTGCCACCGACTGCAGGTGCCGGTGGTGGCGCGCGGTGCGGGCACAGGCCTGTCGGGCGGCGCCATGCCGCACGCCTTGGGCGTGACGCTGTCACTGGCCAAGTTCAACCGCATCCTCGACATCAACCCCGAAAGCCGCACGGCCGTAGTGCAGTGTGGCGTGCGCAACCTCGCGATCAGCGAGGCGGCGGCACCTTACAACCTCTACTACGCCCCCGACCCCAGCAGCCAGATCGCCTGCACCATCGGCGGCAACGTGGCCGAGAACTCGGGTGGCGTGCACTGCCTCAAATACGGCCTCACCGTGCACAACGTACTCAAGGTGAAGGGCTTCACGGTCGAAGGCGAGCCCGTCGAATTCGGCAGCGAGGCACTGGACGCCCCCGGCTACGACCTGCTGGCCGCTGTGATCGGCAGCGAGGGCATGCTGGCCGTGACCACCGAAGTGACCGTCAAGCTCATCCCCAAGCCCCAGCTCGCGCGCTGCATCATGGCCAGCTTTGACGACGTGCGCAAAGCGGGCGATGCGGTGGCCGCCGTCATCGCCGCCGGCATCATCCCCGCCGGCCTGGAGATGATGGACAAGCCCATGACCGCCGCCGTCGAAGACTTTGTGCACGCAGGCTACGACCTCACCGCCGAAGCCATCCTGCTGTGCGAAAGCGACGGCACGCCCGAAGAGGTGGAAGAAGAAATCGGCCGCATGAGCGAGGTGCTGCGCGCCGCAGGCGCCACCGCCATCAGCGTGAGCCGCGACGAGGCCGAGCGCCTGCGCTTCTGGAGTGGCCGCAAAAACGCCTTCCCCGCCAGCGGCCGCATCAGCCCCGACTACATGTGCATGGACTCGACCATCCCGCGCAAGCGCCTGGCCGACATCCTGCTCGCCATCCAGGAGATGGAAAAGAAATACCAGCTGCGCTGCGCCAACGTGTTCCACGCGGGCGACGGCAACCTGCACCCTCTCATCCTGTTCGATGCGAACGATGCCGACCAGCTGCACCGCTGCGAGCTGTTTGGTGCCGACATCCTGGAAACCAGCGTGGCCATGGGCGGCACGGTGACGGGCGAACATGGCGTGGGCGTGGAAAAGCTCAACAGCATGTGCGTGCAGTTTTCTGCGGCGGAGAACGCGCAGATGTTCGGGCTCAAGCACGCGTTTGATCCCGCGGGGTTGCTGAACCCCGGCAAGGTGATCCCCACGCTGAACCGTTGTGCAGAGTACGGGAAGATGCTGGTGCGTGGGGGGCAGATCAAGCCCCCCGACCTGCCGCGTTTCTGACCGCCATGAAGGCGCTGCAAGGACTGGCCTTTCTTCTGCTCATGCAGTCGGGGGGCGAGGCACTGTCGCACTTTTTAAAGCTCCCGGTCCCGGGGCCGGTCGTCGGCATGGTGCTGCTCTTGCTCGCGCTGCGCTGGCAGCCGGTGCAGGATGCCGTCGCCCCAGCGGCGGGCTTCTTGCTCCAGCACCTGTCGCTGCTGTTTGTGCCGGTGGGCGTGGGGGTGATGACCCACCTGGCGTTGCTGAGCACCTATGGCCTGCAGTTGGTGGCGGTGATCGTACTGTCCACCTGGATGGGCATGGCGGTGACGGCGCAGGTGTTGCGTCTTCTGCAGCCCAAGGAGAACCATGGCGAACTTCGTTGAGCTGTGGGTGTACCTGGCCTCGGCCCCGCTGTTCGGGCTGACTGCCACGCTGGCGGTGTATGTGCTGGCGCAGGCACTGTCGGTGCGCTCCGGCCACGCACCCTGGGCCAATCCGGTGATGGTGTCGGTGGCCATTCTGGCCAGTGTGATGCTGGCCACGGGCACGGCCTACCCCACGTACTTTGCGGGTGCGCAGTTCATCCACTTCTTGCTGGGCCCTGCGGTGGTGGCACTGGGCTGGCCCCTGTGGCAGCGCCGTGCGGCGCTGCGCTCACGCTGGGCCCGGCTGGTGCTGGCCTCGCTGGCGGGTGGCAGCGCAGCGGCCGCCAGTGCTGTGGGCCTGGGCTGGGTACTGGGCCTGCCCGGTGATGTGCTGATGTCGCTGGCCCCAAAATCTGTCACTGCCCCGGTCGCCATGGGCATCGCCGCGCAGGTTGGCGGCGTGCCCGCCCTGGCAGCCGTGTTCGCGGCCTTGACGGGCATGGTGGGGGCGCTGTCTGCGCGCTGGCTGTTTGGTTTGATGCGCCTGCCCACCGACGCGCAAGGCATGGCGCTGCGAGGCTTTGCGCTGGGTACTGCCTCGCACGGCATCGGGGCGGCGCATGCGCTGCAGGTGCACGCCGAGGCCGGGGCGTATGCAGGGCTGGCGCTGGGGTTGCAGGTGGTGCTGGCGGCGGTGCTGATGCCGTTGGTGTTCCGGTTGTTGTGAGGGGTGTGGCGGGGGCATCGCCTCTCGTCCCGCGCTACGCAGCGCAGCGCTCAGCGGCCCTCACCCACCCCACAAAGCCCGCCCCATGGCTCCCACATGCGACACGCCGAACAGCAGCAGCCCGATGAGCCCGCCCACCACCGTGCCATTGATGCGGATGTACTGCAGGTCCTTGCCGATGTTCAGCTCGATCAGCTGCGTCATCTCCTCCGCATCCCACCGCCGCACCGTATCCTCAATGTGCTGCGCAATGAACGCCGACACATCCGGCGCCAGCCCCTCCACCCACCGCTCCAGCCGGTCATTGAACGACTGCCTGAGCGCCGCATCCCCCGCTAAAGACTCCCCCAGCCACAGCCCCAGCTTGCCCACTTGCCGCGCCAGCACGGAGTCAGCGTCGGCCAGATCGCGCTGCAACGCACCACGGAGGTCCAGCCACAAGGTCTGCACATAGCCACCCACGGTGGCATCGGTCTGCAGCCAGGTGCGGATCTCCTCGCCCTTGCGCGCCCATTCCGGGTCGCTGCGCAGACGCTTGATAAAGCGCTGTACGGCGATATCAAACTGCGCGCGCAAGGCGTGCTGCGGGTTGGCGGCCACATCGGCCATCAGGCTCTCCAGCGCGCGGGCCAGCAGGGCCGAGCCCTTGTCGCCCAGCCAGTCGCTGGGCAGCAACTTCTCGGTGCGCGGGTGGTCCTTCTTGAGCCAGGCCACGATGGACTGCGCGACCCAGGTGCGGGTCTGCTCGTTCTGCAACAGCTCGATGAGCTTGGCCAGCACGTCGTCCAGCAGCGCCTGGTGACGGCCGTTGTGGGTCAGCGTGTCCAGCACGGCCGCCAGCGCACGCGACATGTCCACCTGCCCGATTAAGGCACGCGCGGCCTTGTGGATGAAGCGCTCCACCTGCGCGTCCTGCACCGTCTCCAGCGCGGCCGATGCCAGGCGCGTGGCCTGGTGCCCCAGCAGCGCGGCGTTGCCTGGCGCCGTGAGCCACTGCGCCAGACGCTCGGCCGGGTCGTGCCGGCGGATCAGCGACACGAGCGAAGGCACGTCCAGGAACTTGTCGCGCACAAAGGTGGCCAGGTTGCGGCCGATGCGCGCCTGGTTGCGCGCGATGACTGCGGTGTGCGGAATGGGCAGGCCCAGCGGGCGCCGGAACAGCGCCACCACCGCAAACCAGTCGGCCAGCGCGCCCACCATGGCGGCCTCGGCCATGGCTTTCACGGCGTTGAGCCACAGGCCCCGCTCGACCACGCTGGTGGCAATGAACACGGCCGTGACCAGCAACAGCAGGCCCAGCGCCTGCCGTTTGGCACGCCGCAGGGCGAGGGTTGCGCTGTCAGCCTCTGGCTTCATCCGGGCCCGCCCACTGCCCTGGCGTGCAACCCGTCAGGCAGCCGCCGCAATCTGGTCCAGCGCCTTCGACAGATGGCCCACCGTGCGGTCCACGTTGTGCCACTTCTCCAGGCCGAACAGGCCGATGCGGAAGCTCTTGAAGTCCGGCCCTTCATCGCACTGCAGCGGCACGCCCGCAGCGGTCTGCAAACCGACTTCGAGGAACTTCTTGCCGTTCTGGATGCCGGGGTCGGTGGTGTAGCTCACCACCACACCGGGCGCCTTGAAGCCCTCGGCCGCCACGCTGGGGAAGCCGCGCGACTCCAGCAGCGCACGCACCTTGGCGCCCAGTTCGATCTGCTCCTCGCGCACCTTGGCAAAGCCATAGGCACGTGTCTCGGCCATCACGTCGCGCAGGCGCACCAATGCATCCGTGGGCATGGTGGTGTGGTACGCGTGCTGGCCCTTTTCGTAGCCCTCGGCGATCTGCATCCACTTCTTGAGGTCGCACGAGAAGCTGCTGCTTGTCGTGCCCTCGATGGCCTGGCGTGCGCGTTCGCTCAGCATCACCATGGCACAGCAGGGCGAGCCGCTCCAGCCCTTTTGAGGGGCGCTGATGAGCACGTCCACACCCGTGGCCTGCATGTCCACCCACATGGCGCCCGACGCCACGCAGTCCAGCACAAACAGCGCGCCCACCTCATGCGCAGCCGCCGTCAGGGTGCGGAGGTAGTCGTCAGACAGGATGATGCCGCTGGCCGTTTCCACATGCGGGGCGAACACCACCTTGGGCTTTTCGGCGCGAATGGTGGCTGCGACTTCGTCCGCCGGGCATGGGGCCCAGGGTGCCTGCGGGCCGCTGCCCTGCTGGCGCGCCTTGCACACCACCGAGCCGCCGCCCAGGCCCTTGTCGGCGTCAAAAATCTGCGTCCAGCGGTAGCTGAACCAGCCGTTGCGCACGATGAGCACCTTTTCCTTGTTGGCAAACTGGCGCGCTACAGCCTCCATGCCGAAGGTGCCACTGCCGGGCACCAGCACGGCGGTGTGGGCGTGGTAGACCTCTTTGAGCGTGCCCAGAATGTCCTGCATCACGCCGTTAAAGCGCTTGGACATGTGGTTGAGCGCGCGGTCGGTGTAGACCACCGAAAATTCGAGCAGACCATCGGGGTCGATATCGGGCAAAAGGCCGGGCATGGTGGGTCTCCGCGTGTGAAACTGGGGGAAGAAACAAGGCGATCGGACCAGCTTATCATGGCCCCGCACCTCCAATGGTCGCAGCGCCATGCCGCCAAAACCCTTCCAGTTTCTGCCCACCGCACTGCCTGGCATCGACGCGATGCAGGCGGACTCGCACTTCGCCTTCGGCAGGCACATGCACCTGCAGTTTGGCCTGGGCGTGATCGACCGGGGGGCGCAGAAGTCGTTCAGCGGCCGGGGCACGGTGGAGTCACTCCCTGGCGACACCATCACGGTCAACCCTGGCGAGGTCCACGACGGCAAGCCGCTGGGCGACGGCGGCCGCGCCTGGCGCATGCTGTACCTGGAGCCCGCCCTGGTGGCCGGTCTGGCGGCCGAGGTGCGCCCCCGAACGCCCGGAGCAGGCTTCGAATTCCACGCGCCCAACCTGCGCGATGCGCGGCTTGCCGCGCAGGTTCGTGCGCTGTTCGCGGCCGCCACGCGGCACCCCCGCCACGCGGCAGCGCCGCTGCAGGTCGAGGAATGCCTGCTACGGATCCTGGCGTGCCTGCTGCGCCCGGCGGACAAGGGCAGGCACATCGCCGCGTCCGTTGCCAACGCCCGCGCCATGGTGGACGACGACCCGACCATGGCCTGGAGCCTTGCCGACCTGGCCCGCGAGGTCGGGCTGAGCCGCTACCAGCTGGTGCGGCAGTTCGCACAGGCCACGGGACTCACGCCGCACGCCTACCTGGTACAGCGCCGTCTGCACCACGCGCGGCGGCTCATGCGCGCCGGCACGCCCCTGGCCGAGGTGGCCGCCGCCAGCGGCTTTGCCGACCAGAGCCACCTCACACGCCTGTTCGCACGCACCTTCGGCACCACGCCCCACGCCTACCTGCGCGCCCACCGCTGAGGCGCTGCAATTTTGTTCAAGACGCGGGATCGCGCGTGCGGCGATGCTGCGGACTTCTCCACTCCACTGCATGCCGCCGCTGTGCGGCTTCAAAGCGCCATGGGCATCGAATTCCTCATCACTTCCCTCGTCGTCGTCATCTCGCCCGGGCCGGGCGCCCTGCTGACCGTGGCGGCCGGGCTGTCGGGCGGCGCGCGGGCTGCGGCCGTCACGGCCCTGTGGTGCACGCTAGGCATCGTGCCGCACCTGCTGGCCGCAGTCACCGGCCTGGCCGCGCTGCTCCATGCCAGCGCCACCGCCTTCGACATCCTGCGCTACGCGGGGGTGGTCTACCTGCTGTACATGGGCTGGGCCACCTGGCGCTCCCCTGCCGCGCTGGAGGTGCGCGCCGACGCGCCCGCGCGCTCCACCGGAGGACGCATCGCCGAGGCGATGCTCGTCAACCTGCTCAACCCCAAGCTGTCGCTGTTCTTCCTCACGTTCCTGCCACAGTTCATCGCGCCGGGCGAGACGCAGCCGGCAGAGCGCATGGCGCAGCTGTCACTGGTGTTCATGGCCATGACGCTGGTGGTGTTCCTGGGCTACGGCGTCTTTGCCGCGCGGTTCCGCGACCAGGTGCTGCAGCGCCCGATCGTGCTGGTGTGGCTGAGGCGCGGCTTTGCCGCAGCGTTCGTGGCGCTTGGGGGAAAGCTGGCGCTGATGCAGCGCTAGCCAGGCGACCCTCCCCTGCTCACCAGGTGTCGACGAACCGGTGCCCCAGCGGCGCCACCTGGGCCGACGCCCGCCCGCGCGCCAGCCACGCGCGCGTGTCGGCCGGGTCGATCACCGCGTCGACCTCCAGCGTGGCCGCCATGTGCATGGCCTCGCCGTTGGCATACGACTTGGCGAGCAGCTTGGCAAACAGCGCGTCGCGCTCGGCGCCCTCAGGCAGGGCCTCCAGCTCCTTGCGAAAGCCCAGGCGCACCGCGCCTTCGAGCCCCATGGCGCCGAACTCGCCCGTGGGCCAAGCGACAGTGAACACGGGCGCATGAAAGCCCCCGGCCGTCATGCCCATGGCGCCCAGGCCGTAGCCCTTGCGCAGCACCACGCTGAAGGTAGGCACGCGCAGGCTGGCGGCGGTGACGAACAGACGGCTCACATGGCGCACCTGGGCCGTGGCTTCGACCTCGGGGCCAACCATGAAGCCGGGCGTATCCACCAGGCTCACGATGGGCAGACCATGCGCGTTGCACAGCTGCATGAAACGCGCGCCCTTGTCGGCCGCATCGGCGTCGATGGCGCCGCCCAGGTGTTGCGGGTTGTTGGCCAGCAGGCCCACAGGGCGGCCTTCGATGCGCGCCAGCGCGGTGTGGATGCCCGCGCCAAAGCCGGTGCGCAGCAGCAGCAAACTGCCTTCGTCCGCCAAGCCAGCCATCGCCGTGCGGGTGTCGTACACGCGCAAGCGGTTCTCGGGCACCACGGCGCGCAGCAGGCGCTGGTCGGGTGCGGACCATTGCGATGTGCGGCCCTGGAAGAACGACAAGTAGTGGCGCGCGGTCTGCACCGCCCCGGCCTCGTCATCGACCAGCACGTCGATCACGCCATTGGCATGCTGCACGCGGCTGGGGCCGATCTGCTCGGGCTTGAACACGCCCAGGCCACCACCTTCGATCATGGCCGGGCCGCCCATGCCGATGTTGCTGGCGCGCGTGGCAATGATCACATCGCTGCAGCCCAGCAGCGCCGCATTGCCCGCAAAGCAGCGCCCCGCCGCGATGCCGATCACCGGCACCTGGCCCGACAGCGCGGCGTAGCTGGCGAAGGTGTGCACATGCAGCCCCGCCACGATGGGCATGTCGGTGTCGCCCGGCCGGCCGCCGCCGCCCTCGGCAAACAGCACCACGGGCAGCTTCTGCGCGAGGGCAATGCCGAGCATGCGGTCGGTCTTGGCGTGGTTGCGAGCGCCCTGGGTACCCGCGAGCACGGTGGCGTCGTAGGACATGACCACGGCGCGGGATTTCTCTTCGCCAAACAGTGCGCCGTTGATGCCGCCAATGCCCGTGACCATGCCGTCGGCGGGCGTGTTGGCAATCAGGTCTTCCTTGCTGCGGCGGCGCGTTTGCGCGGCGATGGCCAGGGCGCCGTATTCGATGAAGCTGCCGTCGTCGCAGAGGTCGGCAATGTTCTCGCGCGCGGTGCGGCCGCCTTGCGCGTGGCGCTTGGCGATGGCCTCTGGCCGTGCGGCGTCGAGCGTGAAGGCGTGGCGGTCGATCACGCGCTGCAGGTCGGCGCGGATGTGGTCGGGGTCATGTGCGGCGCTGCCCTGCACGCCCACATCGGCCGCGTCGTCGACGGCCTCCAGCACCAGCAGCGGCTGGCCCTGCACCACGTAGCCGCCGGCTACAGCCAACAGTGCGCCCACGCGGCCCGCGTGTGGCGCGAGCAGCACATGCTCCATCTTCATGGCTTCGAGCACGGCCAGCTCGGCGCCTGCGGCGACCACATCGCCCTCGGCCACGCTCAGCTGCACGAGGCGGGCGGGCATGGGGGCCAGCACGGCGCCTTCGGGTGCGTCAGAGGCGATCTGCGGATCTTTTTGCTCTGCAGCGCTAGTCGAATATGCCTTTTTAGCTATATCTTTGGTAGCAGCCAGAAGCTCTGGCAGGACCGACTCCAGCCAGCGCGTGTGCACCTGCTGGCTCTCCATTTCTTGCCGCGCAGCCAGCGCCTGCAGCAGCGCCAGGTTGGTGGCCACGCCCTCGATGCGGCACTCGGCCAGCGCGCGCTGCGAGCGGCGCAGCGCGTCGGCAAAACGCGGGCTGCGCGTGTGCACGATGAGCTTGGCCAGCAGCGTGTCGTAGTGCGGCGATGGCGTGGCGCCTGCAGCGCCGTGCGTGTCCACGCGCACGCCTGGGCCTGCGGGCAGGTCAAAACGGCGCAGCGTGCCACTGCCAGGGGTGGCATTGCCCTGCGCGCCCAGCGTTTCGGCGTTGATGCGCCACTGAACCGCAAAGCCCAACACGGTGGGCGGTGCGGCAGGGTCGAGACCGATGTCCCGCAGCCTGCGGCCCGCCGCCAGCGCAATCTGCGCCTGCACCAGGTCCACGCCAGTGACTTCTTCGGTGATCGTGTGCTCCACCTGCAGGCGCGGGTTGCATTCGATGAAAACAAAGGGCAGGTCGGCGCTGGCCAGGTCCACCAAAAATTCGAAGGTGCCCAGGCCCTGGTAATCCACAGCGCGCGCCATGGACAGCGCAGCCGTGGTGATGCGCTCACGCAATGCGCCCGGCAGCGAGGGGCTGGGCGCGATCTCCACCACTTTCTGAAAGCGCCGCTGCAGCGTGCATTCGCGCTCGCCCAGGGCGATCACCTCGCGCCCGTCGCCCAGCACCTGCACTTCGATGTGGCGGGCGTTGCTCATCAGGCGCTCGACGTACACGCCGTCCACACCAAAGGCTGCCTGCGCCTCGCTGCGGCAGCGCGCGTAGGCAGCGGGCAAGTCATCGGCCGACGCCACCGCGCGCATGCCGCGCCCGCCGCCGCCCCCGATGGCCTTGATCACGATGCCGGCATGGGCGTGCTGCGCGAAGAAGGCCTGGGCCTCCTCCAGTGACACCGCCGTCTGCGTGCCGGGCATCAGCGGCACGCCCTGCTGCTGCGCCAGCGCACGGGCCTGCGCCTTGTCGCCGAACAACGCGAGCTGCGCAGGCGTGGGGCCGATGAAGCGCAGCCCCGCTTCGTCGCAGGCCCCGGCAAAGTCGGCCCGCTCGCTCAAGAAGCCGTAGCCCGGGTGCACGGCATCGCAGCCCTGCGCCTTCGCAATGGCGATGAGGCGCGCACCGTCCAGGTACGCCGCCGGGCCGGTGGCGCCCAGCGCCACGGCCGCACTGGCTGCGTGGACATGGGGGCTGGTGGCGTCATCGTCGGCATACACGGCCACGCTGGCAATGCCCAGGTCGTGCAGGGCGCGCACAGTGCGCAGTGCGATTTCGCCCCGGTTGGCAACCAGCACTTTGGTGAACAGAACAGAAGATGGCATGGGGAAGTCGCTATATTTTGTATAGCTACCAGCGCATATTCATCCAGCGCTAGCAGCCAATTTCTCGTCAAATCACGCAATATCCCTTAGCAGGCGGCGCAGCACTTTGCCAGCACCGGTGGCTGGCAGTGCGTCGATGAAACGCACCTCGCGCGGGGCTTTGTAGGGCGCCATGTTCTCGCGGCACCAGGCCACCAGGCCGGCGGCGTCCACCTCCTGGCCGGACTTCTTGACGATGAAGGCGCGCACCACCTCACCCTTTTCCGCATCGGGCACGCCAATCACGGCGGCCTGGGCCACGGCGGGGTGCTTGATGAGCAGGGTCTCGACCTCTTCGGGGAACACGCTGTAGCCCGACCCCTTGATCAGTTCCTTGAAACGACCGATGAAGGTGACATAGCCGTCCACATCGATCTTGCCCATGTCGCCGGTGTAGACCCAGCCATCCCGCAGCGTCTTGGCCGTGGCCTCGGGCTTGTTCCAGTAGCCCTTGAAGTTGCCGGGGCCGTGGATGGTGATCTCGCCCACCTCGCCAGCAGCCAGCGGCGCGCCGGTGTCGGGGTCGACGATGCGCAGGGTGTTGCCCGGCACGGGCTTGCCCTGGGTGCCCCAGCGGATCGCGTCCACCGGCATGGCGGTGTCCACGGTGTGGGTTTCCGACAGGCCATAGGCCGCCTCGTGCGCAATGCAGTTCGGCGCGAACTGCTGCCACTGCTGGGCCAGCGCCTCTGTGAAGGTGATGCCAAAGCTGGTGACTGGGTTGCGGCGCAGCGCGCTCCAGTCCATCTCGCGTGCGCCGGGCACCTGCATGAGCGCGCCGTTCATGGGCGCGATGCTGTACCACCAGGTCACGCGGTGGCGCTCCAGCGCCTGGGCCACGCCCAGTGGGTCAAAACGGTACAGCAGCACGGCGGTGGCGCCGGTGTACACGGGCAGGTTCACGCCCATCACCATGCCGGCGATGTGGTACAGCGGCGCCACCGCCAGCAGCGTTTCGTGCGGTGTCATGCCATTGCAGTCCGCCGATGCAGCGGTCTTGAAGGTGGCGTTGCCGTAGCTCAGCATCGCGCCCTTCGGCAACCCGGTGGTGCCCGAGGTGTAGGTCATGAGCGAGATGTCATCCATCGACAAGGCCACGGGCGCAGGCCGCGCACCGGTGCGGGTGGCGGCCAGGAAGTCTTCGCAGCCCGCAGGCACCGGCGCCATGGCGGCGCGCATGGCCAGCAGCTCGGCGGGTACGTCGATGCTGGGCGTGCCCTCGGGTAGCAGCTCGGCATAGCGCACCACAAACACCTGCTGCAGCGCAGTCTTGGCGCGCACCTTGTCCACCACGGGCAGCAGCACATCGGCCGCGACGATCACCCGCGCCTGCAGGTCGGTGAGCTGGTATTCCAGCTCGTGCTCCTTGTTCAGCGGCCCGCAGGGGCAGACGATGGCGCCGATCTTCTGGATGCCGTAGTGCGCCATCACGTACTGGGGGCAGTTGTTCATGAACAGGGCGACGGGTTCGCCCTTCTGCACTCCCAGCGCCTGCAGGCGCGCGGCGAACGCGTCGCTGGCCGCGTCGAGCTGCGCCCAGGTGAGGGGCTGGCCGTACCAGAGGTAGGCGATGCGGTCGGGCGTTTCGCGCGCGTGGCGGCGCAGGTGTTCGTGCAGCGGCAGCTGCGGTGCGGCAGAGGGCATGGCGTTGTCTCCGAGGTGTCTGGAATCGCTGGTTCTTGGGGTTTTTGCTAGGTGCTCGCACCCGCCAGCGTCTTGCCAATATATACCGCTTGGTAGAACAATGCTACCCATGGGTATAAATCAACCGTCGCGCAAAGGACACCGATGAACCAGCAGCCCCCCGTGCAGGCCAGCGGGCGCCAGAAGGCCGCCACGGCCGGGTCGGACGAGAAGCGCGAACGCATCCTGCGCGCAGCCGAGGCGCTGTTCGATGCGCAGGGCTACGCCAACACCACCATCGAGCAGATCGTGCAGCAGCTGGGCGTGACCAAGCCCTTTGTGTATTACTACTTCCGCAACAAGCAGGAGATCTTCGAGACGCTGTCGTGGGCGCCTGCTGTGGCGTGTTTCACCGCGATGGACTTTGCGGCGGACGATGACCGGCCTGCGCATGTGAAGGTAACGGAAGGCATCGAGCGGCTGATCCGCGCCACGCTGGAGCACCATCCCTCGGCCTTCTTCCCCTACCGCGAGCCGCAGGTGTACCGGCCCGAGTACCTGGCGGCGCAAAAGGACCTGGCGAACCACTTCTACGACCGGCTGTGCACGCTGCTGGAGCAGGGCCGCAAGGACGGTATGTTCGATTTCAACGACACCAAGATCACGGCCCTGGCTGCCTGCAGCCTGCCCGGCTTTCTCTACAACTGGTACCGCCCTGACGGCCGCCTGTCGCAAGACGAGGTGGCGCAGGAGCTGGCGCAGCTGGCCTGGCGTGTGCTGGGGCTGCGGCGAACCCGCAAGCGCAACCCAGCCTGACGCGCACCGCAGCACCGCTACACCAAGCACAACAACCACCGGAGACAAAACCCATGAAGACCGTGTTCCTCACCCCCCTGGCCGCTGCGGCGGCCCTGCTGATCGGCACGGCCGCCAGCGCGCAAGAGACCTTCAAGGTCGCCTACATCGACCCGCTGTCAGGCCCCTTTGCCAACGTGGGCGAGCTAATGCTCACGCACACGCAGTACGCCATCGAGGACATCAACGCCAAGGGCGGCGTGCTCAAGGGCACCAAGCTGCAGCTGCTGCAGTTCGACAGCAAGCTCTCGGCCCAGGAGAGCCAGAGCGCGCTGCAGGCCGCCATCGACCAGGGCGCCAAGGCCATCGTGACGGGCGGCTCGGGCTCCTCCGTGGTCACGGCGCTGGTGCAGGCGGCCGCGCGCCACAACCAGCGCAACCCGGGCAAGGAGATCCTGGTGCTGAACCACTCCTCCATCGACCCCGAGCTGACGGGCAAGGCCTGCAGCTTCTGGCACTTCCAGTTCGAGGCCAACACGGCCATGAAGATGAAGGCCATTGCCAACTACATCAAGAAGCAGCCGGACATCAAGAAGGTGTACCTGCTGAACCAGGACTACGCGCATGGCAAACAGTGGGCGCACTACGGCCGCGAGATGGTGGGTCTGGCGCGGCCGGATATCCAGTTCGTGGGCGAGGCACTGCACCCCATCGGCCGGGTGAAAGACTTTGCGCCCTACGTCGCCAAGGTCAAGAGCAGCGAGGCCGACTCGGTCATCACCGGCAACTGGGGTCAGGACATGACGCTGCTGCTGAAGGCCGCGGGCGATGCGGGCTACAACCTGCGCTACTTCAACCACAGCGCGGGCTCCATCCCGGGCACGGTGCTGGCGGTGTCGCAGGCCAAGCAAGGCCAGCTGACCTGGGTGGCCGAATGGCACCCCGGCCAGGCCGACACCCCCAAGGTGGATGCACTGGCCAAGGCCTACAAGGCCAAGACGGGCAAGGATTTCCTCGCGCCGCGCATCGAGATGACGCCCCGCTTCCTGGCGGCCGCCATCAACAAGGCCCAGTCCACCGACCCGGTGAAGGTGGCGCGCGCGCTGGAAGACCTGACGCTGGAATCGGTGGTGGGCCCCGTGCGCATGCGGGGTGAGGACCACCAGCTGCTGCTGCCCCAGGTGGTCAACACCATTGCGCCGGTGGACGGCAAAGCCGTGAAGGTGGGCTGGGAAGGCACGAACTACGGCTTCCGCACCGATGCGGCCTACACCGGCAATGAGCTGGCACAGGGCACGGACTGCAAGATGGCGAGACCCTAACACCACGGCGCATCAGCGCGCGGTAGACCCCACGGCGGCAGCTGCCACGGGCCGCCGCTACCATGGCCGGTCATCGCATTCATTGACCCGACCCACAAGGACCGCGCCCATGCCCGACTTTCGCAGCGACACCGTCACCCAGCCCACGCCCGCCATGCGCGAGGCCATGTTCAAGGCCCCGCTGGGCGACGATGTGTTTGCCGACGACCCTTCGGTGAACGCACTGCAGGACCACGCGGCCGAGCTGTTGGGTTTTGAGGCGGCGTTGTTCGCCCCCTCCGGCACGCAAACCAACCTGATCGCGCTGTGGGGCCACTGTCAGCGCGGCGACGAGGCCATCGTGGGCCAGAGCTGGCACACCTACCGCTGGGAAGCGGGCGGAAAGCAGGGCGTGGGCCCCATCCGGCCCCAGCCGGTGGAAACACAGCGGTGCGGCACCCAGCGCCTGGCCGACATCGCCGCCGCCATCAAGCCCGACGACCCGCACTTTGCGCACACCCGCCTGGTGGTGCTGGAGAACACCACCGGTGGCCAGGTGCTGCCGCCTGCCTACATCGCCGAGGTGGCCCAACTGGCGCGCAGCCGGGGGCTGGCCATGCACCTGGACGGCGCACGCATGTTCAACGCGGCCACGGCCAATGCTGCACGCAACGGCACCGATGTGTACGACGAAGCGCGCGCGCTGTGCAGCCACTTTGATTCCGCATCGCTGTGCCTGAGCAAGGGCCTGGGCGCGCCCGTGGGCTCGCTGGTGCTGGGCTCGCGCGACTTCATCCGGCAGGCGCGCCGCACCCGCAAGATCTTGGGCGGTGGCATGCGGCAGGCGGGTGTGCTGGCGGCTGCCGGCCACTATGCGCTGCAGCACCATGTGCGGCGCCTGGTGGAAGACCACGCCCGCCTGGACCGTCTGGCCCAAGGGCTGGCCGAAGCCAACCGCAGCCACCCAGCGCTGCAGGGCAAGATCACCGTGCTGCCATGGCAAACCAATATTCTGTTCACGGATCTGCATGCTGAGGTGGCGCCCGCCTTCACCGCGTGGCTGGCGCAGCACGGCGTGCGCGTTACCAGCAGCCTGTATGGCGGCGCGACCCGGCTGCGCTGGGTGACGCACCTGGATGTGAGCGAGGCGGATGTGACAGCGGCGCTGGACTGCGTGGCGAGCTTCAGGCTGCCAGGCTGAACCCGCTCAAGCGGCGGGGTAGGTCCGTCCACCAAACACCCCGGTGCCCACGCGCACCAGGGTGCTGCCTGCCTGGATGGCGGCCTCCAGGTCGGCCGTCATGCCCAAAGACAGAGTGTCGAAGTGCTCCAGGCCCGGCACCTCCAGCGCAGCCATCTGATCAAACAGTGCTCTGGCGCTCCTGTGGATTGCCAGTTGCGCTTCAAATTCAGGAGCATGGTCTGGAATGCTCATGAGCCCCCGCACCACCAACCGTGGCAGTTTTGCGACAGCGCGCACCAGGTCCAGGGCCTCGGCAGGCGACACGCCCGACTTGGTGGGGCCTCCGTCGATGTTGACCTGGATACATATCTGTAGCGGCGGCAGGTGATCGGGCCGCTGGGCCGACAGGCGCTCTGCGATCTTGAGCCGGTCCACCGTGTGCACCCAGTCGAAGTGCTCGGCCACGGGACGCGTCTTGTTGCTCTGGATGGGGCCAATGCAGTGCCACTGCAGCGCTGCGCCGGGCAAGGCCGCCCGCACGGCAGCGATCTTGTCCACGCCCTCCTGGATGTAGTTCTCGCCAAAGGCGCGCTGGCCTGCGGCCACTGCCTCCAGCACCGCCTCGGCGCCAAAGGTTTTGGAAACGGCCAGCAGGCCCACCTGGGCCGGGTCGCGCCCGGCGGCCTGGCACGCCTGGGCGATCCTGCCCATAACCTGTTGGAGGTTGTTAGCAATCGTGGTCATAATGTTTGATAAGCGTACCAAACGATAGAGGGACTCCGTGGACATTACCCAATTGCTCGCGTTCAGCGTGAAGAACAAGGCCTCCGACCTGCACCTCTCCGCCGGTCTGCCGCCCATGATCCGGGTCCACGGCGACGTGCGGCGCATCAACGTCGATGCGCTGGACCACAAGACGGTGCACGCCATGGTGTACGACATCATGAGCGACGCGCAGCGCAAGACGTATGAAGAATTCCTGGAGGTGGACTTTTCGTTCGAGATCGAAGGCCTGGCCCGTTTCCGCGTCAACGCCTTCAACCAGAACCGCGGCGCGGCCGCTGTGTTCCGGACGATTCCAAGCAAGATCCTCACGCTGGAACAGCTCAACGCCCCCAAGATCTTCGGCGACCTGGCCTTGAAGCCACGGGGTCTGGTGCTGGTAACCGGCCCCACGGGCTCGGGCAAGTCCACCACGCTGGCGGCCATGGTCAACTACCTCAACGAATCCGAGTACGGCCACATCCTTACGGTGGAAGACCCGATCGAATTCGTGCACGAGTCCAAGAAGTGCCTGATCAACCAGCGTGAAGTCGGGCCGATGACGCTGTCGTTCGCGGCAGCCCTGAAGTCCGCACTGCGCGAAGACCCGGACGCCATCCTGGTGGGCGAAATGCGCGACCTGGAAACCATCCGCCTGGCCATGACGGCGGCGGAAACGGGCCACTTGGTGTTCGGCACACTGCACACATCCAGCGCGGCCAAGACCATCGACCGGATCATCGACGTGTTCCCGGCCGAAGAAAAGGAAATGGTCCGAGCGATGTTGTCCGAATCGCTGCAGGCCGTGATCTCGCAGACACTGTGCAAGACCAAGGACGGCTCCGGCCGTGTGGCTGCGCACGAGATCATGCTGGGCACCAGCGCCATCCGCAACCTGATCCGCGAGGCCAAGGTGGCACAGATGTATTCGACCATCCAGACCAGCAACAGCGTGGGCATGCAGACGCTGGACCAGAACCTGACCGACCTGGTGCGCCGCAACATCATCAGCCCGGCCGAAGCACGCAGCAAGGCCAAGATCCCCGAGAACTTCCCCGGCTGAGCCCCCGACAGCACACACCCATGAACGACTTTGCGGCCCCTGCAGGCGCTGCATACCGGAGCGCGATATGAAAGGCATTTTGAGCCTTCTGAAAATGAAAGCCCGCAGCGGCAAGCCATCGGACGACCACACGGACTCCGTGCTGTTCTCCACCGCGTTTGCGGGCCAGGGGGTGGACGACTCCATGCTGGTGCCCTGGGAGGCCCGTGCTGTGGAAGTGGGTGCCAAGCGCCTGCCCACCAGCCGGGGCGGCAAGCTGCTGCAAGGCCTGTGGGCCAAGGACAAGTACATGGCGCACCTCGACAAGGACGCCGTGGAGCGCATGGAGCGCTTTTTTGAATTTGCAGCCGTCCCCTCCAACCGCGACGTGATCCGCCAGGACGAGTACGGCAACTTCATGGTGGTGCTGCTCACCGGCACCATCGCGGTGGACCGCGTGCAGCCCTGGGGCGAGCAGCTGCGCCTGGCCGAGACGCGCCCGGGGGACATCCTGGGCGAAATGTCGCTGCTGGACAGCGGCATCCGCTTTTCGGCCTGCACCACGCTGACCGACTGCGAGATCGCCGTGCTGTCGGCCGAGGCCATGGACGACATGATGACCAAGGACCCGCAACTGGCCGCCAGCCTGATTGCCCTGCTGGCGCGCAAGCTGTCGCTGCGCCTGCGCGTGGTGAGCGCGCGCCTGAGCGACAACCAGAAATGATGCACCTATCCACGACACAAGATCGTCCGGCAGACGACCACCCCCGGGAGAACTTCTGATGGAACGCGATCAGGCCAGTAAATTCATCAATGACCTGCTCAAGCTGATGGTGAGCCGCAATGGCAGCGACTTGTTCATCACGGCAGAGTTTCCACCCGCCATCAAGGTCGATGGCAAGGTGACCAAGGTGTCGCCGCAGCCGCTCACACCCAACCACACGCTGACGCTGGCGCGCGCCATCATGAGCGACAAGCAGGTGGCCGACTTCGAGCGCACGAAAGAGTGCAACTTCGCCATATCGCCCGCCGGCATTGGGCGCTTCCGCGTCAACGCCTTCATCCAGCAAGGCAAGGTGGGCATGGTGCTGCGGACCATTCCGCTCACGCTGCCCACCATCGATGGCCTGGGCGTGCCGCAGGTGCTCAAGGAAGTGACGATGACCAAACGCGGCCTGTGCATCCTGGTGGGTGCCACGGGCTCGGGCAAGTCGACCACGCTGGCCGCCATGGTGGACTGGCGCAACGAGAACTCGTTCGGCCACATCATCACGGTGGAAGACCCCATCGAATTTGTGCACCCGCACAAGAACTGCGTGGTCACGCAGCGCGAAGTGGGCCTGGACACCGACAGCTGGGAAGCCGCCCTGAAGAACACGTTGCGGCAGGCGCCCGACGTGATCCTGATGGGCGAAATCCGCGACCGCGAGACCATGGAGCATGCGGTGGCGTTTGCGGAGACCGGGCACTTGTGCCTGGCCACGCTGCACGCCAACAGCGCCAACCAGGCGCTGGACCGGATCATCAACTTCTTCCCCGAAGAGCGCCGCGCACAGTTGCTGATGGACCTGTCGCTCAACCTGCGCGCCATGATCTCGCAGCGCCTGATCCCCAAGCAGGACGGCAAGGGCCGCGCTGCGGCGGTGGAGGTGATGCTCAACACCCCGCTGATCTCCGACCTGATCTTCAAGGGCGAGGTCTCCGAGATCAAGGAGATCATGAAGAAGAGCCGCAACCTGGGCATGCAGACCTTCGACCAGGCGCTGTTCGATGCCTACGAGGCCAACGTCATCAGCTACGAAGACGCGCTGCGCAATGCCGACTCGCTCAATGACCTGCGCCTGCAGATCAAGCTCAACAGCCAGCGCGCCAAGTCGCCCGACCTGGCGCAGGGCACCGAGCATTTCGCGATCGTGTGACGCCAGAGCCCCCCTCACACGCCTCCGCCCCGCTTCACCCGCCCTTCTGGGCGGGTTTTCGTTTTGACCCATACTTTCAGCTCATCACGCGATCACACCATGCCAAGCACCAATCCCCGCAACTACGACGCAACCCCTTCCCGCAAGGTCGCCTTTCTGGGCCTGGGCGTGATGGGCTACCCCATGGCTGGCCACCTGGCGCTGGCCGGTCATGAAGTCACGGTGTACAACCGCACCGCTACCAAATCCGTAGCATGGTGCGCAGAATATGCGGGCACCAAAGCCCCCAATCCTGCAGCGACGCCCCGCGAAGCGGCCGCAGGCGCCGACATCGTGTTCTGCTGCGTGGGCAACGACGACGACCTGCGCTCCGTGACGCTGGGCGCGGACGGCGCCTTTGCCGGGATGAAGCCCGGCGCCATTTTTGTGGACCACACCACCGCATCGGCCGAGGTGGCGCGCGAGCTGTACGCTGCTGCCCAAGCCTTGGGCCTGCAGTTTGTCGATGCCCCCGTGTCGGGCGGCCAGGCGGGCGCACAGAACGGCATGCTCACGGTGATGTGCGGTGGTGATGCAGCCGCCTTCGAGGCCGCTCAGCCGGTGGCCATGGCGTTCTCGCGCGCCTTCACGCTGCTGGGCGCCAGCGGCTCGGGCCAGCTGGCCAAGATGGTCAACCAGATCTGCATCGCCGGGCTGGTGCAAGCCCTGTCGGAAGCTGTGGCGTTTGGCCAGAACGCCGGGCTGGACATGAAGCAGGTGCTGGACGTGATCGGCAAGGGCGCGGCCCAGAGCTGGCAGATGGACAACCGTGGCAAGACCATGGTGGACGGCAAGTTCGACTTCGGCTTTGCGGTGGACTGGATGCGCAAGGACCTGGGCCTGGTGCTGGATGAAGCCAAGCGCAACGGATCGCGCGTGCCCGTAACAGCGCTGGTGGACCAGTTCTACGCCGATGTGCAAAAGATGGGCGGTAACCGCTGGGATACGTCCAGCCTGATTCAGCGCTTGAAGTAACCCCGCAGCCACCGGCGACGTCTGGCAGAGCAGCGGAGCGGCGGGCTCCGACGCTACACGCCCATAAAAAAAGTCCCAGACCACGCGCTGCGGTCTGGGACTTAGACCCTGCGGTCTGATGCTCGGCCTTAGCCGCCAGCCGGCTTGGTGTCCGTGGTGACCGGCGCAGGCTGCGGCGCGATGCGGCGCAGTTCTTCTTCCGAAACGATCTCGAACACACGCACCACCTTGCGCACATCGGTCACGCCCCGGGCGATGTCCGTGGCGCGGTTGGCTTCACGCTGCGACACACGGCCCATCAGGTAGACGGTATTGCGCTCCGTCACCACCTTGAAGGAGTTGGCCGAGATGTCCTGGGCGTCCACCAAGCTCGCGCGCACCTTGCCGGTGATGAAGGTGTCCGTGGACCGCTGGCTCAGCGTGGAAGGGGGCATCACGGCCAGATCGTTGACGACCGAGCGCACGTTTTCCACCTGCGACACCATCTGCTCCACCGCTTGGCGGTCCTGGGCGGTGGCGACTTCACCGGTCAGCAATGCCTGGCGGTTGTAGCTGGTCACATTGACGTGGGCCCGGTCGCCCAGGGTCTCGCGGATGCGATTGGCAGCGCGCAGCTCGATGCCTTCGTCTTCGATCTGGGTGCCGGCCGTGCGGCGGTCTACCGCCATCACGCCGCCGACTACGGCGCCGCCCACGATCAAGGGCGCGCAGGCCGAGAGTGCCGCCGCCAGCGTGGCCGCAGCCAGGGCAGTGCCCACCACGCGGCGGGTGCGGTTCAGGGTTGTCGGGGTCATAGTGGAATCTCCTGTTCACCAAGTAACTGTGCGTCCACGCCGTCGCTGAGGCAGTGCAGCACCAGCGTGTGGACTTCGCGCACGCGTGCCGCACGGTCGTGGGGCACGCTGATCAAGACGTCGGTCTCCCGCAGCATGGCGGCCAGCTTGCCGCCGGTGCGGCCTGCCAGCACCACCACCGTCATGTCGCGCTCGTGCGCGGCCTCGGTGGCGGCCAGCAGGTTGGGGTCGTTGCCGTGCACCGTCAGGGCCAGCAGCACATCACCCGCCTGGCCCAGGGCGCGCACCTGGCGCGCAAACTGCTGGGTGGCATCGTGGCTGCCCGCAGCCGCCGTGAGCAGCGTGTTGTCGGAGGTGAGCGCCAGCGCGGCCAGCTCGGGGCGTTCGCGTTCAAAGCCCGCCACGCAAAAGGCGGCAAATTGCTGTGCCTCGGCGGCCGATGGGCCATTGCCACAGGCCAGCACCTTGCCGCCGCTGGTCACGCAGGCCAGCACGGCCTGTACGGCTGCGGCTATGGGGTGGCTCAGGGTTTGCGCGGCCTGGTACTTCAGGTCGGCGCTGTCGATGAAATGCTGTTGGATGCGTTGCTCAAGCATGAGGGCCCGATGATACCCGCCGCGTGTTACAGCTTTTGTAGCAAAGGGTAGCCACCTGCATTGCGCTGGCGGCCAGCCGGTCGCACGCCGCTACTGCGCATCGAACGCTGCCTTGATCCACTGCACGCCCTCCTCCACCAGCACCACATCAAAACGGCAGGGCGGTGGCGACGGCAAGCGCATCAGGTAGTGCCGCGCGGCAAAGATGATGCGCTGCTGCTTGGTCGCGCTGATGCTGGCCCCGGCGCCGCCGAAGCCGCCGTGCGTGCGGCTGCGCACCTCCACAAACACCAGGGTGCCGTCCCGGTCGCGCATCACCAGATCGATCTCGCCCCCACCGCGCCCAGGCGTCCGATAATTGCGCACCGCCAGTTGCAGGCCAGCCGCCTGCAGATGGGCCAAGGCCTGGTCCTCGGCTGCGTTGCCCCGCTCGCGGGTGGTGGCTGGCGTGGTAGCCTTTTTGGCAACCCCTGGGTTGGCAGCGGCGGGGGGGCTTTTTTCCAGGGAAATCATTGAGCGCATCTTTCGCTTCAGCCCCCAGCGCGGCGCACGACGCCGCCGCTGCGCAGCATTATCCGCAGGGCGCGCTGTACGTGGTGGCCACGCCCATCGGCAACCTCGCCGACATCACCCTGCGCGCCCTGCACGTGCTGCAGCTGGCCGACACGGTGGCTTGCGAGGACACGCGCCACACGCAGTCCATGCTGCGCGCCTATGGCATCGACAAGAGCGCCAGCCAGTTGCTGGCCGTGCACCAGCACAACGAGGCCGAAGCCGCGCAGAACGTGGTGCACCGGCTGCAGCAAGGCCAGCGTGTGGCCTATGTGAGCGACGCGGGCACCCCCGGCGTGAGCGACCCCGGCGCACGCCTGGTGGCTGCCGTGCAGGCCGCAGGCCTGCGCGCCGTACCGCTGCCGGGCGCGAGCAGCATCACCACCGCACTGAGCGTGGCGGGTGCCGTGGCCCACAGCACCGAGCATGGCGGGTTTGTGTTTGCAGGCTTCCTGCCCGTCAAGAACGCGGAGCGTGCCAATGTGATTGCGCAGCAGCTGGCCCACGAACCCCGGTGCGTGGTGCTGCTCGAAGCCCCGCACCGCATCGGCGAACTGGCCCAAGCCCTGGCCGTGCTGGGCGAGCGCCCCGTCACCCTGGCGCGCGAGCTGACCAAACAGTTTGAAGAAGTCACCACCCAACCCGCACAGGCTCTGACGGCGTGGCTGGACGGGTCGCCCCAGCGCTCGCGCGGCGAGTTTGTGGTGCTGCTGCACCCGGTGCCCGTGGTCAGCGACGCGGGCGACAGCCACCGCGTGCTGCGCCTGTTGCTGGCCGAGCTGCCCCTGAAGACCGCCGTGCGCCTGGCCGCCGAGATCACGGGCGCATCGCGCAACGTGCTGTATGACACCGCGCTGGAGTGGAAGCGCCAGGACGGGGCGCAGGACTGACGCCAGGGGCCTCTGGGCGGCGTTTTGGGCGTTTTCGGGCGGTAGCGCTAGTGCAAAATGCCTCATTAGCTATTTAATTGATAGCAATCTGACATGCGTGACTACCGCGACACCGCCAGGCCCGCAGCCACCCCACCGAACAGATCGCCCTCCACCTGCGGTGTTGCCGGAAAGGCCCTGCGCAGCGCCTGCCGCAAGGGTCGCAGCGCCGACGAGCCCCCGGTCAGGTAGATCGCATCCACCCCCCCATCGTCCAGTCCCGCCCGTTGCAGGCAGTCGCGGGCGCAAGCCACCACCTGGTCCAGCGGCTGCGCCAGGGACTGCGCCAATCCAGGCGGCGTGACCGCGGCGCTAAGCCCGGCCTCGACCCAGTCCAACGGCATGGGCGCCTCGGCATCGGCCAGCGAAGCCGCGATCTTGGCTTGTTCCACCGTGTTGGCCAGGCGGTGGCCCAGCCGCTCGTTCAGCACCCGCATCAGCCGGGCATGCAAAGCAGCGTCGGCATAGTCGGTGCGCAGGTTCTGTGCGTCGCGCAGTGCGCGCGGCGAATACAGCCACTGGATCAGGTGCCAGGTCGAGAGGTCAAAAAACACGCGGCTGGGCACCTCGCGCCCCGACGGGCCGATGTGGCGAAAGCCCAGCAGCGGCATGAGCAGGTCCAGGCTTAGGCGCCGGTCAAAGTCCGTGCCGCCGATGTGCACGCCGGTCGTGGCCAGTACGTCGCTGCTGCGATCGGCCCGAGCCATGCGCTGGGGGCCCAGGCGCACCACGGTGAAGTCCGAGGTGCCGCCGCCAATGTCCACCACCAGCACCAGCGACTCGCGGTCGATGCGCTGCTCGTAGTCCAGCGCGGCAGCGATGGGCTCGAACTGAAAACTCACGTTCTCGAACCCTGCCGACAGCGCGGCCTGGCGCAGCGCGTCCTCAGCCTGCTGATCGCGCGCGGCATCGCCGTCCACAAAATGCACCGGCCGCCCCATCACCACCCGCGCGGGCATGCCCCCCAGCGCGTCACGGGCCTTCTGCGCCAGCATCCGCAAGAAGAGCCCGATGATGTCCTGGTAGCTGACCATTTGGTTGTGCACCGCCGTCTTGTCCTGCAGCAGCGCACTGCCCAGCAGGCTCTTGAGCGAGCGCATCAGCCGCCCTTCGGTACCCGCCAGGTACTGCGCCACCGCATCGCGCCCAAAGTGCGTGCGCTGGTCTTCAGCGTTGAAGAACAGCGCCGTGGGCAGCGTAGGCGCATCCCCCTCCAGCGCCACCATTCGCGACAGGCTCGCCCCTTGCCGTACCGCCATCGCGGAATTGGAAGTGCCAAAGTCGATACCAAGCGTGACGTCCTGCAGAAGGGGCATGGGCGAAGTGAGGAGAGAGACAACAAGAAATGCAGCGCGCGGTGGCTGGCGGCAGTGCACCCGGGCCACGCACTGCAGGGCTGCAGAGTGCACCAAAGGCTTTGCGGGCACGACCCGCGTTGGCGGCGCGCAATTGAAAAAGCCCTTGATTCTTGCAAATCAAGGGCTTTTGTTTGGTGGCCTGGGGCGGAATCGAACCACCGACACAAGGATTTTCAATCCTCTGCTCTACCGACTGAGCTACCGGGCCTGAGCCTCAAATTATAGCCAGAAAAAACAGTGCTTCTGGCAAAAGGCACAAATTAATTGATCAGCCGCGCTTGCCGCGCCCCAGGTCCACGCCCAGCTGGCGCAGTTTGCGGTACAGGTGGGTGCGCTCCAGGCCCGTCTTTTCGGCCACGCGCGTCATGGAGCCGCCTTCACGGGCCAGGTGGAATTCGAAGTAGGCCTTCTCGAACCCGTCGCGCGCTTCGCGCAGGGGGCGGTCCAGGTCGAAGCCCTGGTGGGCGTGCGGGCCAGGGTCCACTCCGGCCATCACCGCCGAAACGGCGGGCAGCTGCGAAAAGGTCGGGTCAGCCGGGGCGGCTGCGGGCGCAGCGACCGCGGCCACGGGAGCGGCTTGGTGGGCGGCATTGCGGGCCAGTCCCTGCTCCACGGCCTTGAGCAGCTTTTGCAGGGTGATGGGCTTTTCGAGGAACGAGAAGGCGCCGATGCGCGTGGCCTCCACCGCCGTGTCGATGGTGGCGTGGCCACTCATCATTATGACCGGCATGGTGAGCACGCCGGCAGTGGCCCATTCCTTGAGCAGCGAGACGCCGTCGGTGTCGGGCATCCAGATGTCCAGCAGCACCAGGTCATAGCTGTTGCCTGCCCGGGCGGCTCGGGCCTGGGTCGCATTTTCTGCGAGGTCTACGCTGTGACCTTCGTCGTTCAGGATTTCCGACAGCAGATCACGAATGCCGAGCTCATCGTCGACCACCAGAATGTTTGCCATGTGTGTTGAAGCGCCTTGGGGAGGTACTGCGGGGCGGTGTTGTTATGACGCCACCGCTGGTTCAGGGGCGAATGATAACGACACTTGGGCGCCGCGCACCACGTCGTTCTCGGTGCGGTTGGACAGTTCGATGCGCGCTCCGTGCTCATCTGCGATCTTTTTGACCACGGCCAAACCGAGGCCAGTGCCACGCGGCTTGGTGGTGACATAGGGTTCGAACGCGCGCTGCAGGATGTGCGACGGAAAGCCCCCGCCGCTGTCCGACACAGTGAGCCGTACGCGCCGTGACGATTCGCTCCAGCGGGTGCTGATGCGCACCGGCGGCACGGGCTCAGAGGCCCCAGCGCGGGCCTGTTCGGTGGAGTCCTGGGCGTTCTGCAGCAGGTTGTGCACGACCTGGCGCAGTTGCTGCGCATCGCCCGCAATCCAGGGGCAGCGCGGGTCCAGCTCAGCCTCTACAGGCACGGTAGCGTTTTCTGCACCATATAAATGAAGCACGTCGGCGACCAGTGCATTGAGGTCCAACGCATGCAGTTCGGCGGCAGGCAAGCGTGCGTAATCGCGGAACTCGTTGACCAGCCGTTTCATGGCATCGACCTGGTCCACGATGGTCTTGACGGACTTGGCGAGGATGGCCTGTTCAGCGTCCGGCAACTTGCCCGACAGCTTCATTTCAAGCCGCTCGGCCGACAGCTGGATGGGGGTCAGCGGGTTCTTGATTTCGTGCGCCAGCCGGCGCGCCACCTCGCCCCAGGCCTGCGCACGCTGGGCCGAAACGATCTCCGAAATGTCGTCAAAAACCAACAGTCGGGTGGCATCGGGCAGCTCAGCGCCCCGTGCGACCAGGCTGGTGGCGTGTTGCCCGGCGCCGCCGGAGGAGGCGTGCAGCTCGAATGGCTGCTGCCAATGGTCCAGGCCGTGACGTTCGTGGTCCCCCAGAAACGCGTCGAAATGGCCCTGGACCGACGCGGCAAACTCCGCCAAGCCCGGCACTTCAGACAGTGGCCTCCCTTCATAAGCGGCCATGGGGGCGCGCAGGATGCGGGTAGCACCCGGGTTGGAGGAGCGGATCAGCCCTTGCGCGTCCAGCACGATGACGCCCGCCGTGAGGTTGTCCAGAATGGTCTGCAGGTTGGCGCGGGATGCATCAACCTCGCCCATGCTCTGCTCCACCGCTTGGCGTGCATCCGCCAGTTGCTGGGTCATCAGCGCGAAGGAGCGCGTGAGCCCCCCCAGCTCGTCCTTGCTCTGCAAAGCGGCCTTAGGGCTCAGGTTGCCCGCCGCCACCTCGCGCACCCCCTCGGCCAGCACCAACAAGGGCCGCGCCAGCTGGTTGCCCAGCAGCACCGCCAGCAGCACCGCGCCAAACACTGCCAAAAACAGGCTCAACGTGAGCGTGCCCACATACATGCGCCGCAACCCGCCTCGGGCCAGCGCACGCTCCTGGTATTCGCGGTTGGCTTCCTGCACGGCAATGGCATTGGCCACGAGGGCGGGCGGCAGGGGCAAGGTGGCCTGCAGGTAGCGCGGCTCCATCAACAGGCCCACGCTGGGGCTGCTGACCAGGGCCAGCACCTTGACCCGTGCGTTCTGCGCGGCAGCCGGGTCGGCAATGTCGTCCAGCCCTTCGATCTGCGCGGTGGCGCGCTGCTGGCGCGCCGTGCGCAGCAAGGCCGCGCCGGGCCGCTCGGGGTTCAGGCTGAACCGCGACTGCCCTGCGCTGGCGACCGCCTGGCCGGACGCGTTCCAAAGCACCACGTCGGTCGCGCCCAACTGGTCGCGAATGCGCTCAAGCACCAGGCCCGCAGCGGCATCGGGCACCTGGGCCACCTGGGCACTGGCGTTGCGGGTTTTGGCCGCCATGTCGGTGGCCAGCGAGTCCAGCGACACACGGGCCAGGTTGACGCCCGCCGACAGCGCCCCCTCCACCTTCACGTCGAACCAGCTTTCGATGGAGCGCGTGACGAACTGGTAAGACACCACATAGATCAGCAGCCCCGGCATGAGCCCCACCAGCGCAAAGATGGCCGCCAGCTTGACCAGCAGGCGGCTGCCAAAGCGCCCCTTGCGCAGGCGCAGGCCCAGGCGCACCGCCACCCAGCCCAGCACCAGCAGCAGCAGCAATGCCACAAACACGTTGACGCCAAAGAGCCAGGCGTAATTGCGCTCATACAGCACGCGGTTGTTGGTGGCCAGCGTCAGCAAGAACAGCAGCACCAGACCGATGGCCGACATGATGGCCGCCCCGACGCCCACGGCCCAGCGCACTGCACGGGACTGACGGGCGGTGGCGTGGGTGGATGCCGAAGCACCGGATGGCGAAGGGGAAGTGCTCACTTGGCAGGCTCTGCGCCCAGGCGCTGGCTGCGGGAGACCAGCAGGTTCCAGCCCGACCGGCCTACCGCGCCTATCTGGAAGGGTCGGGGCAACTGTGAGATGTCGAGGCGAAAGCGGAAGTTCACCGTATGCACGGCATCGGACTCGATCACATCGCGTTCAGCGATCTTCCACCGTGAAAACCGCTGAATCGACGACAGGGCATCGGCGTAATTGTCAAAGTTCTGGCCCAGCACCACCCCCAGCCCGCTGTTGGTAAAAGGCGTCGAAGAAATGTTCAGGCGCCACCGGCGGGTGAGTGGCTGGTAGCTCAGACGGAAATACCGGGTGGTCTCGGCCACCTGCCGGTCCGACCAGTACCAGCGGTCGCGCAGCACCTGGGCATCGGCCACGAAGAACATGGGGATGCCTTTTTGCAAGGCGTCTTCGGCCAGCTCGGGCAGTTCAAATTGCAGGTTGGCACTCAGGTACAGGCCATCGTCCCCGCGCTCCAGGCGCAGGTCGCCCACCTCGGAGGACGCGGCCTGGGCCGCCCCAGCCTGCGGCACCCCGCAGAGCACCGTCCCCCAAAGCAGCACAAACCATGCGCACAGCCACCACCAGCGCATGCCCCGTGGCTCATTGCGCCGATTTTTGCAACAGTGCGTAAAAAAAGCCGTCGTGGTCACCGGTCAGATTGTCCGGGACAGCCCCGCCCTTGTCCGCGTTGCCGGGAATTAAATGGCCCGGCGACGGCAGCAATCGCGCATCGGTGTTGTGTGCAAGAAACGTTTGCACCTGAGCATCGCCCTCTGCCCGGAAGACGGAACAGGTGCAATACAGCAAGCGTCCGCCGGGCCGCAACAGCGGCCACAGGGCTTTGAGCAATGCCGCCTGCAGGGTCGCCAACTGGGCGATGTCGGACTCACGGCGCAGCCAGCGCACATCCGGGTGGCGTCGCACAATGCCGGACGCTGTGCAGGGTGCGTCGAGCAGGATGGCGTCGAACAGCACCCCGCCGCACTCTGATTGCCACCAGTCTTGCGGGCGTGCCGCATCGGCCACCAGGACCTGGGCCTTCAGCCCGAGGCGCTCCAGGGTGTCACCAATACGCGCGCTGCGCGTGGCATCGATCTCCAGCGCCGTGACCTGCAGGGGAGACTGCGGCCCCGCCATCTCCAGCAGGTGCGCTGTCTTACCGCCGGGGGCGGCACAGGCATCGAGCACGCGCAGGGGCTGGCTCAGGTCCAACCCTTGCAGCAGCAAAGGCGCCGCCTGTTGGGCGGCGGCGTCCTGCACCGACACCCAGCCCTCGGCAAAGTGCGGCAGCGACTGCACGGGCACCGCCTGGTGCAGGGCGACACCGTGCTCACCCATCGCAGACGCTTCCAAATTAATAGCATCCAAGGCATCTAGATACTGCGCTACCGTGCATTTTTGTGCGTTAACCCGCAGCACCATGGGTGCGTGGGTGTTGTTGGCCTGCAGGATCTGCTCCCAGTGCTGGGGGTGGTCCTTGCGCAGGCGCTGCACCCACCAGGCCGGATGGTTCCAGCGCGCCACGGGGTCGTTGTCGGTGGCCGCCACCAGGGCGTCGCGCTCGCGCAGAAAGCGGCGTAGGCAGCCGTTGATGAACGAGGCCTGCGCGCGCGTGGCCGGGTGGTGCTTGGCCGCCTCCACCGCCTGGTTCACCAGGGTGAACGGTTCGTAGGGCGAGGCCTGTGGGTCCCAGCACAGCGCCAGCGCGCTCCACAGCAGGGCATCGACGGCGGGGGCGGGGGCGCGGGCGGCCCGCTGTCGGCGCAGGGCCTCGGCCCGCCCCGCCTGGCGCCAGACCCGGGAGGGCCGGCCGGGGGCGGGCGGCGCGGCCCCGCCCCCCGCGGACGCGGGCTGGGGGCCCCGCCCCGCCCCCGCGTCGAGCCCAGACCGGCCCCCCCCCCGGGCGGGGACAAGCCGCCACAGGGGCACGGGCGCGCCCCCCGCAGAAGACGCTGGACCCGGCCTTTGCACCGCAGAACCCGCCTGCGGAGATGGCCCGGAGGCTGGGCGCGCCGCACGCGGCGCATTGCCAGCAGAGCGGCGGGGGCGGTGGTGGGGAGGTGGGTTCATCGTGATCCTGACAACGGGTTACAGCGCACGGGCCGCCTTGAAGCCGAACACCCTGGCCAGCAGGCTGGCCGGAAACTGGGCGATGGCGGCGTTGTACTGCACCACGGCCTCATTGAATACACGAATCGCCTGTTCGTTTTGCACCGCATGTTCCTCCCAACGGACCTGCCAAACAGACAGGACCACGGGAACAGCCCCGGGTGCTGCCACCGTATCGGCATCGACAGCCGGGGTCAGCGCTGTGGGTTGGGCAGGGTCGGCCAGCAGCTTCTGCAAGGCCGTGGCCCAGGTCGCGCGCAGCACCTCACGGGCAGCCGCCAACGCGGCCACCGCATCGCCCTGCAACGGACGGGCGCGCGCTACGGCCAGCGAGGCACTGAATTGCGTCACGGCGCCCTGCAGCGCGGCCAACTCTTTTGCCCCGGCATCGGCTAGCAAGCTGCCGCGCTGTACCGCCTGCGCCGCCCCGAACTCGCCAAGCAACGCCACCAGCCGCACCATGTGCGCATCAAAACTGCCGAACGACTGCACGACAGCCGAGCGCAGGCGCATCAGACGGTTGTAGGCCCCCAGGGCCCAGAACAGAAAGACGGCAAAAGCAATCCAGAAAAGGGGCGACGACCACAGCATGCGCAGTTGCCGGAGCAGGTGCGGCTGCACCCGTCCCGGCCCGAAAAACAGAAGATTGAAACAAACGACCGACGGTGAAAAGACACACGTCCATCAAAAACGCCCCCGGCCTGCCTGGGACAGGACGGGGGCGCTGTGGCGACCGCAGCAGGGCCTGGGGCAGGCCTTGCTGTTGGCTATCAGTCTGCCGCTGCGTCGGTGGCAGTGACGCTGCCACTGTCCACATCCGAGGCGTCCGACTGGGCTGCCATTTCGGCGGCTTCGGCTTCTGCGATGGCACGGCGCTCGGCGTCGTCCATGGCGTCCTTGGCCTTGCGTGCCTGGTGGTAGGCCAGACCGGTACCAGCAGGGATCAGACGGCCCACGATCACGTTTTCCTTCAGGCCGCGCAGTTCGTCCTTCTTGCCCATGATCGCGGCTTCGGTCAGCACGCGGGTCGTTTCCTGGAAGGAAGCAGCCGAGATGAACGAGTCGGTGGACAGCGATGCCTTCGTGATACCCAGCAGCAGGTTGCTGTAGGTCGCGGGGATCTTGCCCTCGGCCTGCAGTGCCTCGTTGGTATTGAGGATCTCGGAACGCTCGACCTGTTCGCCGGCAATGTAGTTCGACTCGCCGACGTTCTCGACCACGACGCGGCGCAGCATCTGGCGAACGATCACCTCGATGTGCTTGTCGTTGATCTTCACGCCTTGCAAGCGGTACACGTCCTGCACTTCATCGACGATGTAGCGCGAGAGTTCTTCGATACCCAGCAAACGCAGGATGTCTTGTGGGTCGGCCGGACCGTCCACAATCGATTCGCCCTTGTTGACCACCTGGCCTTCGTGCACCAGGATGTTCTTTTCCTTGGGCACGAGCTCTTCCCACACCTTGCCATCGGGGTCGGTGATCTGCAGGCGGACCTTGCCCTTGGTTTCCTTGCCGAACGACACGGTACCGGTCATTTCGGCCAGCGTGCCCTTGTCCTTCGGCGTACGGGCTTCGAACAGCTCGGCCACGCGGGGTAGACCGCCGGTAATGTCGCGGGTCTTCTGGCCTTCGACCGGAATACGCGCCAGCACTTCGCCGGGGCCCACGTCCTGACCGTCACGCACCTGGATCAGAGCGCCGACCTGGAAGCCAATGGTCACCGAGTGGTCGGTGCCAGGGATCTTCACTTCGTTGCCCTGGGCGTCGATCAGCTTCACCTGAGGACGCACCACCTTGGCGGCACCACGGCGCTTCGGATCGATCACCACCAGCGTGGACAGACCGGTCACTTCGTCGACCTGCTTGGCCACCGTCAGGCCTTCTTCGACGTTCTCGAACTTGGTCTGACCGGCGAACTCGGTGATGATGGGGCGCGTCAGCGGATCCCAGTTGGCCAGGATCGTACCGGCCTTGATCTGCTGGTCGGCCTTCACCGTCAGCGTCGCACCGTAAGGCACCTTGTGGCGCTCGCGCTCACGGCCATGCTCGTCCTGGATGATGATTTCACCCGAACGCGCAATCACCACCAG
>Ga0066256_1001073_pt1 | contig 42538 bp, 50 predicted proteins | sample ThiBio_1000_biof_FD_87107 | JGI IMG/M metagenome (GOLD analysis project Ga0066256, IMG submission 87107) | Wastewater bioreactor microbial communities from Cape Town, South Africa - Thiocy_expt_1000_biof (version 2) | ecosystem: Engineered > Bioreactor > Thiocyanate-remediating >... | reverse complement strand
TGAACCTCGATCAGAAACCAACTGGAGCACTTCAAGTTGCAGCCCAAACAGTGGGTCAGTCCGCGACGTCACAGTCACATGAGTGATAAGTCGATCAAGATCAGGGGTATTCCCAATTCCTTGGCTCCCCGATCAATTCGTGCCAACGGGCTATCGGGATCTGGCTGGTTACCAGCGTAGAGCGTTGACCGTAGCGGTCTTCCAGAATTTCAAGGAGATGGTGCCGGGCATTGGCATTGAGGTGCTCAAGGCCCCAGTCGTCCAGAATGAGCAGATCGACACGGGCAAGGCTCTTCATCCGCGTGGCGAGACGGCCATCGCCTTTGGCGAGGGCGAGTTCATCGATCAGGCGTGGCAGCCTTGTGTAGAGAACGGAGCGATTATCGCGGCAGGCCTTGTGGCCAAGAGCGCAGGCCAACCAACTTTTCCCGATGCCCGCGGGCCCGATAATGGCCAGATTTTCGTGGTTGGAGATCCAGCTACCTTTTATCAACATCTCGAAGAACCGGCGATCAAGTCTGCGCGGATGGTGATAATTGACGTCCTCAGGTATGGCATGATGCCGTAGCCGGGCCTGTCGAAGGCGCAGCGCCAGGCGCCGGTCATTGCGCCAGGTGGCCTCGTGATCGAGCAGCAGCGCGAGCCATTCCGCATGGCCGAGGCTCGCTGCTTCATCATTGGAGGCAAGATCGGCAAAGGCCTTTGCCATGCCGATGAGGCCAAGCTGGCCCAGCAAATCCAGGGTTGGGTGTTTCAGCACGTATCTTCCTTTCAGTGGTAATAGCCCGAGCCCCGGATATTGGTGTGGAGGATCGGCTCGTGTTCCGGGGCTGGTGACACGGGCACACGATCGAGCCCCTTTTCGAGGATCGATTTGATGGAAGGATAATTGCGGGCCTGAACCTCCAGCGCGCGCAAGGCGGCGGCCTCGAGCCGGTCAGCACCAAAGCGCTTTTCCAGCCCGATGATGCCCAGACACGAGCGATAGCCCTGTTCGGGATGTGGCCGGTTTTCGATGATCTTCTCGACCAGCAGCGACATCATCGGCCCGATCCTGCTGGCTTCCTCACGGATTTTGGCAGGAGTCCAGTCGCCATAACGCCGGTGGCTGGCAGGCATGTGCTCGGCGATCGTCGTGTGTCGCCCATTGCCGGCCCCGCGCATGTGGACGGCGATGCGCTCGGAGCCGAGGAATATCTCCACAGTGCGCGCCGTAATGCGGACTTCCACCTCACGTCGGGCATAGCGACAGGGCACGGAATAATGGTGATGCTGGCAAGCGATGTGATAATCGAGCCCGACCCGGCAGCGCTTCCACTCAGCATGGGCCCATGGCTCGGGTGGCAGCGGCTTCAGGTTGGGGACGTCGATGTCCTCGAACATCTGGCGGCGGGTTTTCCCGAACTGGCGCAGCACCCGTTTGTCATTGAGATCGGCCATGCACTCGCCAATCGCCACGTTGATCTGCGCCAGACTGTAGAAAACCCTGTTGCGCAGCCGCCCCAGCAGCCAGCGCTCGACGATCCTGACGCAAGCCTCGACTTTGGCTTTGTCCCGAGGCTTCCTCGGCCGCGCCGGCAGCACTGCCGTGCCGTAATGACGCGCCATATCGGTGTAGCTGCGATTGACCATGGGGTCGAAGTGGCAGGCTTTGATCACCGCAACCTTGGCATTATCGGGCACTAGCAGCTGCGGGGCCCCGCCGAAGAACGCGAAGGCGGCATTATGGCTGTCGATCCAGTCGGCCATCTGTTCGGTCCAGGTCGCATGCGCGAACGAAAGACTTGAGCCGCCCATCACCGCCACGAACAAATGCGCGCGCCGGATCTCGCCGGTTCTGCGGTCCACCACCACCGGCACCGTGTCGCCAGCATAGTCGACGAACAGCTTCTCCCCGCCGCCGTGCTTCTGGCGCATCACCAGCGGTAGCCGTCCCTCCCAGCCCCTGAACAGGTCGCAGTACCGGCTGTATCGGTAGCCATCAGGATACTGGGCGATGTATTCTTCCCACAGAACCTGGAGTGTCACATGTTTGCGCTTCAACTCGCGCGCCACTGTCGGCCAGTCAGGCTCGGGCAGTTTACGATGACCGCGCTTTACACCAACCGTGCCATAAAGGCGGCGCTCGAGTTCCTCGTCGCCTACCTCGGGCGGAATGGGCCAGGCGAGGCCGCTCTTCTCGAACCGGCTGATCATATCCCGCGCCGTCGAGCGCGCAACACCGGTCAGCCGCGCAACCTCGCGAACCGCCAGCCCTCCGTCCCGGTACATCCGCATCACTTCGCGCAATGCGCGCATCTTCGCCCTCCTCGTCGCCATCCATTCCCTCCAGCTTGTCCAAAGCCAAAAGGATGGTCTCAACGATCAGGCTCGACACCCAAAAAGGTGGGCGGGCATTAATCGGAATAGGTGGGCGGGATCAGGTCGGAATCCCGGGCGGGAATTCCTCGGAATGGGTGGGCGGGATCGTCGGAATCCGCATAAATGATCCGGCGCACATCGGCAGGAAACGCAAAGAATGGAATAACTTGCTCCCAGGCACGGCGCCAACTTTGGCCGATGGCAGGGTATTTCTGCCCCCAAGCCCCGGCCTCAAATTCCCCCAGAGCCGTCTCAGCCGCTTGAGCGTCGATCGCCCGGTAGATGTCCTTGAGCGCCGTGGCGATGGCCTTGCGGTCCTTGTAGGAGACGAAGTCCATGGAATTGCGCAGCAAATGGACAATACAGGTCTGAACAATGGTGTCGGGAAATGCGGCGTTGATCGCTTCAGGGAAGCCTTTGAGCCCATCGACTACGGCCAGCAGGATGTCCTCGACACCGCGGTTCTTGAGTTCATTCATCACCCGGAGCCAGAATTTGGCGCCTTCATTTTGCTCAATCCACATGCCCAGAACGGCTTTGGTGCCATTGGCCATGACGCCCAGCGCAATATGGATTGCCTTGTTGCGGACCAGCCCTTCATCGCGGATCTTGACCCGAATGGCATCAAAGAAAACAAGCGGATAAACTGGATCCAACGGGCGCTGTTGCCAGGCTGCAACCTCATCAAGGACCGCATCAGTGATCGTGCTGATCAAGTCCGCTGAGGCGTCCATGCCGTAAATCTCACGCAGATGCTCAGCGATCTCCCTAGTGCTCATGCCTCGCGCGTACATCGAGATAATCTTGTCATCGAACCCGGGGAAGCGGCGCTGGTACTTGGCGATCAGCTGAGGATCGAAGCTGCCTGTCCGGTCGCGCGGGACCTCGATTTCAATCTTGCCGGTCCCCGTTGATACTGTTTTGCGGCCATAGCCGTTGCGGCTGTTCTCAGCTTCGCCTTCAGCGCCAAGATGATAATCCATCTCGGCGCTCAGGGCCTTTTCCGCCAGCGCCTTCTTCAAGGCGTTCATCCAATCCGGTGAGTTCAGGGCGCTGGCGGCGTCCATCCCTCCCAGCAATTGGTCCAGCAAGTCATCGGGGATCGAGGGGGCTTTGCGTCGTGCCATAATTAGGGGATCTTTCTACCCTTTAGGCCGCCCCGTACACGAAATTCAGGACACTCCCGTTTGGGTTCATCTACGACTGCGCTATCTACGTACGGACACCTTCCGCGCATCCTGCGACTGTAATGGAAATCGGCTTCAACAGTTTCAGGCCTTATGTCCACCAGCCTCCTCAGTTCTAGCGAAAAGCGGCCAAAGGTTCTCGTCACCGACGATGATGCGGCCATTCGCCGTTCGTTGCAGCTCTTGTTGCACGCCAAAGGCTATGATGCGCAGAGCTACACTACCGCGTCCGCCTTGCTCGCAGATGACGATGCGCGCTTGGCGGACTGCATCATCGTCGACTACAACATGCCTGACATCAACGGCCTCAGTTTGCTCCGCGCTCTTCGAGCAAATGGGTGGAAGGGGGCCGCTATCTTGATCACGGCCTATGGCAATGATGAACTGACAAAGCGCGCCAAGGCATGCGGATATGCCGAAGTTATCGCGAAACCCTTTATCAGGCGGCCCATCCTCGACGCACTGCAACGCTTCTGCGAATGTCGTCAGGCTGGCGATTGTGCGCATCAAGGCGGCGGTTGCGCACCTGATTGCGATTGCTGAACGCGCCCCGGACTTATCCGGTTGAAGTATCCTTGCGCCAGACGAGTGGGAGCGCAAAGAGCAAGACCGTACAAACGGCGATAATGCTCCAGAGGACAGTTTTGTGCCATTCGCTGCGTAGGAATGCCGTCGCGATTGGAACGCCCACTTGGCTAATGCTCGCAAAGCCGTGCTGAAGGCCAAGTCTGAAGCCCGAACGGCTTCTAGAAGTGCTGATCCAGAAGCTGGCAATCAGTCGCAAAGTCGCTGCACTCCACCCCGCAGCAAAGATTGTGGCCGCAATGGCAGGGCCAGTGCGCGCAGCGGAGAATTGCCAAAGCGCGACGCCTTGTACGATCAACATCACCGCCGCGAGGGCGACAGGCCGATCTACAAGCCAGTTGAACCGGGCATGGAAGCCTTGGGCACCCAACATGGCCAGACCGCAAAGACTTAGCATCCATGCGATATGCTCACGCTGGAACAGCGCATCGGGGCGATGCAGAACAAGGCTGAGATGAATGGCTGCGAGGCCGCCCGTTCCGGTGATTGTAAGACCCAGCAACAGTAAGACGAGCAACGTCGAATTGTCATTTGTGGGCAGGTCGTCGTGGGGCACTCGACAATAGTGGCTCTCGGACGATCCAACCATCACCACGGAGCCCACTAAGCCTATGCCGATACCGAAAGCCAGAAGCGGCAGCTCGGGTAATATCCGTGCCGATCCCTCGGCAAGGAGGGGACCCGCAAAGTCTCCAAGGAACAAGGAGGCTGTCAGTATCGTAAAAAGGCCCGCCTTCTCATGCGGATCGCAGGCGACTTGATGGCCGACCAGAAGGCAGAGCGGAACAATCGCGCCAAAAGCCAATCCCGCGACGGCACGCAGACCATATAACACAACAAGTGACGTAGCACCGGTGAGCGCCGTGGATACCGCCAGCGCCATGACTGCAAAAAACAGAAACAATTGGAATCGGTAGCGGTCGGCAAGTGCCCCGGCGAAAGGGGCCGCGATCATGCCGCCCAGCGGGAAAATGGCGCTCAGAACGGCCACGTGCATCGCGTGATTGATCGCGCCCCTGCCCCCAAGTTCCTGGTCAACAAGGTCAGGGAGCCAGGGGAGAAATGCCGTGTTTGCCGCAGCTGCCGCACCTACTGCCAGCATTGCAGGAGCCACGGCTACTTTCACGGATCGGCGGGGCGGACTGTCAGTGTTCAGACGGGTTCCAGTATGTGCAGAGAGCTTGGGACCTCCCCTTACCACCACAAACGCAGACCAGCTACAAACCGGTGCTCGCCTGGTCCTTCTCCACGCGACCGCCTGAAATCAGCAGTGCCCCCGAGCGCTCGTTCCCAGACATAGCCGATGTACGGTGCGAACTTGCGCGAAACCTCGTAGCGCATACGCGCGCTCAATTCGACGTTGCTGAACCCGCTGCCCAACTCGCGATCTAGGGATTGCTTGCTATAGACATTGGCCTCGACCTGAGGGGTGAGGATCAAACGATTGGTCAGCAGCGCTTCATAAGACAACTTGGCACGAGCCGCCAAGCGCCCGTCCGAGCCTACATAGCCCGTCAACTGCACATCAAACCAATACGGGGCCAAACCCTCTACGCCGGCAGCAAGCCAGGTAGTCGCTCCCTTGCCGATATCCTGGCGCACACCGACCAACGTTCCCCAATAAGGCCCGGTCGAATGCCACCAGAGGGCTTCGGCGCTCGATTCGGGATCAAGCCGTTCTTCCTTGCTATTTTTGAGGCCCTGAGACCTGAGCCATAATTTGTTGCTGTCGGTTCCATTGGTCAGCAGGACCGACCAACCGATACCCTGACCTTCGTTGCCGCTGGCAAACTCCAGTTCGTCTACGAGAACTTTCGGGATCGAGATCTGATCGGCCATTTCGTAGTTGGGCAAAGTCGAATTGCGGTAGCCGTCAGAATAGTCGTCGGAGTTTCGCGCGTCCGCAGGGGCCTTGCCGCCCTGCATCCCGCCCATCTCCATTTTCGTGGGAGCAGCGGGCATATCCATGCCCTGCATGTCTCCCGACATATCCATTCCGGAATGACCTTCCTTCGGCGCAGGAGGAGCTTCCTGTGCGGCCGCAGGAAAGGCTGCGGCGAGGCTTGCGATAGCGGCAAGAACAACAAGGTTCGTTGTGGTGCTCATGCGACGACAACCTCGCGGAACATGCCGGCAGCCATGTGGTAAAGCAGATGGCAATGGAATGCCCATCGGCCCATGGCGTCTGCGGTTACGCGAAAGCTCAGACGCTGCGCAGGCTGCACAACGATCGTGTGCTTTCGCACCTGGAACATGCCCGCCGCGTCCTCCAGGTCACTCCACATCCCGTGAAGATGCATGGGGTGGGACATCATCGTGTCGTTCACGAAGGTGACCCGCAGGCGCTCGTTTGGCCGGAAATGCAATGGCTTGGAATCGTTGAGCTTGATCCCATCAAGCGACCAAATGAACCGCTCCATGTTACCCGTCAGGTGCAATTCGATATCACGTTCAGGCTCGCGGGGATCAGGGTCTCCATTCGGGCTCTTGAGGTCGGCATAAGTGAGCACGCGCCATGGACGACCGCGCAATCCAGCGCCGGGATCGTCGAGATTGGTGCGCGGATAATCCACCCGCATGTCATTGTTGGCGCCATACTCGGTGCGCGCATGCTTCGCCAGCGGCGGCATCTCCATCATGCCGTGACCAGTGTGTCCGCCATCCATGGCCGCCATCGCGCCCATCATATCGATAGGTTCCAACCAAGGGCGCTGATCTAGGGCAGGAATCGGGCCGGTCATGCCCGGTGAGGGCGCGATCGTGCCCCGCGCAAAACCAGTCCGGTCCATCGATTGCGCGAAGATCGTGTAAGGTTTGGCGTCGGGCATAGTGAATTCGACATCATAGGTCTCGCCCGGCGCGATCCGGAATTCGTCGACAGTGACCGGCTCCACATCCTGTCCATCCGTTGCAACGATCGTCAGGGGCAATCCCGGAATGCGTACGTCGAAGAACGTTGCGGTGCCAGCACCGACAAAGCGTAAGCGTACCCGCTCGCCGGGGCTGGCCACCCCAGTCCAATTGCCTGCCGCCGTCGTTCCGTTCAAAAGATAGGTATAGGTAGCGGCCGAAACGTCGCTGTAGTCAGTCGGATTCATCCGCGACGCATTCCACATCTGCCGCTTCTTGATCGCCGCCGCGAGCCCCACTTCCCGGGCATCCTTGACGAAGTCGCCGACAGTGGGCTGTCCGAAATTATAGTAATTACTCTGCTTCTTGAGATTGAGGAACACCTGCAAGGGCGGCTCATCGGTCCAGTCGCTCAGCATCACGACATAGTCTCGGTCCGGAGGCCTGACCTGACTTTCCTTTGGCTCGATCACGATGGCCCCGAATAGCCCAGTCTGCTCCGCGAGCGTATGGGCATGGTACCAGAAAGTGCCGGTTTGATGGATGGGAAAGCGGTACGTGAAAGTTTCGCCCGGTGCGATCCCGCCAAAGCTGATGCCCGGCACTCCATCCATCTCGGCCGGTACGATCAGGCCATGCCAGTGCACGCTTGTCATTTCGTCCAGCCTGTTGTGGACTCGCAGCGTCACGGTATCACCCTCTCGAAAGCGCAACGTCGGCGCGGGAACGCGGCCATTCACTGCCGTCGCAATACGACGTTTACCCGTATAATTTACGGGCAAGCCTGCAATCTCGAGATCGAATTCCGTACCCGAAAGTGCGGCGTCGCCAGCTGGTCCGGAGGCCCAGGCGGGCAACGCAAGACTGGAGGCCACCCCTCCAACAAGGAGTCCTTGAACAAACAGTCGACGTCCAATTGCAGGTATAACGAGTGACATATCCACGAGAAGGAAAGCCTTATAAAATTGATGTTGGATTGTTAGAATGCAGGATTTCAGTAGATTTTTTCATAGTTCTATTATGGTTACGCGGGATGCTTAACCAATAGATTTTCTTGAGATCGCCATCTACTATATGAGTATGGGCGAAATGCTCGTCGAATATCTGATCGACTTCCACATGTCCGAGCAATTTGCGATACCGGTGCACCTACCGATATACTTCCAAAACTTGGCCCTGATGCGCTCCATCAAGCCTTCCGAGGCAGACCACCGCTCCACCAGAATCGACACGGACGTCCTCGCCACGCATGAAGAAGCTATGGCCGATGCCAAGCGCATATGCTGGCGATACTGCAACGATTAGTGCGGCGATGCATGTTGGGTCCGCCGCAGGCGCGCGCGGCGGGCCGCTCAGCCCCGGACTTTCCCGTGAGTCGAATTCTACATGTCGCTCATTGGCATGGGCTTATCCGCCGGCTTCATGCTTTTGGGTGGGCAACAAGCCTTTCCAGATGGCATGGGCATCGGTGTCGGGCTTTGTGCAGCGTCGGGTGCCATTCCGCCTCCAGAAGATTGCTGCATGTTCTGCATGCCCATTTGATGATCATGCATCATCCGATCATGCATCTGCTGCGCGCCATGATACATGCCCTGCATGTGTTCACGACTTTGAGACGCCGTCCCCGGTGCGGGTGTAGCTGTGGCCTTGGGCTTTGGCGCCTGCACCACTTTCATTCCGGGAGGAAGTTCATCAGCCAATACGTAACCGGTGCCAGCCACAGCCAGCCCAAAAAGGGCAAAATAAATTGCTGACCTACGCATATTCCGATCTCCAGCCATTGCTGCGTTACTTCGTGAACAACAAATTGAGACCACGTTGATGCAATGCTGGCATCCGTATCGGTATACGTAATGTGCGAAGCTAGATCCTATTATCCCATCGCCGCCATGTGCCTGCAGCTTTCCGAACAGCTCCGACAACTCTCTACACAACGTGCCAGAGAGGGGGCGCTACCTTGTTGGCCACAGGCACGGGCACACCTCTCACAAGCCTCGGCACAAGCCTGACAGAGCACCGTATGCAAGGGCGAGCGTCTGATCATGGAGTTTGCCGTAGTTTGGCAGATCTCCGCACAATCGCTCAACATCGCAGCGAGTTGCAATGCAGTGGCGCTGGCCCCCATCACGGTAAGGCCAGCGGCTGTCTCCAGGCACATCACATGCGACGCCCAGCACAGATCGATGCAATCCTTCATCGGCATGGGCATGCCGCGTTCGCCATCATTCTTGCCGCTGGCCTGACTGGTAACACCTGCCACTAACAAAACAGCTCCCATCCCCAGTAGTTTTCGTCTTTCCAACATGTATTCTCTCCGGATCAAGGTAAAATTCACTCATCCAGACACTGAATTTATTCGCCTGTAATGCCGTAATTGGAACCCACGCTACTTGCAGGAGAATTTGAAGCCTGCGAGATTGTGGCATGCTACGACATTATCGTCCCAGCCGGACGCGAGCCGACGCTGTCGGCTCGCGTCCAGTCAAAGTGAAACCGTGGGCGCTCCTCCGCCCATTTTGATCACATATCTTTCATTCCCCCGCCCTGCATTCCCGCGCCAGGATCTGCCGGTGGGGTGCTGGGGGCTGGCGAAGCAGGGTGGTTCATGCCTGGCCCCATCCGCATGCTGTCGTGATCCATCTTCTGCCGCTGATCTGTTTCCATGCGATGGTGCATATCTTCCGCTGCTGCTGTGGCACTTGCAGCCGCGGCGTCATCACGCACAGATGATGTCTGGCTATCTGTGGCATTTGTTGCCGCGCTGGACGTTGAGGTCGGCGGGGTCCCCTTATCCTTACTGTTACAGCCGGCAAGCACAAGGGTGCCTGCCACTACCAGACTGCCGGTCATCCACCGAGCCTTACGATTCCAATTGGTCATGATCGATCCTTTCACACGAGTTGGTCCACTGGGCATTCTGCCAAATCACTGTTCAAGTGCTCGACAGAACTCTTCTCGGTTCTCAGCCTCATCCAGAGGGGTTGCGAACAGGAACCTTGAGAGGCGCTTGATTGATCGACAAGCCACTGCTCAACTTGCCTTAAGCGGCCGATGTTGTTCTCTGCGGCGATCAGTTTTTCGCGGGTTACAGCCAGCAAATCTTCGACGCGCGACGGAGCAGCTGCGGATGCTTCGAGCAAGTTTCGCGTCTGCTCGAGCGTGAAACCGAGATCCTGCACCGACCGAATGAATTTCAGACGGGCAAGCTCATCGTCATTGTACAAGCGGTATCCTGCCAGACTTCGCGAGGAGGCCTTGAGAAGGCCAAGCCGTTCATAGTAGCGGATCGTGTCGCGACCAACATCCGCAGCAGCAGAGAGTTCACCAATCTTGAAATTGGCCATGGCATCCGTCTCCAATCCGCAGGCCCAAGCTTATCTTTCATTTGTACCTGCAGCCAATGATGTTCACTCTTGCCGATCGCCGCCTTTTTTGGGCGTGTTGTCTCCAAGCAACGCTGTGCGTTCACTGACCGATCAATGGTGTCGTTATAAATCTATAATATCGATCATGTTTATTTCACCATCAACTACCGATACATGAGCATAATGGTCATCTATTATCTGATCGATTGATACGTGACCTACAGTCTTCTGGCGATATTGCCCGGCGTGACGCCTGCGAAGGTAGACCGGTGCGGGGCGATAGATCTTAAACACTTGTCCGATTTCAGCACCGTCAACGCGGCCAATGCAAACAATGGGCCCGCGATAGTCAATTCCGATGATCGAACCTCGCATGAGCCAGGTATGGCCAATGCCTTGAGCGCTTGCTGGTACGCTGGCTGCGAAGAGGGGCACCTCAAATGCCATCATCACGTGAGCCTTGGCCACGCAATCCTCCAGTTCTTGTCACCAGCGCCGGTTGCTGCTGGCCCCTCCGTGCAGAGAACCCAACAGCAGCACGTTCAGGCGTCGGTCATGACCACGAGGGATCAGTGGCTGCGGCCCAGTTCTACGATGTCGTTCTTCGCAGGCATTCCGTCCACGACAGTGACATGGGCGAAATGGTCATCAAAAACATGGTCGATGCGAACATGACCGACATCTTGGCGATGGTAGCTAGGAGCGCCTGTGCCCTTGTTCGGACCCGGGTGATAGACGGCACGGACCACATTCAGGGTCTGGCCAACTTCTGCGCCATCGGCCTTGCCGATGCAGACGACAGTGCCGGTCTTGTCGACGGCGACAACAGTACCGCGCATGAACCACGTGTGGCCGATACCTTGAGCGAGAACCGGCGCAGCTCCCAGCATCGAGATGCCGGCAATCGCAACCATGAAAGACTTCTTGATCATGTTCGACTCCTTCGTGAATTTTTAAGGCCGCCCCCAGGCCTTATGGGGAAGAGCTGTTCTTCAAAGTCCGGAGTAAGGACCAAGCTCCAAGCTCAACATACGTAATGGTCACATTTTCATGAGCCATGCGCGCGGGAGGTGAGATCGCCCCAGCTTCCGAGAGCAGGCGTGGTACATGTCCAATCTAGCTCGTGCCGAATCCGTTCGGCCAGACTGGCAGAGGCACTCGCCTCTCCGTGCGTGACGAACGTCATTTTCGGTGCTTGCGGCATGCCAGAAAGCCAACGCAAGATCTCGTTGCAATCAGCATGGGCCGACAGCATCGAAAGATTGGTTACTTCGGCAAAAACCGGCACAACCTCGCCATAAATCTTTACCGAGGTCGCGCCAGCGACAAGCGCCGCGCCTCGGGTGCCGGCTGCCTGGAAGCCTGCAAAAAGCAGCAGGTTCTTCGGATCCGGGGCAAACTGTGCAAGGTGGTGAAGGACACGTCCGCCAGTCGCCATGCCACTTGCCGAAATGATGACCTTGGGATTGCTATCCGCCGTCAGCGCCTTCGACTCTTCGGCATCGCGTACATAGTGCGCTACGGCGCACGCGGCTTTGCATTCATCATGCGACAGGCGATGATCCCCTGAGTTTGCGCACATGATGCCGCTGGCGTCGATTGCCATCGGGCTGTCGAGGTAGACAGGCACGCCCTGAAGGCGGCCGGCCTTCTTCAAGAGGGACAGGTAATAGAGGAGCGATTGGGCCCGACCCACCGCGAAGGCCGGGATTACGACCGTCCCACCACGCGCTACGCATCGCTCAATACACTCACCCAAGGCTACTTCAGGCGAAACAGCGTCATGCTCCCGATCGCCATAGGTAGACTCGACGATTAGAAAGTCAGCCAATGGCGGAGGTGCGGGATCGAACATCACAGCGTCGTCATAACGCCCAAGGTCGCCCGAAAAGACGACCTTGGTTCCTTTCCAGTCGATCTCGATCGAAGCTGCTCCGAGAATATGCCCGGCGCGGTGGAAGCGGGCAGAGACACCTGGGGCAACTTCGATGAACTCACCGAATTCCACTCCCTGAAAATGCTCCAGTGCGTTCAACGCATCGTTCTGGGTATATAGTGGCAGCGCAGGTTGATGCCGCGAATATCCTCGACGGTTTGCGAACTGGGCATCCTTTTCTTGCAGGTGGCCGCTGTCCGGCAGAAGTAGTTCACAAAGCTCGGCTGTTGCCCGGGTGGTGAGAACCCGGCCCCTCCAACCATCACGGACCAAACGCGGAATGGCACCGGAATGATCGAGATGCGCGTGCGTCAGCAGGATCGTCTCTACCCCTGCAATTTCTGGCGGAGGGGGAGCCCAGTTGAGGTTGCGTAAATCGCGACCGCCCTGGAACAGTCCACTATCCACCAACAAGCGCGTGCTGTCATCCTCGAGGAGATAGCGCGATCCGGTGACGGTGCCGCTCGCCCCGAAGAACCCGATCGCCAATCCTCCGCCAGCAGGTCTTGGCTCCACCTCAAACGTGGCTTGAGGGGCCCCGCTTGGCACGAAATGCCCCCGAGTTTTGTCCTTCTGGTGTCGATTCTTGTGCCCGTGCATGGACATCGCTCCCGCGCTTGTGGATTTCTGCATGGATTGGCTAGCCCATTGGGCTGCGACCATACGTAATGATCGCAGACGGACACAGCCGGGAACATGTGATGTTTACATATGGCGCGGCATTCGTCGCGCCAGCACTGAGACAGTCTCGCGAACGCAGCCTGAAAAAACCGATGACCACAAGATACATGCTTTGAACGGGACAAGAATGTGACTCCAGATGATACCCCATTCTGCAGCGCTCTAACGCCACATCCCTGTGAGCATTGCTTCCCCAGCCACCACGCAGCGGATTTGCCATCTTACAGGCTCGCCGCCTTGGATCAGGACTTCATTCTTGGGGACTCAATGCGCGGAGTTCGCTTCATGCTCGAATACGAGAAGGTGGAGGAAGCGTTGCGCGAATGGGGCGTCCTTTCAACCATTGTCGTATTTGGAAGTGCTCGCGTTCGAGAGGCGCAGACAGGCAGGAGGGGCGCCTGGTATGACGAAGCCCGCAAGTTCGGCCGGCTCGCCTCCAAGAAGGGGGGCGCGCTGACCCGCAATGGTGGCAAACGCATGAACGTGATCGCCACAGGAGGAGGACCAGGGATCATGGAGGCGGCCAACCGCGGCGCCCATGACGTCTGCGCGCCTTCTATCGGCTTCAATATCACGCTCCCTCACGAACAGGTCCCAAATCCTTACACGACGCCCGAACTCACATTCCGTTTTCACTATTTCGCGATCCGCAAGATGCATCTGGCCATGCGCGCCAGTGCGCTGGTGGTCTTCCCAGGTGGATTTGGAACCATGGACGAGATGTTCGAAATTCTGACATTGCGGCAGACCGGCAAGGCTCCTAAGGTCCCTATCATCTTGTTTGATCGAGCTTATTGGCAAAGCGCCATCAATTTGGATGTTTTCGCCGAGAACGGCATGATCGACAGCGAAGACCGCGACTTGTTTTCGTATGCCGATAGCGCCGAGGCTCTCTGGGCAACCCTCATTGACCAGGGGCTCAGTCCGGCTATTTCCGACTAAGCCCCTGCCCGGCTCCACCCGACCTGCGGGGAATTCCGCGCTAGATCCGAAGCATTCGTTATATACGTATATCGATGCCAATCTTGATCGCCACATAAGGCCCCTGAGGCTGGCCTAACCAAGGCTGCCAAGGAAAGGACCGCTGTATGCGCAAGACAACGATGATTTTTGCCGCCCTAGGGTTGCTGGCTTCCGGCACCGCTCCGGCATTAGCCGATCAAATGCCCCCCGGCATGAAGGATTTGCCCGCTCACAAACATCCTGCAAAGCCGAAGCCCAAGCACTCTGCAGGGTCTCAGCACCGTCCGGCGGGCCAGACGGGCGGACATAAAATGTCCGGTGGTCACATGATGTCCGGAGGGAATATGATGAAAGGCGGACACATGATGCAGGGGGGGCAGATGCCAATGACCTCGCCGACGCCGCCTGCTCCCAAGAAATCAGGTGGCGGCTGCTGCTGAATACCGCGATAACTCCGAGATAGTAATCGCTGGCACCTCATGCTTCCAAGGTCCGCCGCCTCGTTGGGTGGCGGACCTTTATCATATTTAGATAAGCTTACATCCTTTGGGCTCGCAATCTATTGCGTCTTGCCGAGGATCTCCATGCATCGGGAATGAGATATGTTCATGGGATTCAACCCCATGCCTTTCATCTCCTGATGGTCATGCCGGGTCCCGAGACCCATATCACTTTCCATCTTCCGGCAGCTTTCCACCTCAGCCGAGGTAGCGGGAACAGAAGCACAGGCCCCCAAAGCCATCGTGACCATGGCTGCAATTGGAATGTATTTTTCCATAGATCCGTCCCATCATGAACAAGGTGTTCCTCCTGCGGGCAGATCTTTATCGTTTCATAATGGCGCCTATCCAAATGTCAGTCAACCAACTCGGCTGCGTGAGCCGGATAGCCTGATGCAATTATGTCACAAATGAAAGGCGGGGACCGGGAAACTCCTTGCGCTTTCGAAAGCGCAATCGCATCCCTGCAGCCATGAGCCAACTAATCGAAACGAATGATCAATCCTGCGTTCCGAATGCCTTGGTGCGCCAATTGATCCTGCAGTGGCGCGAAGATCCCGGTGCGACTTACAGGGGTTGGTTCCTCTGGGAGGAGCGCCTGAAGAACTTCCGCTCAATCCGCCGCGGCATAGCACAAGTCGTATCTGAGATCGAGCAAGGCACATTTGGCGTGACCTACCGCAACTCCTCGCTGGAAACGGTCGTTCACTCGATTGCCGAACAGCGACAGATTTTTCGGGGCGCGGATCACGCTTTCCTCTGGAAGCCCAAACTACGCATACCCGATATCTACGAAGACGCCGCGAACCAGAGAGCATTTGGTCAACTGCTCGCCAACTGCGCCTGTTGCGACACCGCTGATGCGATCATCAACCACATCCACGCAATCGACCGCAGGAAGATCAAGGGCCTGGGCCCTGCGGTGGCCAACCTGCTTTATTTTCTGCACCCAACGCTCATCCCGCCGTTCAATACAGCAATCGTGAAGGGTTATAACGCCCTAGCAAACGCAAACGTGAAGCTTGGGAGCTGGCCGCACTTCCTCGCAATGCGAAGCGGGGTCATCGAATTCAATGACCGCTATCGCGATCTGCTTTCGAACGATCTCGGCGCGATCGGCGGGTTTCTGTTTGATGTCGGTTCAGGACGCTACCCTGTGCCGCCCCAAACGACCGATGCCTCCAGCGTCACCGACTGGAATGTGCGACTGCAGGCTGTACGAACCGAAGCCGAAAGCTTGAACAAGCAATCGCTTTCCAACCAGGAGAGCGACCGCACACATACGGAGGTCCAGGCTTGGCTGCGCGATCTTGGCAAGTCCCTGGGGTTTAGCGTCTGGATAGCCGCCAATGACCGGGGGCGCCTGTACCAAAATGCGCCTTTGTCGAAGGGATGCCTGGACCAACTGCCCCAGAGCCTTGTGAGTTGTCCGGGAGCAGATGCCATTCGTCTGATCGATGTCTTATGGATCGACGAAGCCAATCAGTCTGTCGCCGCCGCCTTCGAGGTCGAGCATACGACGTCGATCTATTCGGGTATCGTCCGCATGCTCGACCTGGCGCTGAGTGGCGACAGCCTTCACGCTACGGCAGGCTTGTTTCTGGTCGCACCTGACGCGCGCGAAGGCGACGTGCGAGCGCAGCTCCAGCGCCCGGCATTTAGCCGCATCGGCAATCTGGATATTGCCTACCTTCCGTATGGCGAACTTGCTCGACATCGGGATGCCATTGCGCGCTTCGGCTCGGGTCTCAAGGGGATCAAGGCTATCGCCAGCCCGCTCGGTCGGACCTGACCAAAAGCTTGTCAAAATGTGGTGTTTACGGATGGAGGGATTGAGGTCAGCGAGCCACCATGGCCACTCCTATTAAATGCGGGACATGCCATGGATTGTTGCGGCAATGACAATAAGAGGAAAAATGCTGCGCCGGAATCAGAGCGGAATGTCCGTTGGTGGTTCGAGAAACTCGCGTTCCTGACACTTTTTCTCGTCGGTGGATATTACCTTGTGACCGAGCATCGTGCTCACCTGTTTGGTTTTCTACCCTACGCCATATTATTGATTTGCCCGATCATGCATTTGTTCATGCACAAAGGCCATCACCCTGGCAGTGGAGAGGGAAAATGACCCACTCTGACACTCCAGCTTATGGCCTTTGGGGACTGGCGTTCGTCAACGCGGCGATCTTCATTTTCTTTGCCTTCAGTTTCTTCAAGCCTGAAACGAAACTCGACTGGCGCAGTTTCGGGGCGTTCAGTGCCTTTCTTGTGGCGCTATTTGCAGAAATGTACGGATTCCCTCTGACGATCTATATTTTGTCAGGCTGGCTGCAATCGCGCTTTCCAGGGATCGACTGGTTCTCACATGACGCCGGACACCTTCTCGAAATGATGTTCGGGTGGCGCGTAAATCCGCATTTCGGTCCATTCCATATTGCCAGCTTCGTCTTCATTGGTGGCGGTTTTATGCTGATTTCATCCGGCTGGAAGGCTCTGCATACCGCCCAACAGCATCATGCACTGGCAACTACCGGTCTCTATGCACGGATGCGGCACCCCCAATATATAGGGTTCATCGCAGTGATGTTTGGCTTCCTGCTGCAGTGGCCGACCTTGCTAACGCTCGCAATGTTTCCAGTTCTGGTTGTTATGTATGTGCGCCTCGCCCGCCATGAAGAGCGTGATGCAATCCGTGAATTTGGCGATCAATATAGAAAATACATGGAGAGCGTACCTGGGTTCGTTCCGAAGATTGGATACAGCGACCGCAGTCTGAGCGGTCGCTAGCGCAGAAATTAAGAGTAGCGTGTCGTGGGAACTGTCGCATAACTTCTAGTCTGGGGCCTGCTCTTCATGTTCATGATGAGCTTCGGCTGCGGCGCCCATGTCATGGGACACCATAGACGTCACAGAAATGACTGAGACATACAGCATAAAGCGGCACAAGCAGTCGATCCGGTATGCGGCATGACTGTTGACACAGCCAGCGCCAAGACTGCCGTGGTCGGAGGCCATGTATGAGATTTCTGCTCCGGGGCATGCCGTGACAAGTTCGAAGCCAACCCGCAGCTCTATGCGGCGTCTGGCAATATCGCGCCATCAGGAAAACCACGCCATGCCGCATGACCGCCAGCAGCCGGCTTTGATCCCGGTTGTCACCAGTGGGTTGGCATTGAGCCCGTTCCTCTCGGTGAGCTACATTTTGTGCATCTTGGGTTACCTTTTCCTGCCCGGTCTTCCGGTGCAGCATTCCGCCCTCGCCATTTTTCTGCCGGGGTTCCAATTGCTGAGTTGGAAGACCTTTCTTCTCGGCCTTGGCAAAGGGTCACAGGAGTCCAACGCGAAGACTGAATTGCAGCTCAATTTCAGCTATGCGCCCGGCATAGCCGGCGCGATCCCGATGGAGCGCATCTGTCGACCGCTCCTTGGCATCATTTTGGGGTTCACGGACACTACGTATATCAGTCGGTTTGAGGAGTCGTTCATCAAGGCTATCGCGGCTCGCCAGATTATCGCCGGTCGTTTTTCAACGGAGGAAAGATCATGATGAAAAGTCGCACTTCCTATCTTTATTCGCTGGCATTGATAGGCGGCGTTCTTCTGTCTCCCAGCCTTGCTGCGGCCCAGAGCCAAGGAACAGGACAGGCCTCAACCCAGCCCCCCATGTCTCCCAACGGCAGTGCAATGCCGTCCGGTGGGATGATGGAAGGTCATGACGCGATGCCCGGCATGCAAGGCGGCATGCAAATGCCTAAACCCGTTATGGCACAGGACAAGTCAGGATGCTGCGCCAAGAAGATGAAAACTATGGGAAGGTCGAAGCACAGCCCCAGACATCGCAGGCACGCCAAGCCGGCCGCCGCAAAGCCTGCACCGATGCCCGCCGACAAGCCAATGCCCATGCAGGACGATATGTAAGATTATCAGCATGAAGCGTCCGCTCCATCAAATCACTACTCACCGAACTCTCTGGAGTCGGATTGGCTACCGGGTTCTGATCGCACTGACGGTGATGCTCACATCACCGTCGGTCGTGGCGCAAACCGCTGACGAGCACGCTTCGCATCATCCAGGCGGAGGCGGGGCAGCTCCAGCCATGCCTGCCGCAGCCAGCGGCACCGACATGCCTGCAACACAACCCATGGGAGGCTCGGGCACTGACCCAATGGCCGCCATGATGAAGCAGATGATGTCACCGTCGGCCGGATCTGCCGGGCCGGGAGGTATGGGTGGCACAGCCGCGCCCTCCGGCTGTTGCGGGCCAATGGGTGCCAAACCCTTCTACCCCTCGCTGATGCAATGGCCAGCGCTGACCGACGAAGCGCGGCGGGCCGTTCGAGCCGAAGCGCTAAAGCGCCTCGGCTCGGGGACCGAAGTGCTGACTGCCGAGCAATCCCGACTCCATCACGCGCTTGCGTCCAACGACTTCGTAGCTGCCGGTGACGCCATCAAGGGGGCTCGCGAAGGCCTTGCCCAAGCCGACAGCGGCGTGAGCGCCCTCAAGGGACTGGAGGAAGGCAAGGCACCCCGCGAGATCGCTCTCACATGGTTCAAGAACCAAAATGGAATAGGCGGAGCTGAACAAATGACGACGGATAGCGGCCTTTCCTGGTGGCACATCATTGGAATGGTACTGCTCGCGGCGGCACTCCTTGCCGCCCTGCTCTTGCGGCAGGCTCGGCTTCGTCGCATCGCGAGCCTTGTCGAGCGACTGATGCCAGGGTCGCCCACAGCACAAACTGCAATTGGCGCTCCGGCTGCACCCACAGCGATGGCACAGCCCGCTGTTCTCGCAGGCATGCCACAGTTGTCTGCCGAGACTAATGCTCCGCCGCCCGCTCAACGCCCTTGGAAGGGGGTGCTGCGCATCAAGGCGATCTTCGACGAAACGCCGAACGTGAAAACGTTCCGCTTAATGGAGGCGAACGGCGGTCCCATCCCGTTCACTTTCCTGCCGGGGCAATACGCAACAATCACTTCGGAAATCGACGGACAGAAAGTCCGTCGATCCTACACGATCTCATCATCCCCCACCCAGCGCGACTATATCGAACTCACGATCAAGCGTGAACAATATGGCCTGGAGTCGCGTCATCTTCACGATCATGCCGATACCGGCGATCTCCTTGAAATATCCGCCCCCGCTGGCAGGTTCTTCTTCACGGGGAAGGAAGCCGACGGCATCGTTCTGATCGCCGGCGGCGTTGGCATCACGCCAATGATGAGCGTTCTGCGAAGTCTCACAGACCGGTCCTACGAGCACGACATTTTTCTACTTTACGGCGTGAATACACCAGAAGATCTCATTTTCCGCGATGAGTGCGATCATCTGGCACGTCGCCATCCCAAGCTTCACGTCGCGTATACCGTCGCCAAAGCCGAAGGCACCGATTGGCAAGGCCAGGTGGGCTACATGACGGCAGATTTCATAGCGGCCTCGGTACCCGACATTGCGAAACGACGAGTCCACTTGTGCGGCCCACCCCCCATGATGGCTGCAGTGAAAGAAGCGCTCGCGCAGCTCCAAGTCCCATCAGACCAGGTTAAAACCGAAGAGTTCGCTCCGCTCAAGGGTGGCCCAGTCATGGAAGCCGAACCCTCGGAACCTGTTGCGACACCGGCATTCACCGCTGATCAGGCCGTGCCGATCCCGTCTGCACACGCCACCATCACATTCTCAAAGTCCGGCAAGGCAGGCCCCCTCGCGCCGGACCAGTCGGTGCTCGAAGCCGCCGAGGCGATTGGCGTAGCGATTGATTATGATTGCCGAGCTGGCACCTGCGGTCGGTGCAAAGTGCCACTCCGCCAGGGTCAGGCAACCATGGAGGTCGAGGACGCGCTCGCCGCGGATGAGAAGGCAGCGGGAATCATCCTCGCCTGTCAGGCAAAATCGACGGGTGACCTGGTGGTGGAGGCCTGATGACCGAAACCGAAAAAATCACGGTCGGAGGCCTGGTCAGTGTGCTAACGCTGATCGTCCCCGGATTTCTTATCCATTCCGCGCCCCGCTTCCCGGGCAGCCTTGCCGGGAGCATGTTCGGGATCGCCGCCGCGCTTCTGTTCCTGCTCCTGCTGTCCTACACGGCGGTGAAGCGGCAGGCCTGGATCAAGGAGCGGACCAAAGGCTCCATCTCGCTTGGGGCGCTAATGGGGTTTCACGTCTACGCCGGCGCAATCGGGGCATTGCTCGGCATCATTCACTCCGGCCACAAGTTTCAGAGTCCGCTCGGTGTGAGCCTTGTGATATCGATGCTCGCGGTCGTCGCGAGCGGATTCATCGGGCGATATTATCTTGCGCAGGTCAGCCAGGATCTCCGGCTTCAGCAAAAAGAGCTCAAGCTGCTTCGCGACCGCTACGATGGGTTGGCCACAGTTTCCGTAGTCTGGACCCGCGATAGCGTCGTCGATCCGTCAGGACTGAGGCTCGATCATCTGCTCGGGGCCATTTCAGATCTCGAATTTACAATAATGGCACGGGATGCGATCAAGCGCACCCTCGCGCGGTGGACTGTGTTCCATGTCGCGGTTGCGATTGTGATGTATGGCCTGATGGCATTGCACATTTGGGGCGGCTACTATTACGGCCTTCGGTGGCTGCCGTGAAGCGAACCACAATCCTTTACCTGGTGCTTGCGACGATCGCGCTGCTCGCCGCCGCCGCCATCCCTTTCACCGTCTACCGATCGGGGAGCACGGCGCTGCCTCAATGGTCATCGGCAGTCCGTCCCGGCCCCCTGTCAAGCGCACACGCGTTTCTTGAAGGCAAATGCGAGAGCTGCCATACTCCCAATCAAGGCATCAAGGCCGCAACCTGTATCGCATGCCACGCTTCTGCTCCTGAACTCCTGATGAAACCAGCGACCGCCTTCCACGCCAACCTGAAGGAGTGCGCGGGTTGCCACATCGAGCATCAGGGCCGCACTCTTCGTCCGGTTAGGATGGATCACCAGATCCTCGAGGAGATTGCGAGGCGTACTACGGGACAAGCTGCAAAACTCGACTGCCAGTCCTGCCACGCGCCTCGGGATATCCATAAGGGATTTTTCGGTCCCGAGTGCGCAAGCTGCCACACAACGGAAAGCTGGAAAATCAATGGCTTCTTGCATCCCAGCCCGAAATCGACCGAATGCTCGCAATGCCACAAGGCGCCGCCGAGCCATTACATGATGCACTTCGAGATGATGGACAAGATGATCAGCGGCGAAAAACGGGCGCGGGTGGACCAGTGCTTCAGTTGCCACCAGACCGACTCGTTCAACAACATCAAAGGCGTCGGTATGGTCAAGGTGCATTGAGCGATCATTTTGCGCAGATAATTTGGCCCATCGTGGCCCTGTTACCCAAGCAATGAGCCTCGATCCGACAATCGATGAGACGCAACGGACGAGCCGCTTGACGCGCGTCGAAAGGATCAGATACGTCGTAAGCGGCGCTCCGCCCACCTTGCGCGGCGGCGGTTGTGGCAACCAATGCCCAACTTCCCCGATCTCGACGTGCTCAACGCCTGGCGTGAGGCGCAGTGCATCGCGCAATGGGCACCGGATGGGTCGGTTCGTTACGTAAGCGGCTCAAACGCCGGTCTAGATCCGTATCCATCGAAAAATCCGATCCTCATTCAGTCGGGTTCACAAGCGCGATACTCGCATTCCACATTATCCGCTTTATCTGTCTGTCCGGCAAAGCACCCCACACAGCCGGCAGATATCGGCGACGAGGGTCGGGCAAAGGCAACATCGCTACGGCATCGTCTTCGTCATGCCAGGCATATCCCTCATCATCGCGTCATGGTCTTCCGGCGCACTGGCAATCGCCGCCTGATATTGGGCGGGCGTCATACGTGGAAGTTGACGCACGAAAGCGACCATGTCCCAGATCAGTTCATCGCTATGGGTTTTACCCCAGGCAGGCATCGCGGTCAGCTTGACCCCATGCTTGATGACCCAGAATTGCTCCTTTGCCGATCTCTGCTGCTCCCGAAAAAGCTCCGGGGCCCTGGGGTAGAGTCCCTGGCTGATCTCCGACTTCTCCAGTCCCGGCCCGAGATGGCAGCCACTGCACATCTCGGCATAGAGCCCCGCGCCGCTCTGTAGCCGTTTTATATCAAGCAGGTTGGCAGAAACGCTCACATTGCGAGACCGCACGGCGATCGAGCGATCACGAAGCATTTCTATGAGCCAATAAACAGGTTTGGTGTGCGGCGCATCAGCGCCGATGTCATAGACGCCAACATACATGACCGCGCCAGCAAGCGCGCCACCGACCAGCGCCGTCACCGCAATGAAGGCTACGCTTGGGAAATGCCTACGAAGCCATGCCGTTCTAGAATCTTGCATCGCGTCCTCCTCAGCAGAAAAGCTTTTGGTCAATCCGTGTTTTCGCACCCGCCCAATTAATCATACGCGCGGGTCGTCCTTACCCCTCATCGGCAATCTTGATTTTTAGCGCGAGTTGAACGCCGTGGGCCGTTTAAAAATCTTCGCAGCATCGATGAGGGGTTGTGCCGTGCGGTGCGTATTTGCTGTGTCGGCAGTGTCGCCGCCTATAAGGAGTTAATGAGCCCGACTACCAACCTGATCAGTCAACGGAGGGCCAGAGACTATGATGATCACCCAAAGCGTCTGCCCCATTGAGGCCGAGAAAGGTCTGTAGACCTCCAATGCGTCCCTCACTCCCTCATACAACCGAAACCCGACGCCAGCACGCTGTGCGCCCGGCGACTTTTACGGGGCGAGCGGCTGAGGGCGAATCCAGTGCTTCTGACCTCTCTGTTCCACACCCACCCGCCCCCGCGCCACGCTGCGCCCCGTGGGCATCCGATTGGTCCATGCCGGCTAGAGATGGGCCACATCTGAATTAGGCACCGGCAGCTAAAACCCCTCGCCACCATCGACCTTTTTTTGGGGCGGGGTGCCTTCCTTCGAGGGCAGACCCGGCGAGCCGCGTATTTACAGTAGCGGCCCACCTCGGAGAAAGGCGCACATGTACGACTGCATTGTCATTGGAGGTGGGCCCGCGGGTTTGGCCGCAGCCACGTATCTCGGACGGTTTATGCGTTCCTCGCTGGTCATTGACGCTGGCGGTGGGCGCGCATCATCAATTCCGACAACTCACAACCTTCTCGGGTTTCCTGAAGGAATATCCGGTCAGGTTCTGCTCGCGCGGATGCACCAGCATGCCACTCGCTACGGCGCAAAAGTGGTCAATGATTTCGTCAAGGGCGTCGTCCAGACCCAGTCGGGATTTGTCGTCACCACGGCTATCGAAGAGGTCAGGACGCGGACGCTCTTGCTTGCACAGGGCGTCAAAAATCATCGGCCGAAATTGTCACAGGAGGCGCATGATCGCGGCGTTGCCCGAGGTCTGATACGCTATTGTCCGATCTGCGATGCCTATGAAATCCGCGGCAGGAGAGTAGCGGTGCTAGGCTGTTCAGAGCATGGCGCAGCCGAAGCGATGTTTGTTCGCCACTATAGCGATGCAGTGACCTTACTCACCCAAGATGCGTCCCGACTGTCCGAGGCGGAGAAGACCAAACTAACTCGAGGTGGCATCGCCACTGAGCGGGTGCCCATTGGCAATTTGTTCATCAACGATCAGGATCTCACTGTAAAGCTGGCCGATGGCCGATCCTTACGCTTTGACACGCTTTATGTGGCCCTCGGCACGTCGGCTCATTCAGACTTGGCAAGGATGATTGGTGCCGAATTAGGCCCTTCGGGCTGCATCCTCGTCGATGAGCATCAGGAAACGACGATCAGCGGTATGTTCGCTGTTGGCGACATGGTCGAAGGGCTGGATCAAATTGCCGTGGCAGCGGGTCAGGCGGCGAAAGCGGCGACTGCCATTCACAATCGATTGTCTCACCCAACTCCCCCCTGTCCGCCGTTAGTACCAACGGCACAAATTTAAGGGTGTGAAGGACAATTGGCTGGGGCTGGATGTCCATGTCGACCGTATTCGACGCCATCTCGCGCTATATCATCGCCTGGAAGTTGTGCACCAACATGCAGGCCGACGGTGTGACCGACACACTCGACTTCGCCCTCAACGCCTCGGGCTACGCCAACGCCTAACATCAACCTTAAGACGTTGCCCACATCCCGCTAGTCCAAGCGGCGAGTTGCGCCGAATGTTCTGACAGCGGCCAGTTCTGGCAGGTTTCACAGGTGGACGAAGATCCCCTGCCTACGCTGTATGGTTCGCGTTCCTGCCACGCGGAGCGTGTTTCACGGACAATACGTATAGTGCGGCAACCGCGACATTCGGCATGCAAGTGCCTCATCGATCTTCGACGGGCAGGCCTGGACGCATTGCGCAATGGCAATACGCGCCGCCGCGTTCGTGTTGCCGACTCGAAAGAGATCCATTTGGTTAGAGGTTGAACATGAACGGCCCCGTCCTCACTCCCCAGCCCAGCCGCATCGCTCTTATCGGGACATGCGTGCCGCGCCATTGCGGAATCGCAACCTTCACAAATGATCTCCAGCAGGCGCTGAGCACTGCCGATCCGAACGTGGCCGCGATGATAATTGCCATGACCGACGACAAGAATGCCTACGCCTATCCCGATCAGGTCCCGCTGGAGATTCAACACGCAGACCCCGCCTCCTATGAAGTAGCGGCGGACTTTCTGAATGTTGCTGATATCGAGATCATCTCACTGCAACATGAATTCGGGATTTTCGGCGGTGAGGCGGGTGAGCATGTCCTCGGCCTGGTGCGCGGCCTGAAAGCGCCACTGGTCACGACGTTGCACACGGTCCTTGCCACACCCAATCCGTCTCAGCGCCGTGTTATGGACGAACTCATTGCAAGCTCTGCCCGCCTGATCGTGATGGCTGATAAGGGGCGCCAGATCCTGCAGGATGTCTATGGCGTCTCGGCCGATCAAATCGCCGTGATACCCCACGGCGTACCGGATCGTCCCTTTCTGGATCCAGCTATGGCGAAGCACGATCTAGGCTTGGCAGAGCGGACCTTGCTGATGACCTTCGGACTGCTTGGGCCGGGCAAGGGTATCGAGACAGCTATTCGCGCGCTGCCCGCCCTCGTTCAGGAAAACCCCAAACTCCTCTACATGATCGTCGGCGCGACCCATCCCAATCTGGTGCGGGACGAGGGCGAGCTCTACCGAGAGAGCCTGACAGCACTCGCCAGCGAGTTGGGCGTTAGCGAACATGTCCAGTTCGTGGACAGATACCTCTCGCTTGACGCGTTGCTGGATTATTTGGCCGCATGTGACATCTATCTGTCACCCTACCCCAACGAGGCACAGATCGTTTCCGGGACGCTGGCCTATGCGATTGCGCTCGGCAAAGCCGTTGTCTCAACGCCGTTCTGGTACGCGCAGGAGCTGCTGGCAGACAATTGCGGCTTGCTCGTCCCGTTCGAGCAGGCAGACGGGTTCGCAACGGCCATTCGCAGATTGATCGACGACGATACATTGCGAAGCGAAATTCGGACGAACGCCTATGCTCGTGGTCGGGCAATGATCTGGCCGAGAGTGGCGGAACAGTATCTCGAAGTATTTTCAACCGTCCGATTGGAGCGGCGTTCGGCAGGCGCAACCATCATCGGCTTTCCACCGATCCAACCAGGCAACACCCCATTGCCACATGTCTCGACGGCCCATCTCGCTGCTCTCACCGATTCGGTCGGTCTGATGCAGCACACCAAATTTGCGGTGCCCGATCGAAGACATGGCTATTGCCTAGACGATAATGCGCGCGCGCTGCTCGTCTTCACCGAACTCGCGGCATTGCGCCCTTTGACGGCGCAAGAGGAACAGTTGCACCTCACATACGCAGCCTTTGTCGAGAGCGCCTGGTCACCACAGACCAACCGGGTCCATAACTTCATGAATTTCGATCGGACGTGGTTGGAGAGCGATGGTGCGGATGACGCTCTGGGCCGCACGATTTGGGCGCTAGGCACCGTTGCTCGGCACAAAGACGCCCGTTCGCTGGATGGCTGGGCCGCAGCCCGGGTGCTGGAGATCGCGCCCGTCTTGATGGCGTGTACATCGCCGCGCGCCTGGGCCTATGGTTTACTCGGCATATCTGCGTTCCTGGAACGCTTTCCAGGCCATCGCGGATTTGAGCGCCTCAGGGGCGAGCTAGCCAATCGGCTTTTCCAGCGCTGGTCCGACGCTGCCAGGCCTGATTGGATCTGGTTCGAGGATAGGCTGGGCTACGATAATGCCCGTTTGTGCGAGGCGCTGATTGTCAGCGGCCATGACACCGGCAAGGAGCACTATCTCGATGCAGGCCTTGATTCGCTACGCTGGCTGATGAAACTGCAAACAGCCGAACGCGGTCATTTCCGGCCCATCGGAACAGAAACTTTCGGTGCCGATCATCGGCATCCGCAACCCTTCGATCAACAGCCACTGGAAGCCTGGGCGGCCGTCAGTGCCTGTTTGACCGCGGCGCGTGTCACTGGAGACGCCGTCTGGCAAGGTGAAGCGAGCCGTGCCTTTGCCTGGTTCCTTGGCCAAAACGATCTTCGCGTTCTAGTGGTGGATATCGAGCGCGGCGCCTGCTTCGATGGATTACATCCCGACCGGCGCAACGCCAATCAGGGCGCGGAATCGACGCTGGCTTATATCGCGGCGTTGACCGCGATGCGGCGCACTCCGTTTGCCCAGCCTGACTTGCCACGTATTTCGGAAATGACGACCGCACGATGTACATGCCACCTCGGCGGAGCCAGCGAGGATCCAATCGATACCGGCGCGGCTGGTAGCTGGCTTATGCCGGACGTTGAATTGGGTGTTCGATCCACGACGCAGCTGGCGACAGCCAATTGAAGCGCCCTCGATCCAGGCAGGCAGACAGTCATCATGCCCGCCACTGATCCACGTCCGCAGACCTATCCAGGCCAAACAGGCCTATCCGATGCCGGACACGTTATTGCCGTGCGCGGCCCGGTCATCGACGTGGTCTTCCCGAAGGGGAAGCTCCCGCTGGTCGACGAGGCGTTGCTCATTCACTGGGACAGGCCCGACGTGCTGATGGCGGAGGTGCAGAGCCATATCGACGATCGCACGGTGCGCGCCGTAGCGCTGCAGGCCACCTCGGGCCTTTCCCGTCATGTCGCGGTCGAGGCAACCGGCGGCCCTGTAGCCGTGCCGGTTGGCGCTGCGGTGCTTGGGCGACTGATCGACGTCATCGGCAGGATTGGCGACGGCGGAGCCCCATTGCCCGCCGACGTGACGTTGCGCCCGATTCACCGCGCGCCGCCGCCACTCCATGCTCAAAGTTCCGCGACGTCGCAATTTGAGACGGGGATCAAGGTGATCGACCTGCTTTCCCCGCTCGCGCAGGGTGGCAAGGCGGCAATGTTCGGAGGCGCCGGTGTCGGCAAGACAGTGCTGGTAATGGAACTGATCCACGCCATGGTCGCGCGCTATGAGGGCGTATCCGTGTTTGCCGGTATTGGCGAGCGATCGCGCGAGGGACACGAACTTCTGAACGACATGCGCGGATCAGGCGTGCTCGACCGCACCGTGCTTGTCTTTGGACAGATGAACGAGCCGCCCGGCGCGCGCTGGCGCGTTGGGCTGACTGCGCTAACTGTGGCTGAGTATTTTCGCGACGAGCAGCACCGCAACGTGCTGCTGCTGATGGATAACGTCTTCCGCTTCGTCCAGGCCGGCAGCGAAGTTTCGGGGCTGCTCGGGCGACTGCCGTCCCGCGTCGGCTATCAACCGACCCTGGCAAGCGAAGTCGCCGCGCTGCAGGAGCGAATCGCCTCCGTCGCTGGCGCGGCAGTGACCGCGATTGAGGCAGTGTACGTGCCCGCCGACGATTTCACCGATCCCGCCGTCACCGCCATTTCCGACCATCTCGACAGCACCGTCGTACTATCGCGTTCGATGGCCGCGGAGGGCATGTATCCCGCGGTTGACCCGCTCGCTTCGGTCTCGATCTTGCTCGACCCGCTGGTGGTGGGCGCCGAGCATTACCGTATCGCGGAAGAGGTGCGCGAGACGATCGCGCAATACCGCGCGCTGCAGGACATCATCTCGCTGCTCGGCGTCGAGGAACTCGGGCGCGACGACCGGCTCATCGTTGATCGCGCGCGCAAGCTGCAGCGATTCCTGACCCAGCCGTTCGTCGTCACCGAGGCGTTCACCGGTACGCCGGGGCGCTCGGTGCCCCTCGCCGAGACGCTAAAGGGTTGCGCGGCGATCCTCGCCGGCGAGGCAGACGACTGGGCCGAGAGTGCTTTCTACATGATCGGCGATTTCGAGGAGGCGCGCGCGCGCCAGGCGGGAGCCCCCAAATGAGGCTGTTGATCACCGATCCCGCGCAGATCGTCGCGGATCATCCCGATGTCGATGCGGTCCGCGCGGAAGATGCGACCGGCAGTTTCGGCATCCTGAAGGGCCATAGCGATTTTCTGACCGCGCTGGAAATATCGGTCGTCTCTTGGCGGCACGCGGACGGACGGCAAGGCTTCTGCGCGATCCGCCAGGGCATCCTGACGGTTAGCGGCGGTCGCGACGTGCGGGTCGCGACGCGCGAGGCGCATATCGGTGACGATCTCGACACGCTCGAACGCGACGTCCTAGCCCGCTATCGCGAGCGCATCGACGCGGACCGGACCGACCGCACCGCCGCCGCGCGTTTGCGCACCCAGGCGATCCGGCAGATGGTTGCGGCACTGCGCGGCGGCGCGGCCACCAGCGACATACGCCCGTGAGCGACCCCCTGCCCGACCGCGAAACCCGGCTGACCAAGGCGGTACGCGTGCGCGCCGATCGCCGCAAGGCATGGGCGCGCGACGGCGCCCCGTCGCTGGCGCGCAATCTCGGCCAGATCGGCGCGCTTGGCTGGACGATCACCGTGCCGATCCTGATTTGCCTCGCCGCCGGGCGTTGGCTCGACCATCATTTCGCCAGCGGAGTGTTCTGGACGGCGCCGTTGATAATGATCGGCGCAGTGTTCGGCGGTTGGTCGGCATGGCGCTGGATCAACAGGCGATGATGGCGGTCGCCATTCCGGCTTTCGGGTGCCTCGGCATGGCCGCAGGCGCGATCCATTTCCTGTCCCTGCGCAAGGATGTCAACCTCGTGGTCGTCGGCGGCTCCACCTTCGCGGCACTGGGCTGGCGGCTCGGACGTCTGGCGGTCACGATCGGGACGCTCGTTTGGGCAGCAACGCAAGGAGCGCCCGCGCTCGTGGCAGCAGCAGGCGGGTTCCTGCTCGCGCGGCACCTGATCCTCCCCCGACTAAGGCTGCCATCATGATCAGCTCGCCGTTCGACACGCAAGTCCTGCTCATGGTCGGTCCGGTACCGATTACGACGCCGGTCGTCACCACCTGGGGAATCATACTGCTCTTGAGCGTAGGATCATGGCTGATCACGCGTCGCCTCGCGCTCAAGCCGTCGCGAGCGCAAGCCGCGCTCGAGCTCGTCGTCGATATGTTTTCAGTCCAGATCCGCGAGACTATGGGAGTCGCCCCGGCCCCGTATCTTCCGCTGATCGGGACGTTCTTCCTTTACCTGCTCGTCGCCAACTGGTCGTCGCTGATCCCCGGCGTCGAGCCCCCGACCGCGACGCTGGAGACCGATATCGCGCTCGCGCTGATCGTGTTCGGCGCGACGCTCTGGTTCGGGATCCGCGCGCTGGGCGTTAACGGCTATGTCCGCAGCTTCGCCCAGCCTTCGATCCTGCTCGCGCCGCTCAACCTGATCGAACTGTTCACGCGCAGCCTGTCGCTGACCGTTCGCCTGTTCGGCAACATGATGAGCGGGGTATTCGTGATCGGCATCGTACTCAGCCTGGCAGGGTTGCTCGTGCCGATCCCGCTCATGGCGCTCGAACTGCTGACCGGCGCGGTACAGGCCTATATTTTCGGCGCTCTGGCGATGGTCTTCATCGGCGGTGCGGTCAGCGAAACCACTTCCATTCAGCAAAGGCAATGACATGAATTGGATCCATTTGATAAGCATCATTGGCGCCGCGCTCGCGATCTCGCTCGGCGCAATCGCCCCAGCGCTGGCGCAAGGAAAGGCCGTCGCCGCTGCGATGGACGCTATTGCACGACAGCCAGAGGCTGCGGCCACCGTTTCGCGCACGCTGTTCGTGGGCCTGGCGATGATCGAGACCATGGCGATCTACTGCCTAGTCGTCGCATTGCTGCTGCTCTTCGCCAACCCGTTCGCCTGACCCAGAACGGTGCATATCAACTGGTGGACGCTAGCGCTCCAGGCGATCAACGTCCTTGTCCTGATCTGGCTGCTTAGCCGCTTCCTCTACCGGCCGGTGGTGGCGGCGATCGCAGCGCGTCAGGCGGCGGCCGACGCTCTGCTCGCCGATGCGGCGGCGGCGAAGGCGCAAGCGGAGACCGAGGCGGCGGCCCTCAAAGCCAGCAACACCGCTCTTGCGGCCGATGCGGAGCGGCTTCGCGCCGAAGTTCGCACCGCCGCCGACGCCGACCGCGTCCGATTGCTCCAAACGGCCCAGACCGATGCCGAAAAGATGGGCGAAGCGGCCAAGGCTGGTATCGCCGCCGAACGCGACGCCATGCGCAAGGCGCTGGAGACTCAAGCGGCAACGCTTGCGGGTGACTTGGCCGCAAAGCTTGTCCAGCACTTGCCGTCGGCCGTGATCCACGAGGCAATGTTCCAGAAGTTGACCGACCAGCTCGCCGCCATGCTCGAAGTGGACCGCGCCAGAAGCTTTGACGGCATCGCGCTGACCCTCGTCACGCCCACCCCGCTCCACGACAGTGAACGCGCACGCTGCCGCGACGCCTTGGCGAAGCTCCTTCCGCTGCCACTCGACCTCGCGTTCGAGGAGGAACCGGATCTGATCGGCGGCTGCGAATTGCGCGGCGCGCACGTCCACCTCCGCAACAGCTGGCGCGCCGATCTGGACGATATGCTCGCCAACCTCGCGAAAGACGGAAACGATGCCCGAGACGCCTGAGAGCTGGCTGGAGCGCGCGCGCCAGAGCGTCGCGGCGACCGTCCTCGCCCCCGAACTGCGCCAGATAGGCCGCATCGACTCGATCGGTGACGGCGTCGCTATGATTTCCGGCCTGCCTAACGCCCGGCTCGACGAACTGCTGCACTTCGACGGTGGCCAGGCGGGCTTCGTCCAGACAATCGACGGCGAAACTCTTGGCTGCGTGCTGCTCGACGATGCCGACGGCGTGAAAGCGGGGGCCATGGTGACCGGCACCAACGCGGTTGTCCGCACGCCGGTCGGACCAGGACTCCTCGGCCGGGTCGTCGATCCGCTCGGCCGGCCACTCGATGGCGGCGCGGCCATCGCCACCGAAAGCTTCGAACCGATCGAACGCGCCGCGCCCGCAATCATCGACCGCGACCTGGTTGTCCAGCCGGTGCAGACGGGGACCTTCGTGATCGACGCACTGTTCGCGCTCGGCCGCGGCCAGCGCGAATTGATCGTCGGCGACCGCGCGACCGGCAAGACCGCGCTCGCGGTCGATGCGATCGTCAACCAGCGCTCCAGCGACGTCATCTGCATCTATGTCGCAATCGGGCAGAAATCGTCGAGTGTCGCGCGGGCAATCGAACAAGTCCGTCGTCACGGCGCGCCCGAGCGATGCATCTTCGTGGTGGCGAGCCCCGCACAGGCGCCTGGGCTGCAATGGATCGCTCCGTTCGCCGCCTTCACCATGGGCGAATATTTCCGCGATCGCGGCGGTCATGTGCTGATCGTTGTCGATGATCTCACCAAGCATGCGGCCACGCACCGCGAGATCGCCTTGCTCACTGGTCAGCCTCCGGGGCGCGAGGCCTATCCCGGCGACGTCTTCTATCTCCACAGCCGCTTGCTGGAGCGCGCTGCCAAGCTTTCGCCCGCCAAGGGCGGCGGCTCGCTCACCGCGCTGCCTATCGCCGAGACCGATGCGGGAAATTTGAGCGCCTATATTCCAACCAATCTCATCTCGATCACCGACGGGCAGATTGCGCTCGACGCCAAGCTGTTCGCGCAAGGGCACAAGCCCGCGGTCGATGTCGGCATCAGCGTCAGCCGCGTAGGTGGCAAAACCCAGGCGCGCGCACTGCGCGACGTTTCGGGCAAGCTGCGCCTGGATTACGCGCAATTCCTCGAGCTGGAGATGTTCACGCGCTTCGGCGAGCAGCCCGAAGCGCGCGTGAAGGCGCAAATTGACCGTGGGCAAAGGCTGCGCGCCTTGCTCAACCAACCCCAGTTCCAGCCATTGCGCGTCGTCGACCAAACTGCGCTGGCGCTGGCACTGACACAGGGAGCGTTCGACGCGATCGCCGTAGAGACGGTCACTGAGCTACGCGCGCGCTTGCCCGCCTGGCTTGACGCGCAGGCGGCGGAGACGGTCGCATCGGTCGAGAAAAGCGGCACACTGAGCGAACCCGATCGTGCAGCGCTGATCGCAGCAGTGGGCCGACTGACCAATAGCGTGGGACAGACCACGCCATGACCGAGCAGCTCGCCGATATCAGCGCCCAAATCGCGACCGTCAGGCAGCTCGGCGCGGTGGTCAACGCGATGCGGGGTATCGCCGCTGCCCGCGCACAACAGGGTCGCGCGCTGCTGCCAGCGGCACGTGCTTACGGCGATGTCGCGGCGCGCGCGATCGAGCAGGCGCTGCTGCTCGACGACACGTCACCCGTCACGCCGATGTCGCACCGGACCGCGCCGCCAGGCGTGATCGTGTTCGGCGCCGAGCAGGGCTTCGCGGGCACCTTTGCCGATCGCGTGCTCGACAGTGCCACTTCCGCGTTGGCAAATTCGCATGTTTTCCTGGTCGGCGACCGCACCGCGTCGCTGGCGCGCGAACGCGGGCTGCCCCTCGCCGCCACCTTCGCGGCACCGTTGCGCGCTGCCGCCATCATCGAGGTGGCCGCAGTGCTGATCGAGGCGGTCACGACCTATCTCGACACCAGCGGAGCGAGCCGGATCGACTTGATATTCCCGGTCTGGACCCCCGGGAAGGGCTTAAAGGTCACGCAGCGCCGCCTGTTGCCGCTCGATTTTGCCAGATTTAGCAGTGTCACCTCCACGCCACCGCTGATCCAGCTACCTCTACCAAAATTGCTCGATTGTCTGACCGAGGAATATGTCTTCGCGCAGATCTGCGAAGCCGCCACCGAAAGCTTCGCCGCCGAGAATGAAGCGCGTGTCTCGACGATGGCATCCGCTAGCACCAATATCGCCGCTAAGCTCGAGACGCTGCAAGGGCTCGAGCGGATGACACGCCAGGAGGCGGTTACCGCCGAGGTGGTAGAACTGGCGTCGGGCGTTCGCTCGCGACGGCATCGACAGGCTGCCCGCGACAAATATCGATGACGTTGGTCAACCAAGCCCATCGCCCAAACCGAACTCCCCCAGCCAAAGAGGTCCGCATGACAAAGCCCGATCGCAGCCACACCCGCGCCCACCTCGTCGGTGGCGGGATCGCTTCGCTGGCGGCAGCCACCTTACTGATCCGCGACGGCGGACTGTCGGGGCACACCATCACCGTTTATGAGGAGCTCGACCGGGTCGGCGGCAGTCTCGACGGGTCGGGCGACCCGCACACGGGCTACATGGTCCGCGGCGGGCGGATGATGGAAAGCAAATATCTGTGCACCTACGACCTGTTCTCCTCAATTCCGACGCTCGACGGGAAGCAGACCGTCACGCAGGAAATCTTCGAATGGAACGAGGTCATCAAGACCGGTTCCAAGTCACGTCTAGTGCGCGGCGCTAACAAGATCGATGCGCCCGAATTCGGCCTGTCAGAGCGCCACATCCTGACGATCGAGAAGCTGGCGATCGAACCCGAGACGCTGCTCGGCGACAGCCGGATTTCCGACCATTTCGACCAAGCGTTCTTCAAGACCAATTTCTGGTTCATGTGGTGCACAACCTTCGCCTTCCAGCCATGGCACAGCGCGATCGAGCTGAAACGCTACCTCGTGCGCTTCACCCACATGGTCGCCGGGTTCAACGAACTGCACGGCATCATGCGGACGCTTTACAATCAATATGACTCGCTGGTGCTGCCGCTGCGCAAATGGCTCGACGAGCGCGGCGTGGTGTTTCGCCTCGGCAGCAAGGTGACCGACATCGCGTTTGCCGACCGCGACGGCACGAATTTTGTCGAGAGCCTGACCTGCGAAAGTGGCGGCACGACCGAGCAAGTCGAAGTCGCGCCCAGCGACCTGGTGATCGCGACGTTGGGATCGATGACCGAAGGCGCCGCGATCGGCGGGATGGATAGCCCTGCGGCGCTTAACGACAAAAGCGTCGGCGGGGCCTGGGCCCTGTGGGACAAGATCGCCGCCGGCCGCCCCGAATTGGGCCGGCCCGCCAAATTCACCGACTATGTCGATGAATCGAAATGGCTCTCCTTCACCACCACGCTGAAGGACTCGGCGCTGTTCGACCGGATCCGCGATTTCACTGGCAACGTTCCGGGCGAAGGTGGCCTCATCACCTTCGTCGATTCCAATTGGCTGATGTCAATCGTGCTGCCGCACCAGCCACACTTCATTGGCCAGCCCGACAACGTGCAAGTGTTCTGGGGCTATGGCCTCAGCGTCGATGCTCCCGGCAATTACGTCGCCAAGCCGATGTCGGCCTGCACCGGGCGCGAATTGATGCAAGAATTGCTCGGCCACCTGGGAGAGATCGACCAGGCGCAGACCAGCCTCGAGGGCATGATCTGCCTGCCATGCATGATGCCCTTCATTACCAGCCAGTTCCTCAATCGCGCCAAGGGCGACCGGCCGCAGGTCAACCCAAAGGGCTATGCCAACTTCGCGATCACGGGACAGTTCTGCGAACAGCCCGATGACGTCGTCTTCACGGTCGAATACTCGGTGCGGTCCGCTATGTCGGCTGTCTATGCGCTGCTCGAAATCGACCGGACCCCGCCCGCAGTGTTCAAGGGACAACTCGATCCTCGCAACCTCTACAAGGCGTTCCGCGCCTTGCATAACATGAACGATTGAAGTTCGGCACGATGGATGGCCGGGGGGCACTGTCAGGTTCAGGGCTGTGACAAAACGTTGGACTCATGCGGAATGCTCGTCACCACCCGCTCGTTCTGAAATGGAGTAAGTTTTCCCGAAAGGGTGCCCACTATCGAAACGGTGATCAATTCTCATCAACTGAACTAGCTTACTCCATCACACTCAGGAGGTTATCGATCGAGACCGTAGCGAAAGCAGTGAATCTGTCAGCAATTGCATATGGCAGAAGCATGGTCCGATCCTGAACGAGCGCACCGCAGCTATAGACGACATTGGGTACGTACCCGTCCCGTTCGTGCGGACTGGGCGCCAGGACCGGGCGCGGTGTTCGCGCCAGCAGCTTTGACGGATCATTCTTGTCGAGGAGGCATGCGCCAATGCAATAGTTGCGCACCGTGCCTACGCCGTGGGTCATAACCAACCATCCTTCGTCGATCTCGATTGGCGATCCGCAATTGCCCATCTGCACGAATTCCCAGGGGTAATTTGGCGTAATAAGCTTTGTGCCCCCTTCCCAGTTGAGCAATGAATCGGAGAAATGAAGCCAGATATTCTTGCCGTCCTGACGTCCAAGCATGGCGTATTTACCCGCAATGCGGCGAGGGAAAAGGGCCATGCCTTTTCCGCTCGAGGCCTGGCCGGTCAGAACGCGCATTTCGAACGATCGGAAATCGGTGGTGGTCAGCAATTCCGATCGCACTTCGCCACCGCTAAAAGCGGTATATGTTCCATGATAGACTATGCTGCCGTCATCCTCGCAGAAGCGCACAAGGCGCGTATCCTCAATGCCCTGCCTCTGGCTCGGCAGGACCGGAAAAAGCACCGTCTCCGAGATCGTGCGACTGCCGGCGCAGCACAGGCGCGCTGCTACGCCCTCTCCTTTCCCGCACGTATCGATAAGTGGCGATACCGATGTCGGGCTGGGATCATCGATCAAAAGTGCGCCGCCTGATGCCCAGGTACCGGTCCGGAACGTCACGGAAGACACATGTCCCTCGCCAATTCCGCGCAGCGACATCACAAAACGGATGGTTCCCTCCGGGAGCCCCGACTGTTCGGGATGGAGTACCACGCTTGGATTGAACAAGGCCGCAGCCTCGTACGCAAATTCTTCGCTGAAGTAGGCGCCGATCAACCGCCGCTGCTTGGCGTTGATACGACCCACACCCTCGATACCGCCAGCGACCTCCTCGAACCGCCGAAGCAGCATCGTATCCACGTCACGGTGGTTTTCATCCAGAGACAATGTGACGCCTTTTAGCTGGCGCGCCAATTCAACCTCGTCAAGCGCCACGATCAGGTCCACGGTCTCTTGGGCACGTGACGTGCCGCCGGCGAAGTCTCGTGGGTAGTGCGGATCGAATGGCCGAACGACGGTCCGCGATGGATTGGGTCGAAGAACGCAATCATAGAAGTTAAGTTTTGCGCGTTGGATCATACCGACCGGCTCCCCTGTGCGTTCCTGCTTAATCAACACTGCCACTCCTCGTTGGAAAACGTATCGCAGCCGACTGTGGTATTCGGTGTAGCTTCCGTTCGCGGGATTGTGGACGGAAAGGCGACCCTTGCCCAGAAATCTGCCCGTAAACCCTGTGCTGTGAGGGCCTATAAGTAAATTCCGCAGAAGCCGGTTTTCCCGGTCGGGTATGTTTCTCTTTAAGATAAGCCATCGATTTCGTCGAAATCTCAGACGATTATTTATTAGGGTCCGGACCCATTAACGGGATTCCCATCTGCCATTGAGTGTGATTCAACGCGTCCTGCGAGGAGGCGTTGGCAATGGCGGATTTCTTTTGGTTTTCGGATGCCCAGTGGGCGCGGATTGAGCCGCTGTTGCCGACCGGCACACGCGGCATGAAGCGGGTGGATGACCGCCGGGTACTGTCGGGGATCGTCCATGCCCTGCAAAGCGGCGGGCGCTGGGGCGATTGTCCGCCGGTCTATGGCCCAAAGAAGACGCTCTACAACCGCTTCGTGCGCTGGGCCGAGCGGGGCATCTGGGAGAACATCTTCAGTGCGTTGGCCGGCGCCGAGGATGTCCCCGACCGGCTGTTCATCGACAGTACCTGCATCAAGGTCCACCGCACCGCTGGCGGCGCAAAAGGGGGGCCTTGGCCAATGGTATCGGCCAGACACGCGGCGGCCGCAACACCAAGCTCCACGCCGTCTGCGACGTGAAGGGCCGTCCCTGCGTCCTGCTCCTGACCCCCGGAAACGCTCACGATATGCGGGTTGCGCAGCAGTGCATCGCGGCGATGCCGCCCTCGGCAGAGCTGGTCGGCGACAAGGGTTACGACAGCAACGACCTGCGCGCCTGGCTCGCCTCGCGCGGCACCACCGCGGTCATCCCCTCCAAGCGCAACCGAAAGGTCCAGCTAGATTGCGATCCGGCCATCTACAAACAGCGCAACGTCATCGAACGGATGTTCTGCCGCTTCAAGGACTGGCGGCGCGTCGCCATGCGCTTCGACCGCAACATCAAAACCTTCATGGCAACCATCGCCATCGCTGCTACCGTGATCTGGTGGCTCTAATGAGTCCGCACCCTAGGAAGAGGCGCCAGCGGGCAGGGTTACAAAAAATCAATGGCGATCGCTAGAGCTTGCCCTATCGAATCTTGCCTATCGCCCCTCGACCATCGCCCGGAAGTCCTTAATCGCCTTCCAGTATGCCGAATGCCCCTTACTCTCGGTATAGTGAATGAACCACTCGATCAGCTCCTCCGGCCCCTTCACGTAAACGGTTGCCGTAGGCTGAGCGACGCGCTTGCGGCGAACGACCCCCCTCCCCTGCCCCCGGTCGGTAAAGCCGACGCGTTCTGCACGCTCCATCGCATCACGCTCGCGCATCCGGTCGTTTTCAATGGGTCCATTCGGCATTCCACCAAGATCCAGCTTAGTTGCCGCAGCCTCTGCCTTGGGCTTAGCTCCACCCTTCCCGAAACCGAAATCCGTCATCCCGGATACTCCTCCCGCATGGCATTCACGACAGCCTGCGCAAGCTCGGCCGCATTGGTGATGGCATTTTGCACGCCGGATGTTGTCGCGTTGTCCAGCTCGGACAGCAGCATCCCAAACTCAAAAATATCCCGGTAGGCAGCGCGTTCGACCAATGCTGTGTTCAGAAGCGGCAACTCTGCCGCCCTGATCGCATCAACGATGCGCTTTGCCGTCTTCGTTTCGATCGCCGCGTTGATCCTGCTCCTGACAAGCCGGAAGGGAATGCGGCGCTCAAGCGCCTCCTCTTCCTCTTGGATAGCCCTCACGGCCTGAGCCGCCAATTCGGCGTCGATGGGAGATAGATTGAAAGGCACGAGGACCATGTGCGAGCGCGCCAGGGCGCGCGATGTCATGCGCGATGCTGACCCTTCCAGATCGATGATGACAAACTGATCTTCCTTAGAGATGCGGTCGATGGTGCCGATCATCTCGGATTCAGTTGGCCTCGGTATCACACGATATGGCAACTCTTTGCCCGCCGCTATCCGCTTCGCCGCCCACTTTTCGATAATCGCATTAGGGTCGGCATCGATGACACTGACACGTGCGCCGTTTGAAGCAAGGGTATCCGCCAGGACGAGTGCAAGCGTCGTTTTACCGGCCCCTCCCTTCGGGTTGCCAATCGAGATTACCGCCATTTTTGCCCCTTCGCCTCACTGTGAATCGTCAGGCAATCCGCCCGCAATCTAAAGGCTTTCGATATAATTGCGAGTTCCTTTCTATAGGCAGTCGCAATCTATGTCCATTGCCTTTCGCTAGGCATGCTATTGCGCAATTCTTTTTCAAGGCAATCGAAAGGCGATTAATTGCCTTGCGATTGCTAAATAGCAATCCTTTTAGAAATCTTAAAGTGAGCGGGGCAGCATCGGTCGCCCCGCTGCCAGCTCAGTCATCATGGCCGAAATCAGCCGGATCGCCATGCTGTGAAAGCGTCGCGAAACCACCAGCAATCAGGTCCACGCTATAGACCGTCTGCCCTTCGCGCTCATACTGCGTCTGGCGAACCCGGCCTACGATTTGAACGAGGTCGCCACGTCCCAATGTCCCGACACGCTCCATAGCCTTGCCGAAAACAGTCACACGGTTCCAATGGGTGTCATCCTCCCACTGCCCGCTGACCTTGCGGCCATAATTGGCGGCTACGTTGATGTAAGCCACCTTTTCCAGCACTGCTGTCCGGCCCACCCGAACAATGATACGAAACTCTGCGATATTCTTCATGGCTCATTCCTTCATGCGTCGTTGCTGACGCACACCCCCGGAACGGCCACCTGGCGCGGGCAAGCTGAAAAACGGAGGGTCCGGTTACGGAAACCGTCGTCGCACAGCGACGGTTATCCGCTTGGGGCAAAGACCAGACACGCAAGGGCAGGGGAGGCGTTCAAGTGCGTCAGACAACAACACGCCCATGAAGGAGAGGCGCGATGTCAAATCAGCATCACTCAGACGGATGCGAGCCTGAAAAGGATGGTGCGAACAGACTGCTGTGACCTTCGCGCAACTAACTGACTGGGCAGGGCAAGGGGCCTGGCTCGGAAGCTGATACCTCTGTGGCCTGCTCGCGGCGGAGCCGCTTGTAGATAGCCTGGCGGCTCACACCCAGAAGATCGGCGACGGACGCCACACTCATTTCAGCAGGGCCTGACATCAGCGCCTTAACCTGCTGCCACTGTGAATCGCTGACCGACGGCGGCCGCCCCAACCGTTTGCCAGCGCGACGAGCCGCCTGGAGCCCCGCATTGGTACGCTCTCGGATCACATCGCGCTCAAACTGAGCAAAGGCCCCAACCATATGAAAGAACAGCCGGCCACCGGGCGTCACCGTTTCGATCTGCTCGGTCAAGGACCGAAAACCAAGATCAAGTTTGGCCAGCAACTCCAACTCGGTGACGAGGGAGGTAAGAGACCGGCCCAGTCGATCTAACCGCCATACAATAATCTCATCGCCAGCCCTGGCGTGCCGCAGCAAGTCCGCAAAGGCCGGTTTGAGAACCATCGATCCGCTAACCCCCTTATCCTCGAAGATGCGCTCCACCCCCGCAGCGCGAAGCGCGTCAATTTGCAAAGCGAGGTTCTGCTCCCCCGTGCTGACGCGAGCATATCCAAGCTTCATTCCCCAGCCTCCCAAGGATTGATAACAGCCACACCGCCAGCCTCAAAGGGGGCAACATCGCGCGTGGCAACAGCAAAGCCCTTCGATGCGGCTATAGCGGCAATGTAGCCATTTGGTGTTGGAAAGTCCCTGCCGCTGTTCTCGACTTCTACCGCCGAATGCGCATAATGCTGCGCGGCATCGCTATCGAAAGGCAGAATGCGTCCGGCAAACAGCGGCTCAAGGCCGGTGAGCACAGCACCGAGATTCTCCTTACGACGACCGGCCGGAAGCATGGCGATACCAAACAGCAACTCGGCTTGGCTAACCGATGTGAGAAACAGAACCTCCGCTAGCTGATCGTCAAGCCAGCGCCGTACACTCTCTGCGGGATCGGGCTTCATCATTTCCGAAATGACGTTCGTATCAAGAATAATCATCAATCGAAGCTCAGCGGCTCAGCGGGCTTGCTGTCGCGCGAGGCTTCCATTGCAGCAATGTCGTCATTGGTCAGCCCAATCTCACGGCCAAGCTCCCAAAGAGCTTGCCCCATCTTCAGGCGCGACGCCGGCTTAACGGCTGCCGCGAGAATAGCGCGCACTTCCGCCTCCGTGCTCTGGCCGTGGCTTGCAGCGAGGGCCTTGAGGCCCCGATGGACGTCATCAGGTATATTGCGGATCGTCAAAGCTGGCATAACGCCATCACTCCTGCTATCATAATGATGAAAGTGATAGCATCTATCAAAAATGTCAACTTAATCTGAATTATTTCTGATTAAGTTGACAGCATCAAACCAAGCTGTTCTGCTGCACTGCACAATCGGGAGAAACCCCGGCTATTCTCAAGGCCCGTGGAGCACGAGGTTGTCAGTCAATAAAACCACCGTTTAGTTGAAACGAGGGAAGAGAAGATTGGCCACGCAGTCGCAATCAGCGCGAGGAGAGCCAAATGCGTCCCCTTTGACTTGAGACGGCTTCTTGGGCAGACAGCGCGAATATCTATCATCAGGTCATGGCGGGAACGTGGCGCTTAAAAGCCGCGATCCAAGCGACTACCAAATGTCGATCCTCGAAACGGTTGGAACGAGCGCGACGCTTAATGACCTGCTGGAATTGGAATGCCGGTGAAAGGACAAGCTCCAAAGCAGGCAGATGAGGCTCAACCGAAACTAAGGATCATCCGCCCCAACGATCAATCGCTTCCGGCCCGAAATGAAGCGCCCCACCGAAAGGCTCGATGCCTTTTATATTCCGATGATCGGCAGGCGTGAAGCTGACGTGGGCTCGAAAGGACGGAAACTCCCAAAGCCCGCCAGCGCGGCGATGGGCAGTATGCTGCTGTTGCAGCCGGGGGGACTTGAACTCTAAGGCGATCAACTCGCCTAGCCCGGATATCTCACAGCGCCGTTTGATCTGACCTGGCGGGGCGCTTTCGCGGCCCTACGGCGGTGACGGAGGCGATGGCGAAGCGCGGCGCCAACTCATCGGGGATTTTCGGCAGTTGCGTGGCGAGCGCCGCCGTTCCCGCGACGGCGGGTGGAGCAAGGCGGCGGATTTTGGGCTGTGCGCTGTCTGTTTCGTCAGCGCGCCGCAGCAGTTCGCAAGGCGAGATGGGCGAGTTCCCATTCGTCGCGCCACGGGTAAGCGGATGCCATGGCTACCTTGATGCGTCGGACGCTGACGGTGACGCGGGCACCGATCTTGAGGAGCTTGAGGCGGATGGTGCCGCAGGTCGCGTTGGCGAACTGGGTGAAGCGCAGGCCGATACGGCGCAGCGCACAGAGCAACACGTAGGCCATGGATGCGAACCATAGCCGCAACTGATTTGCGCGCATTGTAGTGCTCGATGTGCGGTCAGCGAACAGGTCAGCCTGGCACTCCTTGATGCGGTTCTCCATCTCGCCGCGCGCGCAATAGTGGACTTGTAACGGATTTGTGCCGGTCACCTGAGCGTTTTATGCTCGCAACAGGAGACCGACGAGATGATGAAGCATAGTGAAGATTTTAAGCGAGAGGCGGTTCGGATCGCGCTGACCAGCGGGCT
>Ga0066256_1001066_pt1 | contig 42715 bp, 38 predicted proteins | sample ThiBio_1000_biof_FD_87107 | JGI IMG/M metagenome (GOLD analysis project Ga0066256, IMG submission 87107) | Wastewater bioreactor microbial communities from Cape Town, South Africa - Thiocy_expt_1000_biof (version 2) | ecosystem: Engineered > Bioreactor > Thiocyanate-remediating >... | reverse complement strand
GCAGGTGCAGACGCTGTTCGCGTTGTCGAATCTGTGGATGGTGCGCAGGAAACTGCTCGCCGCGATGGGATGAGTCCGTCCGGCGAGCGCTCACGACCACCGCAAGCGCCCTGCAAGGCGCACTTGAGGTGCGTAGTAGTGGCGTGCGATTCACTTCCTCGTTCACTCTCGACCGCTTCGTCTCGCCTCAGTGTGCCGCGCGGACGGGCGCTGCGTTAATCAGATGATCCCTAACGCTTGAATTAAGCCGCGCCGCGAAGCGGCGTCGGCTTGTATGAATTGTTAGACCTCGTCCCATTGGGCCAGATGCAGCAGGACGCCTGATGGATCCCAGACGTAAGTGATCAATGCGCCATAGGGCTCCTGCTTTGGCGGGGCTACGCGGACAGAAGGAAAGCGACCAGACTCTACGAGCTCTGTGATGTCAGCAAAGCAATTGGCCGCATCCTGCACGGAGATGTGAAGCATGCTGTTCTCAGCCCACTCCTTCACATAGTAACGTTGCAGGTAGAACCTTGATCCTGCGAGATTGAACAGCGCCAGATTGGCGTCTGACCATTCCAGCTCGCAACCTAGTGCCGAGTAGAAATCCTTGGACAACGCAAAGTCTTTGGACGGGACAAAGGTGCGAAGATCGTTTGCGTGAAGGTTGATCACCGTGCCCTCCTATAGGGGCCCAACGATCGCGATGAACGGCCGAAGCCGACGGGCGAAGCTCGCTGACGAAGGTCCGGTCGATCGCGTGGTGGGGCATCGCTATTCTTTGACAGGCCTCTCGGCAGCGAGACGTGAGTATCGATACCAGAGATCTTCTACATGGTAGTCCGAGCCCAGGACGAACCGAGAGACCGTGGCATCGTCGCTGCGCCAGTTGACAACCAATGAGCCATCGACGGACTTGAGCAGATTGATATTGGTTCCACCGCCGCCGATCGCCAGAATTGATGCACGGGTGTGGCTGACAGGTTCATTGAAGAACCTCAGAGTCGGTGCGTCGTAAATCGTACGACAACTGAAGAGGTCGTCAACACGATCTTCGGACAGCGTGAAGCGATAGCGCCTAAAGCTTAGCGGAGTGCCGCGGTCGGCGGAGTCAATGAACGTGATGGTCATCGAATCAGGTGTCTGTCGGATGGACACCTTGGCTGATTCGCTCGGAATAGTCGGCCACGACCGCCTCCAGGTCGCAGGGCCAGTGGCGGTTTTCGAGCGCGCCATCGCCATGAAGATGTCCGCCAACGATGGTGGTTCACCTGCCTCGGGCGGAAACGATGCAGTTCCCTGGTTGCTGTATGTGCCCTGGAGATCGGGACAGCCTTCCGGTGTGGGCATGGACTTTATCGAAGCCCACTCCGTTGGGTACGGCGGGTTTCCCGAACTCGTTGCGCACCCCAACTGGACGAGCACAAGACACAGTGCAGTGGCGGCAAGTGAGACTCTCATATCAATGGTGAGAAGCCCGACGCTGGAGCTCAGCGGCAGACGCCGACTAGCCGGCGTCTATCCGCTTGGGCGAAGGATCAGTCGGCATCCGACCTCCGCGGCAAATTGCAGGCGACCAACTTCAGTCTATCAAGAAGAAGAGCCCGATTACCAGGCAAACGATTCACGAACATCGGGCTCGGGTGCGGAACCGAATAGACCAGAGCACCAGGAGCCAAGGCCCTGACGACCGACTCGGCCGTGGCTGCCTTCTTTCCAACCAAGACAATTGAGTGCAGCGCGGGTAACAACGCTGCAAGTCGTACAAGCGCCGGTCCGGCCATGCCGAGATCTCGCGCATTCGCTGGCCGAATCCTGGTTCCCGACCCGATGTACCACGGAACAATGTTCCAAATGATCGTCCTGCGCCGGTCGATTCCTGCCTCTCCGTTCAGGAGAAAGAAGTTCTTGGCCGTCTCATCCGGATTGTTTCTCGAGAAAAAGCCTGACGCAACGGCTTTTGGCCCAGGAGCTTCGAGAAGGTAGAGTCAATCGGCCTTGACGCCGCCGTCAAGAGGATCGAAGTACGGGATCTCATACCCGCTACCCATCTCTGTTCGCAGGCTTCTAACGAAAGCCGAGAGCGGTGTGACGTGATGATCTTCTATTGCCACCAAGCGCTGCTGGCGTGCTTCCAGTGACCCAAGAGTCTTAGGCGCATCCATATGGTCTCTTATGCGGCTAACGTGGAGCTAACCGGCCTGCACGGCTTTTCGCGCAGGTCCGGTTGAGCGAAAGGTTAGCTGCGTCGTTCACTACTGACGATCAGCGATGGCAAAGCGAGCCCAATTGTTCGCGGAACCAATGACAGGTATGAGCAATACAAGTGCTGCACCACTCTCGGCACTTTCCACAACTAGGTGTGACCTGCCCGGGGAACTTCGGACCAGAAGTTTCTAGAGAACGGCCCTCTGGTTGAAGGAATCGAGATTGTGGACAAACTCGGTCGGCGTGCGATAACCGAGACTGGAATGCGGCCTGACCTGATTGTAGTGCCGCCGCCAGGTCTCGATGACGACGCGCGCCTCGCACCGGCTGCGGAACCACTCGAGGTTCAAGCATTCGTCTCCGAAGCGCCCGTTGAAGCTCTCGTCGGTGCCGTTCTGCCAGGGCTTGCCCGGATCGATCAGCGCCGAGCCGATGTTCGATGCCTCGATCCATTCGAGGATCCGGTTGCTGACGAACTCCGGCCCGTTGTCCGATCGCAGGTAGCGCGGCGCACCGCGCACCGACACAAGCTGACTGAGCACCTCGATCACTCGCTTGGAGCGAATCCCGCCCGCCACGTCGATCGCCAGGCACTCGCGGGTGAACTCGTCGATCACCGTCAGGCACTTGATCTGTTGGCCGTTGGCGCAGGCGTCGTAGACGAAGTCGTAGGCCCAGACGCTGTTGGGCCCCGTGGGAGCCTGGGGCCGTGGCCGTGAGGCCGCCACGCGTTTGCGAGCGCGCTTCTTGGGCAACTGCAGCCCCGCCAGGCGCCACAGGCGATGCGCCTTCTCCCAGCTCATCTCGTGGCCTTCCCGGCGCAGGAAGATGCGGATGCGGCGGTACCCGTAGCGCGGGTACTGTTCGGCCAAGCGCTTCATGGCAACCAAGACGGGGGCGTCCTTGTGCGGCATCCGGCGCTCGTAGGTCAGCACCGATCTTCGTATCCCGATCAGCTCGCAGGAGCGGCGTTGCGAGTGGCCCCGCGACATCGCCAAGCGCACCTGCTCGATGCGGCCCTGCGAGCTCACCACTTTTTTCGGTTGATCTCCTTGAGCGTGTCGATGGCCATCTCACGCTCGGCCAGCATCCGCTTGAGCTTGGCGTTCTCGGCTTCCAGCTCCCGCAGCCGCCTCACGTCGGCCGGGTCCATCTCGCCGAAGCGCTTGCGCCAGCCGTACAGGGTCTGCTCGCTGACCTTGTGCTTGCGGGCCACCTCGGCCACCGTCGAACGGTCCGCCTCCCGCAGGATCGCGACCATCTGCTCTTCGGTGAATCTACTCTTTCTCATGGGCTCCTCGCCTCGAGGCGAAGGCCATTCTCTCAACTTATCCGGGCGCCGAAAATTCCGGGCAGGTCAATTGTTCTGTGCGAAAGCGCATACTGACAGGACGCTTAGCAACGATGAAGTGATGGATCGCAAGCGAAGCCCCTAGTGCCTAACGTAGAGTTGAGGCGCCTGCGCGGCTTTTCGCGCAGGTCGCCTCGAATGCAGGGTTAGGGGTAGTTGCTATCAATTGATTTCGACCTTTAGCGGTTGCTCTGGACTCAGAACAGCTTCATTGAAGCGCCACTCTCGCCCACGGTCGTCGAATGCTCCGAGATAGCTTCCGTTTGGGATGTTCTTACCATCCTCGGAGATAGCATGTTTTTGCGGATCAATGACGTAAGCGTCAAAGTAACCGTGTAACAGAAAGCGACCATCGGCTAAACGATACAGTTGTGCTCTGGAATAGCCACCAGTATCTGGAAATATCTTCACTCGAATATCGGTCTTTCCAGGCGAACGCAATACAAGCGTGCGCTGATACTCGGCCAAGTACAGATGCATCGGTTCCAACTCAATGGTAATGCGGGACTTCGTACCTGAGAGCTCGATAGAGGCTTCATACGTAGGAGGAAATGCATACGTGAAACCGATCAAGCCAGCAATAGCCGCTAAGAGGATACCGATCGTAATGGCCAAATATTTGAGCAACCGCAGCAACACTGACTACCCCTAACGTGGAGCTAAGCGGACGCCGCTTGCGGCGGTCCGCTTGAGCACAGGGTTAGAGCGCGATGTTTGATGCAGAACACAAGCAACAATGCACCACCGAGAAGGGCGCCAACAGCAAGAGATGCCAAGTAGGCAATGACCTGCCAAGACGTCACCAACGTAGCGGGCACGAAGAACGAGAGGCCGACTACTGTTACGCCGCCACCGATGGCTGTGCCCGCAACGAACACGAGTGCCATGCGAATGGCAACGGGCGTTGGCTGAAAGAAACGAGCGGCTACGAACGCGAGGGCCAGAAAGAGCACCGCGCCGGGGACTACAATCAATGCTGTGAACAAAGGCGTCATAGCGTTCTAACGTTTGAGCTCACCCGAGGGCGGAAGCAGGCGAAGCCTGCTGTAGCACTTCGGGTGCAGCGAAAGGTTAGGCGGCACGCTGTGGCTTGCCGAGTTAGAGCGCCAACAGTACCAATCCAACGGCAGCAGGCAAGGCCTGAATGAAGAGGATGCGCCTGTTGGCGGTTGCTCCGCCGTAGAGCCCAGCCACCAAAACGCAGAGCAAGAAAAAGACCTTGACCGACTGCCCGGCACTGCCGAGATACAAACCCCAGAATAGGCCCGCGGCAAGGAAGCCGTTGTAGAGACCTTGGTTTGCCGCGAGCACCTTGGATTGAGATGCGAACTCTGGCGTCAAACCAAAGGCCTTGAGCCCGCGCGGCTTGTTCCAGAGAAACATCTCGAGAACGAGGATGTAGACATGAAGCAGCGCGACGAGCAGAACAACAACACTGGCGGCGGTGGACAAGTGGCTCTCCTCGATTTGCTCTAACGAGATGCTACGCCCGCGAGCGGAATGGGTTCGTGCCGCCTAACGGAAAAGTTCAGCGGCGCTTGACGCGGCCGGCCAGCCGCGGAAGCGGGTGGGCGGACGGGTCAAGCGTCCGTTGGAACAAAGGGTTAGACGTCGCGCTCATTTGAGGAGAGTGATCAATGCGACGATGGCAGCGGCGAAGGCCCCACTGCCCAAAAGCGGAACAACGACATAACGCACCCACCATCTTGGCCCGTGAGAATCAGAGGAGATTGCCGGCATTGACTCATGCGCGGCCTTCTTTCCGCCGGTATAATTAATCGCGATGCGCTCCCGGTACTTTCGGAGACAGTGCTCTGACACCTTTCGCAACTCGGAGTACAGGTCTGCCTCAGGCGCAACTACGGCTGAGCAGGTGATATTGATGCCTGAATCCCAAGGTTGAACAACTGCCTCCACAAGTTGGCCCTCGGCCAGAGCAACGGCGTATTCGTCCGCGAAAGCTGAAAGACTGACTGGAAGATGCCAGTCGGAGTGAGCGAAGGAAACTTCGACCGATAGAGTGAGTGTGTCCTTTTGCTTTCGGGCGGTGAGAAAGTGGATATTGCGAAACACAGGGTTAGACTTCTCCAACCGCTCAATGGCCAGGTAGAACCCATTGGGCAAATCGAGGGGCCGCACCGTCTTCAACTCGTGCGGCGCTAGATGTTGTGCATAGCGATGATTCGAGTCGGCCGAGGCTTCAATTATGCAGCGATCGCCGGCTACGTCTCCGGCTGGAGTGAGAAACGCCTTCAGCTCGCGGGGGCCGAGGCGAACCCTGCCATCGCCAACAACTTCGAAGATCGGCGTGGTCGTCATTGCGACGTCTAACGTTTGAGTTCAGCCGCCGCCGAAGGCGGTCGGCTGGAACGATCGGTTAGCCGGCAGAGCGAGCAAAGCGGCCACGAATTGAAGGTCGCACATTGCAGCTACCCGAACTGCGCGAAAAATCCTAGGGCAGCAAGACCCACAGTGATGACCAGTGAGCGGGCAGCAAATAGAGAGGCCTTGCGCCCACCTGTATACGGCGGCGGCGTGGATCCGTCAGGGTTGTCGAAGCCGCCGGCGCGTGCATCTTCAGCGTAGGCGAGAGAGCCGTTGATGAATAGCGACGCGGAGGTCCAGAGCGATGCGGCGAGCCACTTCGCTGGCGTAAAGGCCGCGATAAGGCCGCCTACGACGAGGCAAATGGCGATGTGAATAGCAGCGGCGCGCGTATCCATGACGGCTAGCGTTCGACATGAGCGGACAGATTCAAGCTGCGCTTGAATCTGTCCGCTCGATGGAAGGGTTAGGCCACATCTAGCGCTCAGACGCGCTTACAGCCAGCGCCATGTCCCCGACGGGGTACGACAGAACTTGCAAGTTCATGATAGAGATACCGAACTGATCGACCAATAGAATCTTCTTAACGGGGGAGTCCGGAAGCGAATTGTCCGCGAGCAGCAGTAGCCGGAATATCTTTGCTCCGGAGGTTTGGATCTGCCCGGACAGGACGATGCGAAGCGGAGTGATGCCAGACGCTTTCATCACTTCATAGCGAATACCGTCAATCTGCAGATACCGACCAACCGTGTCAAACGCCAAGAGGATCGGGATAACCACTCGCTTGTCAAACCCAAAGCAGGAGCAAAACGATGTAACCGTGACGGCAACTTCGCCATGGTTCTCCGCTTCGACCTCAACTGTCCGGTAGAAAGAGTGAAACATGTCATACGCCACCACGCGGTTGCTTGCCTCGAGCGACGTAGAGAGCCCAGATGAGGGCGTCACCTTCAGTGGCCTCGCTAGTGCTGCGACAGACAACGGATCGATCCTCTCCGACTCATGTAGGGCACCTGAGAAGCTAGAGGTGGGTGGCTTGGTGGCGCACCCGGTAAGGCTGGCCAGAATTGCTGCTAGCAGAATGATTCTCAACAAATACCTCTCCAATGCGACTATTGATTGATGGGGCCTAACGCCTGAATTAAGCCGCGCCGCGAAGCGGCGTCGGCTTGAATGAATTGTTAGGTGCTTGTCCGATGATCTCAATGCCCAGTGTCATTGGCGGCATGAGATGCCGAAACAGCAGAGAACCGTCCGACCCAAGCAGCACAATCTCACTGACCGCACCTTCCCCGAGTGGATCAGACTCTTGGAACTGAGACACGGTGAAAGGCAACAATCCAGCGGCCTCGGCAAGTGGGTGCATAGAGTAGGTCTTCCCATCTCTGACCCATTGCAGCACGCTTGAGTCGCAAGGCTCTACAGAGAGACCGAGCGAAGGGTATTTGCCAGGTTCTACCTCCACCTCGCAAGGAGCAAGCTGAATTAGTTCGCCGCTGGCCAGCCGAAGGACCGCCGTGGACGTTGCGATAGGCGTCGTGTGCTCATTGACCCACGCGGCATGCACTGGCTCGCAAACTGGAGTCAAGATTTCGAGCACTACCTTGTCAATCAACGATTGAGTTTCCACAAGCACCTAATTTGTATTTCGCTCGCGCACTCTAGCGGCTAACTCGTCGTCCCGAATCTAACTGCCGACGACCGGCGTCTCGAACGCCGCGCCTGGGCTCGATCAGCGCCCTCTATCGCCAGCTAACGCCGCCCGCTTCCCGCCGCCTAACCCGCCTACCTCTCTTCGGCGCCCCGGGTTCCCAATCTCTCCCGCTTTCCAGCCGGGTCGTATCGTTTTTCGAGGGACTCTATATCGGTGTTTCGAAAAAGGGAGTGATTGGCCCATCGAGGATGGAATTCGATTGATGCGGATCATGGAATCCTTCGGTGCGGCGCACATCAGTCCGGCTCGAGCACTTGGCGGATATGGCGGTGTGCTCGGTGCCGACCGGATGGGCTGGTACCGAAATCTAACTTCCGGTACCATAGCTTCATCCCGGATCGGACCGGCGGAGGCAGGGATGGGTTACCGGATCGGCATCGACGTCGGCGGCACGTTCACCGACTATCTGCTGCTCGACGAGCGCGGCGGCACGCGCGCGCACAAGGTGCTGTCGACGCCGGCTGATCCGTCGCAGGCGGTCCTGCAGGGGCTGGGCGACCTCGCCGCCGGCACGGGGGCGTCGCTGGGCGAGTTCCTGGGCAAGGTCGACATCATCGTCCACGGCACGACGGTGACCACGAACGCCGTGCTGACCGGGCGCATCGCGCGCACCGGCCTGCTGACCACGCACGGCTTTCGCGACGCGCTGGAGATGCGCCGCGGGGTCCGCGAGTCGTTCTACGACAACAAGCTCACCGCGCCGCGGCCGCTGGTGCCGCGCCGGCTGCGCCTGCCGGTGCGCGGGCGCATCGACCACCGCGGCCTCGAGATCGAGCCGTTCGCGCCCGATGACGTCGAGCGCGGCATCGCCACGCTGCAGGCCGCCGGCGTCGAGGCGGTCGCGATCAGCTTCATGCATGCCTATGCGAACCCTGCCCACGAGGAGGCCGCCGCCGAGCTCGTCGCCCGGCGCATGCCCGAGGCCTACCTGTCGGTGTCGAGCCGCGTGCTGCCGCAGGTGCGCTTCTACGAACGCACTAGCACGGCGGTGCTCAACGCGGTCATCGGGCCGATCCTGCGCCGCTACGTCGAGAACCTGCGCCGGCGCCTCGCCGACGGCGGCTTTCGCGGCGCGCTGCGCATCATGCAGTCCAACGGCGGCGTGACCTCGCCGGAAGCGGTCGCCGCACTCGCGGCCTCGACGCTATTGTCCGGGCCGGCGGCGGCGCCCACCGCGGGGCTGGCCGCGCTGTCGGTGCACGGCGAGGACGGCTTCATCACCGTCGACATGGGCGGCACTAGCTTCGACGCCGCGCTGGTGGTCGGGGGGGCGCCGTCGGTCACCACCGCCAGCCGGGTCAACCGCTTCGCGCTGGCGCTGCCTTCGATGGAGATCGCCACGATCGGTGCGGGCGGCGGTTCGATCGCGTGGATCGACGACGGCCTGCTGCGCATGGGCCCGCAAAGCGCCGGTGCCGACCCGGGGCCCGCCTGCTACGGACGCGGCGGCGAGGAGCCCACCTGCAGCGACGCCAACCTGGTGCTCGGCTATCTCTCACCGGACTTCTTCGCCGGCGGCACCATGCGGCTCGATGCCGAGGCCGCGCGCGCGGCGATCGAGCGCCGCGTCGCCGCGCCGCTCGGCATGGACGTGGTGCGCGCGGCCTGGGGCATGTACCAGGTCATGAACGTGAACATGGCCTCGGCGATCCGCGAGATCTCGGTGCAGAAGGGCTGGGATCCGCGCGAGTTCCCGCTGGTCTGCGCGGGCGGCGCCGGCGCGGTCCACGCCGCGATGATCGCGCGCGAGCTCGGCATCCGGCGCATCGTGGTGCCGCGCGATGCGGCCATCTTCTGCGCCTCGGGCATGCTGCGCACCGACCTCAAGCACGATTTCGTACGCAGCCATGCGGCGGTGCTCGGCGCCTCGCCCGAGGACCGCGACCGCATCGGCGCGCTGGTCGATGCCATGGCCGCCGAGGCCGACGCGGTGCTGGCTTCCGAAGGCATCGCCGCGGCGGACCGGCGTTATGCCTATGCGGCCGACCTGCGCTACCGCGGCCAGTACCACGAGGTGTCGGTCGCGGTGGACGGCGATCTCCTGCGCGAGGGCGCATGGGACGCGATCCGCGAAGCATTCCACGCCTGCCACGACCGGCTGTACGGCTATGCGCTGCGCGACGAGGCGACGCCGGTCGAGATGGTCAGCGTGCGCCTGAGCGCGCTCGGCGAGACCGGCAAGCCGCCGCAGATCCACGAGCCGCGGGACGGCCCGGATGCGAGCCATGCGCTCAAGGGCCGACGTGCGGTGTTCCAGCCGGCCGAGGGCCGCCACGCGGACACGCCGGTCTACGACGGCGACCGGCTGCGGCACGGCAACCGCCTCGAAGGTCCGGCGATCGTCGAGAAGGTGACCACCACCATTTTCGTGCCGGCGGGTTTTGCGCTGGCGGTCGACGCGCTCGGCGGCTGCGTGCTCGAGGACCGCCTCGCCGAGGGCCTCGCCGGCCAGGCGCATACGACGGAGGCATACGCATGAAACCGGCCGTGGATCCGATCCGGGCGTCGGTGCTGCACCGGCGGCTGAAGTCGATCACCGAGGAGATGGGGCTGACGCTGCTGCGCACGACGCGCTCGCCCATCCTGAACGAGGCGCGCGACTTCGTCACCGGGCTGTACGACGCCCAGGGGCGCATGCTCGAGCAGTGCGAGTACATCCCGGTGCTGGCGTTTGCGCTGCAGCCGGCCTGCGAGGAGGTGGTGCGCTGGTTCGGCGACGACGTCCACGAGGGCGACGTCATCCTGCACAACGACGTGTTCTCGGGCGGCAACCAGAACAACGACGTGGCGGTCTTCAGGCCCATCTTTCGCGACGGGCGGCTCGTTGCCTGGGCCGCGTGCAAGGGCCACCAGGCCGACATCGGCGGAGCGCAGGCCGGCGGCTACAACCCGGAGGCGCGCGAGGTCTGGCAGGAGGCGCTGCGCATCACGCCGATCAAGGTGTACGAGCGCGGGCAGCTGCGCCGCGACGTCTGGCGGATGATCTTCGCCAACATCCGCTACCCGATCGTCGAGGAGGACATGAAGGCGCAGGTGGGCGCCACGCGCATCGGCGAGCGGGCCATGCACGAGCTGTTCCGCCGCTTCGACGCGCAGGAGTTCGACGCCTGCATCCAGTACCTGTTCGAGGCTTCGGAGCGGATGGTGCGGCGCGAGATCGCGGCGATCCCCGACGGCGTGTACCGCGGCCTCAGCTGGGTGTTCTACGACGGCGTCAACGAAGGCTCGCGCATGAAGATCGAGCTGGCCGTCACCGTGGCCGGCGACGAGGTGACCTTCGACTTCACGGGCTCGTCGCCGCAGACGCCCGGCTTCGTCAACGCGCCGTATTCGGCCACCGCCTCGGCTCTGCTGCTGACCTTCCTGATGCTGATCAACCCCGAGGTGCCGCACAACGCGGGCATCCTGCGCCCGATCCGCATCGTCAACCCGGAGGGATCGTTCCTCAATGCGCGTTTCCCGGCGGCGACGACCTTCGGCAACTCGATCACCGGGGCGACCTCGGACGCGATCTTCCGCGCGTTCGCGCAGGCATTGCCGAAGATGGTCACGGCGGGCTGGAACCGGGCGATGAACTTCACGATCACCGGCCGCGACCCGCGCCACGACCGGCCCTACGTCGACATCCTGTTTCTCGCGCTCAAGGGCGGGTCCGGTGCCACCTGGGGCGCCGACGGCTACGACCACATCGGCCTGATCAACTGCGCCGGCGGCATCCTCGCGCAGGACTACGAGATGTTCGAGATCCACGATCCGCACCGGCTGGTGCGCCATGAGTACGCGCGCGACTCGGCCGGCGCGGGGCGCTGGCGCGGCGGACTGGGCGTGGAGACCGAGTTCGTCATCGACGCAGAGGACGTCACCGGCATCGCCTTCGGCGACGGCATCGAGGAGGAGGCGCGCGCCTTCGGTCTGTTCGGCGGCAAGCCCGGCAGCATCAACGAGATCACGATCACCGCGCCGGACGGCAGCGTGCGCCGGCCGAAGGCGAAGGAGACCCTGCGCGGCATCGCGCACGGCTCGGTCTATCGCCAGCACGCCGGCGGCGGGGGCGGCTACGGCGATCCGCTCGAGCGGCCGGTGCAGCAGGTGGTCGACGACGTCGTCGACGGCGTGCTGAGCGCGGAAGCGGCGCGCGAGGACTACGGCGTGGTCGTCGATGCGCACACGTTCGCCCTCGACGAGGCGGCGACGCGCCTGCGCCGGCAGCAGCGATGAAGCCTCCGCGCATCGACCACATCGGCATCGTCGTCGACGAGCTCGAGCCGGCGATCACGGCCATGGCGCGCATGCTGCCGGGGGCGCCGCTGCACCGCCGCTCGCTGCCGGAGGCCGGGCTCGAGGTGGCCGAGTTCCACGCCGAGAACCTGATCGTCGAGCTGCTGCGCTATACCGACGGCGGCGACGGCTTCGGGCGCGAGGTGATGGGCAGCGCGGCGGGCGTGAACCACCTGTCGCTGTCGGTGACCGACCTCGATGCCGCGCTCGCGCAGTTGCGCGCCGGGGGTCTCGAGCCGCTGGCGGGCTTTCCGCGGCGCGGCGCGCATGGCCGTATCGCGTTCCTGCCGCGCGACGCCGTCACCGGGCTGCGTTTCGAGCTGTGCCAGCCCGACGGGGAGGCACACGAGGGCGAGGAACCCGAGGGGGGAGTGCCCGACGGGAAGGCATCCGGCGCGGAGCGATCGTCATGAGCGGCACGCCCGGAACACCCGCGCACGCCGGCCGCGACGGCGGCCGCCGCCTGTGGAACGAAGCGGTCGAGACGCTGTCGCGCGAGGCGATCGCCGAGCTGCAGCTGCGCCGCCTGCAGTACCAGGTCCGCTACAACTACGAGCGCTCGCCGGTGCACCGGCGCAAGTTCGAGGAGGCCGGCGCGCGCCCCGAGGACATCCGCAGCCTCGAGGACTTCGCGCGGATCCCGGTGATGACCAAGGACGAGCACCGTCGCATCCAGGAGGAGTCGCTCGAGCGCCACGGCAGCCCGTTCACGCTGATGGCGTGCGCAGCGCCCGAGGAGATCGTGCGCATCAACGCAACCTCGGGCACCACCGGCGTGCCGACGCTGTACACGCTGACCGCGCACGACGTGGCGATCGTCAACGAGATGCACGCGCGCAAGTACTGGCGCACCGGCATCCGGCCCGGGCACGTGATGCTGCAGGCGCTGTCGCTGAGCATGTTCACCGGCGGCCTGCCGCTGTCGCAGGGCATCATGCACATGGGCGCGTGCGTCGTGCCGGTGGGCATCGAGGGCGGCACCAAGCGGGTGCTCGATATCGCGCGCATCACGCGCCCGCACGCGATCGTCGCCACGCCGTCGTTCGGCCAGTACCTGATCGAGGAGGCGCCCAGGCTCACCGGCCGCCCGGCCACCGAGCTGGGGCTGCGCTGGTTCTTCTGCGCCGGCGAGGGCGGCGGCTCGGACCCGCAGGTGCGGCGCGCGCTCGCCGAGGGCTTCGGCGCGCGCGTGTTCGACCACACCGGCGGCGGGCACGCCTTCCACGGCATCTCGTGCGAGGCGCAGGACGAAGGCTGCACGGGTATGCACCTGGTCTCCGAGGACCACTGCCTGCTCGAGCTCGTCGATCCGGGCACGCGCGCTCCGATCGCGCTCGCCGACGGCGCGGTCGGCGAGATGGTCTTCACCTTCCTCGACTGGCGCGGCGGCCCCTTCATGCGTTACGCGCTGGGCGACCTCCTGCAGGTGAGGACCCGGCCCTGCAGCTGCGGCCTGCCGGGCATCCGCTTCGCGATCCTCGGGCGCGCCGACGACATGCTCACCGTCAAGGGCGTCAACGTCTACCCGCAGGCGATCGCCAACGTGATCTTCAGGCTCTATCCGCGGGTCACGGGCGCCTTCCGCATCATGCTGGACCGGCCCGGCCCGAAGGTCGCGCCGCCGCTGCGCATCCGCATCGAGCACGGCGGCGTCGGCGAGCAGGACATCGAGGCGCTCGAGCGCGAGCTCACCGCACTGTTTCGCCAGGATCTGCGCATCCGGCCCGCCTTCGAGTGGCTGGCGCCGGGAACGCTGCCGCGCGAGGCCGGCAAGACGCGCTACATCGAGATCGCCGCGCCCTAGATCAAGAAGGAGGAATCCGCATGGACATGAGACTGACCGGCCGCACCGCGCTGATCACCGGGGCATCGAAGGGGATCGGCTTCGCGATCGCGCGCATGCTCGCCGCCGAGGGCTGCCACCTGCACCTGGTGGCCCGTTCGGCCGGCGATCTCGAGGCGGCGCGCGCGCAGCTGAGCGGGACCGCCGGCGTCGAGGTGCGCGTCCACGCGATGGACCTGTCGCAGCGCGGCCGCGTCGAGGAGCTCGCCGCCCGCTGTCCCGACATCGACATCCTGGTGAACAACGCAGGGTCGAACCCGCGCGGCTCGATCGAGGAGATCGACGAGGAGACCTGGCGCGCGGCCTTCGACCTGAAGGTGTTCGGCTACATCAACATGTGCCGCGCGTACTACCCGGCGATGAAGGCGCGGCGCAGCGGCGTGATCATCAACATCCTCGGCAACGGCGGCGAACGGGTCGATGCCGGCTACATCGTCGGCGCCGCCGCCAATGCATCCCTGATGGCATTCACGCGCGCCCTGGGCGGCAACAGCCCCGTCGACGGCGTGCGCGTCATCGGCGTGAACCCGGGGCCGGTCGCCACCGACCGCCTGGTGGGGCTGATGCGCAGGGAGGCCGGCAAACGCTTCGGCGATCCCGAGCGCTGGCAGGAGCTGGAGGCGTCGTGCCCATTCGGCCGCGCCGCGACGGTCGACGAGATCGCCGCCACCGTGGTACTGCTCGCCTCCGACCACTCGTCGTACACGACCGGTACGATCGTGACCATCGACGGCGGCATGGCGAACCGCGGATCGCTCATTTGAAGCCGTGACCCGGGCGCCGCCCCGCGGCACCCTGTGCTAGTCTCGACCGCGACGGACTTCCATCCCGCGGATCGATGACCTCAACCGACGCCGATTGCCGCCTCGAGCAGGGTGCCGACGGCAGCGTGGTGTACCTCGCAGGCGTGTGGCGGCTGTCGCGGCTGGCCGAGCTCGACGCGTCGCTGCGTGCGCTCGGCGCGGCGGCCGGGCGCCTGCCCGCGCCGGTGGTGCTCGACGGCGGTGGGCTGCGCGAGATCGACACGGCATCCGCCCTGCTGCTGTGGCGCTCGCTCGAAGCGTCCGGCGTGGCGGCCGGGACGGTTTCCACGCGCGGCTTCGGCGATGCCCATGCGCGCATCCTCGAGCTGGTCCGCCAGCGCCTGCCGCAGGTGCAGGGGCGGCCGGCGGCGCCTGCCCGCGGCCTGGTCGCGCAGGTGGGGGCCGCCTGTGCGGGCCTGCTCGGGCTGCTGTACGGCCACCTCGACTACTTCGGCCGCGTGCTGACCGAGTTCGCGCGCGTCGCGCTGCGCCCGGCGCGGCTGCGCACGAAGGAGCTGTTCGCCCAGTTCTCGCAGGTATGCGTGTCGGCGATCCCGGTGGTGGCGCTGGTCACCTTCCTGATCGGGCTGGTGGTGGCCTATCTGCTCGGTCTGCAGGCCGAGCAGTACGGCGCCAACATCTTCGTGGTCGACGGCGTGGCCCTGGGGCTGGCGCGCGAGTTCTCGCCGCTGATCGTGGCGGTGATCATCGCCGGGCGCTCGGGGGCGGCCTTCACCGCGCAGCTCGGCACGATGAAGCTCACCGAGGAGATCGACGCCATCCGCACGCTGGGCCTGTCGGCCGAGCAGGTGCTGGTGGTGCCGCGCGTGCTCGCGCTGGTGCTCTCGCTGCCGCTGCTGGTATTCGTCGGCGACGTGATGGGCATGCTCGGGGCGATGGTGATCGCGCAGCAGAAGCTCGACATCCCGCCGGCGGCGTTCGTCAGCCGGCTGCACGAGGCGCTGGCGCCGCGGCACTTCGTCATCGGGCTCGCCAAGGCGCCGGTCTTTGCGCTGTTCATCGCGGTGATCGGCTGCCGCATGGGCATGGCGGTGAGCCGCGACACGCGCTCGATCGGCATGAACACCACGTCCACCGTGGTCCAGGGCATCGTCGCGGTGATCCTGCTCGATGCGCTGTTCGCGGTGCTGCTGCAGGCGCTCGAGCTGTGAGCGCTTCCGCGACCGCCGCCGCGGGCCGGGTCGGCTCGGGCCCTGGCTCCGGCGCCGCGCCGGTGATCGAGATCGAGGCGGTGCGCACGCGCTTCGGCAGCCAGGTGGTCCACGACGGCGTGGACCTGCGCATCGGCCGCGGCGAGCTGGTGGCGCTGATCGGCGGCAGCGGCAGCGGCAAGTCGGTGCTGCTGCGCGAGATCATCGGCCTGCAGCGGCCCAGCGGCGGGCGCGTCCGGCTGCTCGGCAGCGACGTCTGGTCGGCCTCGGCCGCGCAGCTCACCGCCCTGCGCCGGCGCATCGGCGTGATGTTCCAGGACGGCGCGCTGTTCTCCTCGCTCACGGTGGCGGGCAACGTCACCACCCCGATGATCGAGCACGGCGGCATCCCGCGTGCATTCATGGCCGCCCTGGTCGAGCTGCGCCTGTCGATGGCGGGCCTGCCCGGATCGGCCGGCGCCATGCGCCCGAGCGAGCTCTCGGGAGGGATGCGCAAGCGCGCGGCCATCGCGCGAGCGCTGGCGCTCGAGCCCGAGGTGCTGTTCCTGGACGAGCCCACCGCCGGCCTCGACCCGATCACCGCCCGCGCCTTCGACGCGCTGCTCGCCTCGCTGTGCCGCGACCTCGGCATCACCGTGCTGATCGTCACGCACGACCTCGATACGCTGCTGTCGATCGCGCAGCGGGTGGTGGTGCTCGGCAAAGGGCGCGTCATCGCCGACGGGCCGCTGGCCGAGGTCACCGCCGTGGACGATCCGTGGATACGCGCCTACTTCTCGGGCCGTAGAATGCTTGCAGCGGAGGAATCGAGCGATGGAGCCTGAGGCCCGGTACACGCTGGTCGGCGCGATCGTGCTGGCCCTGATCGTCGCGGTAGCGGCGGGCTACGTATGGCTCGCGCACACCGGCGGCGGCAGCGGCTACCACTACTACACGATCCACTTCGAGCGCCAGTCGCTCGATGGCCTGCAGCTGGGCAGCGACGTCAACATGCGCGGGGTGAAGGTCGGGCGCGTGCAGGAGTACTCGATCTCGCGCGACAACATCAACCGGGTCGACGTCACCGTGCGCGTCGACCGGGAGACGCCGGTGAGCCTGAACACGAAGGCGGTGATCGCGCGCAACCTGGTCACCGGGCTGGCCCGCATCGACCTGGTCACGCCGGGCACGCCGGGCCCGGAGCTGGTCGAGGTGACCCCGGGCGAGCGCTATCCGGTCATCCCGGAAGGCACCTCCGATCTCGACCAGATCGCCGGGGCGCTGAGCCGGCTCGCGGTCACCGGCGAGTCGGCGCTCAGGAACGTCGAGGACCTGCTCAATGCCGACAACCGCGAGAAGCTGATGGGCGCGATCACCTCGGTGCGCGACCTCGCGAGCAACCTCGACCAGCGGCTCGCGCACGTCGACGAGACGGTCGACGGCATCCGCAGCTCCGCGCTGGCCATGCAGCGATCGAGCCTCGACATCGCGGCTTCGATCGACCGGCTCTCGCGGCAGGCCGCCGAGACGCTGAGCGGCATCCAGCCGCTGGTGAGCGACGCGCAGACGGCGCTCGGCAGCGTGTCGCAGGCGGCGCATGCCCTCGAGCGCGAATCCACGGCGGTGGTGCAGCGGTTCGATTCCGCCGCCGATGCGAGCACGCTCGAGCTGCGCGCCACCGCGCGCGACCTGCGCCGCAGCGCCGAGCAGGTGTCCAGGGCCGTGGAGCGTCTGAACGATCCGCGCGCCGCGCTGCTCGGGCCCTCGCCCGCGCAGCTCGGCCCCGGGGAGGGCACGCGATGAGCCATGCCGCATCGGGCCGCCGCACGGGCGGACGGGCGCCGCGCAGCGCCGCGCGCAGGCGGCTGCTCGGCGCGTTCGCCGCGGCGCCGCTGGCCGGCGCGCTGGCCGGCTGCGTCGGCCTGGGCGAGGCGCCCGCGCACGTGTACTACGAGCTCGACGACCTCGGCGGCGGCACTCCTCCCGCAGCGGGCGCGCGCGTCGAGCACACCCTGCTGGTGGCGGGTTCGGCGGTCAACGGCCTGCTCGATTCCACTGCCCTGGCGTTCAGCCGCGCGGCGGGAGCGCGCCAGCAATATCAGTTCGCGAGCTGGAGCGAGCGCCCCGCCCAGCGCATCGCGCGCCTGATGGCGAGGCGCCTGCGCGAGGCGCAGGTGTTTCGCGACGTGGTCGCCGAGACCGCGCCGGTGCGCGGCGACTGGCTGCTCGAGCTGCAGCTGGAGCAGCTGTTCCACGACGATGCCGCCCCGCCGGGCGAGGCGCGCATCGAGGTCACCGCCGACCTCGTCGACCGCCTTGCGCGCCGCTCGATCGCGAGGCGCCGGTTCGTGCAGCGTGAGCCGCTGGCGGGCGAATCGGCTGCGCAGGCGGTGGCCGCGTTCGACCGCGCGCTCACGCGGCTGCTCGACGAGGCCTCGGCCTGGGTGCTCGCGCAGGCCGCCCGCCCCCCGGGCTGAACCGCCCGTCTCCGTAGCCTGTCCGCCGGTCGGCGGCAACAGGAAATCCGTCACGCCTGTTGCGATCTTCTCGCGAACGCGGGAAACGTGCCGCTTTTTCGCCGATGCGCGGCCGCGGCGCCTGATACGGGGGGCTCCATGACGACGTTGTCGCAACGTGCCGTACGGGCGGTGCAGTTGGTGCTCCTGTCCGCGGCGCTCGCCGCGTGCGGCGGCGGTGGCGGCAGCGGATCGGACGGCACCGCGCTGAAGGAGCCTCCGACGCTGCCGCCGGCCGAGCAGCCGAGCGAGAAGGACACCGTGCGCTTTCTCGCGCAGGCCGGGTTCGGCGCGCCGACCGCGGCCATCGAGCGTACCCGGCGCATCGGCTTCGAAGCCTGGCTCGCCGAGCAGTTCGCGCTGCCGCAGAGCCGCCACCAGCCCTATGTCGATGCGCAGATCGAGGCGGCGGCCGCGGCGGGCCAGTCGACCAACCAGCACAACTGGGTCTACGAGAGCTTCTGGCGCACCGCGATCGAAGGCAACGACCAGCTGCGCCACCGCGTGGCATTCGCCCTGTCGCAGATCTTCGTGGTTTCGCTGGTCGACGACAACGTCGGCGGCTACGCGCGCGGCGTGGCGAGCTATTTCGACATGCTCGGGCGCGACGCCTTCGGAAACTTCCGCGTCCTGCTCGAGGACGTCGCGCTGCATCCGATGATGGGGCTGTACCTCTCGCACCTGCGCAACCAGAAGGAAGACCCGGCGCGCGGGCGCGTGCCCGACGAGAACTTCGCGCGCGAGGTGATGCAGCTGTTCACCATTGGCCTGCGCGAGCTGAACCCGGACGGCACGCCGCGGCTGGGCGCGCACAACGAGCCGATCGAGACCTACACCAACGAGGACGTGACCGGCCTGGCGAAGGTCTTCACCGGTTGGAGCTGGGCCGGCCCGGACAAGTCGGACACGCGCTTCTTCGGCGGCAATCCGCATCCCGATCGCGCGGTGCTGCCGATGCAGTCCTATCCCAGGTTCCACTCCACCTCGGAAAAGCGCTTCCTCGGCATCTCCATCTCCGCGCAGGGCTCGGCCGATCCGGAGGCGAGCCTGCGCGCGGCGCTCGACCGCCTGGTCGCGCACCCGAACGTCGGCCCGTTCATCGGCAGGCAGCTGATCCAGCGGCTGGTGACGAGCAACCCGAGCCCGGCCTATGTCGCGCGCGTGGCCGCCGCTTTCGCCGACAACGGCGCCGGGGTGCGCGGCGACATGAAGGCCGTGATCCGGGCGGTGCTGCTCGATCCGGAGGCGCGCCGGCCGGCGCCGGAGGCGGGCGACGGCAAGCTGCGCGAGCCGGTGCTGCGCATGGCGCACTGGCTGCGTACCTTCAACGGCCGCTCGGCCTCCGGGCGCTTCCTCATCGGCAACACCGACGACCCGAACTCCAGCCTCGGGCAGACGCCGATGCGCTCGCCCTCGGTGTTCAACTTCTATCGTCCCGGCTACGTGCCGCCCAATACCGGCATCGCCGCCGCCGGCCTGGTGGCGCCGGAATTCCAGATCACGCACGAGTCCTCGGTGGCCGGCTACCTCAACGCCATGCGCAGCGCGCTCACCAGCGGCGCGGGCAGCGGCAACCCGCGCGACGTGCAGCCGGACTACGGCGAGGTGATCGCGCTGGCCGATACGCCCGCCGCGCTGGTCGATCGCATCGGCCTGCTGCTGATGGCCGGCGAGATGTCGGCGGAGCTGCGCGCTCAGCTCATCGACGCGGTCGGCTCGGTGGCGATCTCCTCGAGCAACGCGCAGTCGGCGGCCAACGCGCGGCTGAACCGGGTGAGGCTGGCCATCTTCCTCACCATGGCGTCGGCCGAGTACCTGATCCAGAAGTGAGCCCGGAGCGAACATGAAGAGAGTCGATGCCTCGCGCCGTGAGTTCCTGCGCATCTCGTCGCTGCTGTCGGTGCTCGGACCGGCCGGCGCGCCGTTCGCGCTGAACCTGGCCGCCGTCGGCGCGGCCGCCGCCCAGTCGGCCGACGACTACCGCGCGCTGGTGTGCCTGTTCTTCTTCGGCGGCAACGACAGCCACAACATGGTTCTCGCCACCGATCCCGATTCCTGGGCCGAGTACCAGCGCCTGCGCGCCACGCCGCCCGATCCGATCGCACTGCCGGCGCCGGGGGCCGCCGGCGGGGTGCTGCCCATCGTGCCGAACACGCCGCAATCCGGCCGCAGCTTCGCGCTGCATCCCAACCTCGGTCCGCTGCAGGCGCTGTTCGAGGCCGGGCGCGCGGCGGTGGTCGCCAACGTCGGCCCGCTGATCGCGCCGCTGACCCGCACGCAGTACGACCGCGGTACCGTGCCGCGCCCGGCCAACCTGTTCTCGCACAACGACCAGCAGTCGACCTGGCAGGCCTACGGGCCCGAGGGGGCGCGCTTCGGCTGGGGCGGGCGGATGGGAGACCTGCTCGCCGGCCGCAACGCCGCCTCCACCTTCACCTGCATGTCGGTGTCGGGCAATGCCGTCTGGCTGGCCGGCCGCTCGACGCTGCAGTACCCGATCGGGCCCAACGGCGGCATCGCGATCGCGGGCCTGAGCGGTTCGCTGTTCGGCTCATCGAGCGCGCCCAGCGTGCTGCGCTCCATCGTCACCGCCGACCGCGCGCATCCCATGGAGAAGGAATGGGGACGCATCACCGCCCGCTCGATCGGCGCGCAGGCCGCGCTCAATGCGGCGATGCTGCCCGCCACCAGCCTCGAGGCGGTGCCCCAGGTGCCGGGCACGACGCAGGCCAACGGCCTGGCTGCGCAGCTGCAGACGGTCGCCCGCGTCATCGGCGGGCGCGGCGCGCTCGGCGCCAGGCGCCAGATCTTCTTCGTCGGCCTGGGCGGCTTCGACACCCACGACGTGCAGCGGGTGAACCAGGGCAACCTGATGACGCGCATCGGCCAGGCGCTGGACTACTTCGACCGGCTGCTCTCGAGCTCCGCGGTCAACGCCCTGAACGACGTGACGCTGTTCACCGCTTCCGACTTCGGCCGCACGCTGACCAGCAACGGCGATGGGACCGACCACGGCTGGGGCGCGCACCACTTCGTGGCCGGCGGCGCGGTGCGCGGCAAGGACATCTACGGCCGCTATCCGGTGATCGGCGTGAACACCGCCGACGACGTCGGCCAGGGCAGGCTGCTGCCCGCCATCTCGGTCGACCAGTACGCGGCCACGCTGGCGCGCTGGTTCGGGCTCGACGCGGGCCAGCTCGCCGACGTCTTCCCGAACCTGGGCAACTTCGCGCAGGCCGACCTCGGCTTCATGCGTTGATCGTGTCGGGCGGCCCCAGTGCAGACCACGGCATGCACGGACCACGGCATGCACGGGCCGCAGCGCGCCGACCGCGGCGCGCAACGGCCGCCTACGCGCGCCGTCCCGGCAGCAGCGCGCTGAGCGCCCAGCTGATCAGGCTGTAGACGATCGCCGCGAGGATCGCCCAGCCGAAGCTGCGCACGGTGAAGCCCTCGAGGAAATTGGCCGCCAGCCAGAACAGGAAGCCGTTGATGACGAAGGTGAACAGGCCCAGGGTGAGCACGTTCACCGGCAGCGTGAGCACCAGCAGCACCGGGCGGATGATGGCGTTGAGCAGCCCCAGCACCAGCGCGGCCACCAGCGCCGTGCCGAAGCTGGCGACCTGCACCGCCGGCATGATCCACGCCAGCGCCAGCAGGCTGAGTGCATTGACGATCCAGGCGATGATCAGCGACATGGCTTCGGTCCCCCGTTCGGTGCGTTCTATTTGACCAGCAGGACCGGGACCTTGGAGATCTCGCTCACGCGCCGCGCCACCGAGCCGATGAGCAGGTCCTTCAGGCCGCCGCGCCCCTTGGAGCCGAGGACCAGCAGGTCGAACTTGCCGTCGTCGGCGGCCTTGGCGATGGCCCCGGCGACCTGGCCGGTGAGGATCAGCGTCTCGTGCTCCCGGCCGGCCTTCTCGAGCAGCTTGCGCGCCTCGCCGAGATCTTCCTCGCTCAGCTCGCGCAGGTAGTCGGTCACCGCCTGCTTGCCCACGAAACGCCGCGCGTGGCGCAGCGCGGTGTCGTCGTGCACGCTGATGAGCGTGATCGATCCGCCCTCGCGCAGCGCCTCGACCAGCTGCAGCGCGTACTTCGCCGCGCGCAGCGAGTTCTTCGAGCCATCGATGGCCACGAGCAGCTTCATCCGTTTTCTCCTTCTTCTGCAGTGCGCAGCCCGCCCCACCGGGGTGCGAACTGGTGCTCGATCCCGAACGGGTCGAGCACGCGTACCCCGTCCACGGCGCCCGAGGCGCCGGTGATCGCGACGATGAGTAGGCTCAGGTGAGCGATTCCTGCGGCAGCAGCTTCTGCAGCTCGCCCGACTGGTACATCTCGTAGACGATGTCGGAACCGCCGACGAACTCGCCGCCGATGTAGAGCTGCGGGATCGTCGGCCAGTTGGCGTACTCCTTGATGGCCTGGCGGACCTCGTCGTCCTCGAGGACGTTGACGGTGACCAGGTTCTTCACGCCGCAGGCCTTGAGGATCTGGATGGCCCGGCCCGAGAAGCCGCACTGCGGGAATTCCGCGGTGCCCTTCATGAAGAGGACCACCGGATTCTCGGTGACGGTCTTCTCGATGAACGCCTTTGCTTCCATGGATGCCTCGAAATGGGTGCGATGCCGCAAGGGCAGAATGTTCATTCTAGGAAGGTCTGCGCGCCGAGGTCAAACCGGGCTCTCCGCCGCGGGCGCCGCCGGCGCGCGCTGTCGTGACCCGCGGCAGGCCGGCGGCATCGGGCAGGGTGGCGATGTCGCGCCAGCCGCCCGCCGCGAGCAGCGCCTGCAGGGCCTGCTGCTGGTCGTGGCCGTGCTCGAGCAGCAGCCAGCCGCCGGCGGCCAGGTGGCGCGGGGCTGCGGCCACGATCGCGCGCACGGCCTCGAGGCCGTCGGGACCCGCTGCGAGCGCCTCGCGCGGCTCGAAGCGCAGGTCGCCGCGCGCCAGGTGCGCGTCGCCTTCGGCGACGTAGGGCGGGTTGGAGAGCACCAGCTCGAAGCGCTCGCGGCTGTCCACGGCCTGCCACCAGCTGCCGCGGCGCAGGCGCAGGCGGGCGCCGGCCAGCGCCGCGCCGGCCAGCCGGCCGGCGTTGCGGCGCGCCACGGCCAGGGCCGCAGCCGAACGGTCGGTGGCCAGCACCTGCAGGTCGGGGCGCTCGCAGGCGAGGCTGACGGCCAGCACCCCGCTGCCGGTGCCCAGCTCGAGCACGCGCGCCTGCCGCGGCGCGCGTTCGAGCGCCAGCTGCAGCAGCAGCTCGGTTTCGGGCCGCGGGATAAGCACGTCGGTGCTCACTTCGAACTGTCGGCCGGCAAACTCGCGCCGGCCGGTCAGGTAGGCGATGGGTTCGCCGGCGAGCCGCCGGCGCGCGAGGTTCGCGAAGACCTGGGCGGCCTGCGCCTCGGCCGCCTCGTCACCGTGAGCGATCAGCCATTCGCGCGAGCGCCCGCTGGCATGTTCGAGCAGCACCCGGGCCTCGAGCCGGGGCAGGCCGCTGGCGTGCGCGAGGCTGTCCCAGTCGGCAGCCGGGGCGGCGAGGGCGGGCCGGGACGTCATGGTGCGCGGGGGCGGCGGGGCGGCGGGGCGGATCAGGCGGCGTCCTCGCCGAGCTCGGCGAGCAGGCGCGCCTGATTCTCGGCGCCCAGCGCGTCGAGCAGCTCGTCGAGGTCACCGTCCATCACCTGCTGCAGCTTGTACAGCGTCAGGTTGATGCGGTGGTCGGTGACCCGGCCCTGCGGAAAATTGTAGGTACGGATGCGCTCGGAGCGGTCGCCCGTGCCGACCAGCGACTTGCGCTGGGCCGCTTCGCGTGCCTGCGCCTCGCGCGTGCGGCGGTCTTTCAGGCGGGCCGCGAGCACCTGCATCGCGCGTTCGCGGTTGCGGTGCTGCGAGCGGTCGTCCTGGCATTCGACCACGATGCCCGTGGGCAGGTGGGTGATGCGCACCGCCGATTCGGTCTTGTTCACGTGCTGGCCGCCTGCGCCGGAGGCGCGGAACACGTCGATGCGCAGCTCCTCCGGATCGATGTCGACATCGCCCACGGCGTCGGCCTCGGGCAGCACCGCCACCGTGCAGGCCGAGGTGTGGATGCGCCCCTGCGCCTCGGTCTCGGGCACGCGCTGCACGCGATGCACGCCGGATTCGAACTTCAACCGCGAGTACGCTCCTTCGCCGGCGATGCGCACGATGACCTCCTTGTAGCCGCCCAGCTCGGACTCGCTGGCTGACATCAGCTCGGTGCGCCAGTGCTGGCGCTCGGCGAAGCGCAGGTACATGCGCAGCAGGTCGCCCGCGAACAGCGCCGATTCGTCGCCGCCGGTGCCGGCGCGGATCTCGAGGAACACGTTGCGCTCGTCGTTCGGGTCGCGCGGCAGCAGCAGGCGCTGCAGCAGCGCGGTCTGCTCCTCGGCACGCGCGGCGGCCGCGCTCGATTCCTCGTCGGCGAAGGCGCGCAGCTCGGGGTCGGCGCGCATCTGCTCGGCGGTCTGCAGGTCGCTCACGGCGCGCTTCCAGGCGTGGAAGCACTCCACCACCTGCGCAAGCTCGGCCTGCTCGCGGCTGGCGCGGCGAAAGGCCTCGAGGTCGCGCGCGGCGTCCTCGCCCGAGAGCATCAGGTTGACTTCGGCCAGGCGGCGTTCGAGCTGCTCGAGCCTGGCCTGCATCGAGGCCTTCATCGGCAACTTAGAACGTGTGAAGGAATCGTAGCGAGCGGCCCGAGGTCGTGCCGAGAAGCGCAGCCGTACGAGAGTACGGCGAGCATCGCAGGCGCGAGATCGGGGCGCGCAGTAGGTTCATTCACACATTCTCATTGTTCGGGCGTGGCGGCTTGCGTAGCCGGTGAGGCTTCCGGCGCCGACTGCGCGGCGCGCTCGGGCAGCAACTGGTCGAGCAGCGGCAGCAGCTGTTCGCGCTGCGCCTCCGGGCCGTGCAGCAGCGCGGTGGGGCCGTGCAGGAACTTGCTGGTCAGGCCGTGGGCAAGCGCCTCCAGCACCTCGACGGGCGCGTCGCCGCGCGCCAGGGCGCGGCGCGCGCGCTCCAGCTCGGCCTGCTTGATCGCCTCGCCGCGGGCATGCAGCGAGCGGATCGCCGGCACCGCACGACGCGTGGACATCCACTGCATGAAGGCGTCGACGCGCGTCTCGATGATCGCCTCGGCCTGGGCGACCGCCGCCCGGCGGTTCTCGGCGCCGGTCGTGACCTGGCGGCCGAGGTCGTCCACCGTGTAGAGGAACACGTCGTCGAGCCGTCCCACTTCGGCCTCGATGTCGCGCGGCACGGCCAGGTCGACCATGAACATCGGGCGCCGGCGCCGCGCGCGCGTGGCGCGCTCGACCATGCCCAGGCCGATGATGGGCAGCGAGCTGGCCGTACACGAGACGAGGATGTCGAATTCGTCGAGGCGCTCGGGCAGATCGGCCAGCCGCAGGCACTCGGCGCCCAGGCGCTGGGCGAGCTTGGCGGCGCGCTCGATGGTGCGGTTGGCCACCACGATGCGCTTGGGATGCTGGGCGGCGAAGTGGGTGGCGGCCAGCTCGATCATCTCGCCGGCGCCCACGAACAGCACCTGGGTTTCGCGCAGATCCTCGAAGATGCGCCGCGCCAGCCGCACCGCGGCTGCGGCCATGGACACCGAATGGGCGCCGATCTCGGTGGTGCTGCGCACCACCTTGGCCACCTCGAACGAGCGCTGGAACAGCTGGTGCAGGTGCGTGCCCAGCGCGCCGGCCTCGTGGGCCACGCGCGCAGCCTGCTTCATCTGGCCGAGGATCTGGGGCTCGCCGAGCACCATGGAATCGAGGCCGGCGGCGACCCGGAAGGCGTGGCGCACCGCCTCGCCGCCGGGCAGGGCGTAGAGGTGGGGCTGCAGGCTTTCGGCGCGATGCCGGGTATCGAGCCAGCCGGCGATCGCGGCCTGGGCCTCGTGCGGCTCGCGCGTGGCGCAGTAGATCTCGGTGCGGTTGCAGGTCGACAGGATGGCCGATTCGGGGACCACCGCCGACAGGTGCCGGCGCAGGTCGGCCAGCGCCGAGCGCAGGACTTCGCCGGGGAATGCGATCTGCTCGCGCAGCGTGAGCGGCGCGCTCTGGTGGTTCAGGCCGAGCGTCAGCAGTTGCATAACCGGCTGAATTTTATCGGATTATGGCGTGCGCTCCAAGGAATAGCCGATAGGCCGGATGCTGGGTTTCGTCACGGTGCGGGTAGCCCAGGGTGGCCAGGAATTCGCGGAACATCTTCTTCTCGCCGGCCGGCACCTGGATGCCGACCAGGATCTTCCCGTAGTCGGCGCCGTGGTTGCGGTAGTGGAACAGCGAGATGTTCCAGTTCGGGCTCATGCTCGAGAGGAAGCGCATCAGCGCGCCGGGGCGCTCCGGGAACTCGAAGCTGTAGAGCAGCTCGTTCTTCGCCAGCGGCGAGTGCCCGCCCACCATGTGCCGCAGGTGCAGCTTGCCCAGCTCGTCGTCGGTCAGGTCGAGCGCCTGGAAGCCGGCCTCGCCGAACGCCTGTGCGATCTGCGCGGCTTCGCCCGGCCGCGAGGTCTGGATGCCGACGAACACGTGCGCCTGCTGCGCGTCGGCGATCCGGTAGTTGAACTCGGTGACGTTGCGCGGGCCGACCGCCTCGCAGAAGCGCCGGAAGCTGCCGCGTTCCTCGGGGATGGTGACCGCGAACACCGCCTCGCGCCGCTCGCCGATCTCGGCGCGCTCGGACACGAAGCGCAGCCGATCGAAGTTCATGTTGGCCCCGGAGGCGACCGCGACCAGCGTTTCGCCGTGCAGGCGCTCGCGCTCGACGTAGGCCTTGAGCCCGGCCACCGAGAGCGCGCCGGCCGGCTCGAGGATGGAGCGGGTGTCGGTGAAGACGTCCTTGATGGCCGCGCAGATGGCGTCGGTGTCGACCAGCACGACGCCGTCGAGCAGCGCGCGGCACAGGCGGAAGGTTTCCTCGCCGACCTTCTTGACCGCGGTGCCGTCCGAGAACAGCCCCACGTCGTGCAGCTCGACGCGTCGGCCGCTGGCGATCGAGCGCGCCATCGCGTCGGAATCGGTGGTCTGCACGCCGATCACGCGGATATCGGGCCGCACCTGCTTGACGTAGGCGGCGATGCCCGAGGCCAGGCCGCCGCCGCCGATGGCCACGAAGATGGCGTGGATCGGGCCCGGGTGCTGGCGCAGGATCTCCATGCCTATGGTGCCCTGGCCGGCGATCACGTCCGGGTCGTCGAACGGGTGGACGAAGGTGAGCTGCTCGCGCGCCTGGCGCTCGTCGGCAGCGGCGGCGGCGTCGCTGTAGGACTCGCCGCTGAGCACCACCTCGCCTCCGAGGGCGCGCACCGCATCGATCTTCACCTGCGGCGTGGTGACCGGCATCACGATCACCGCCCGGCAGCCGAGCCGGCGCGCCGCCAGCGCCACGCCCTGCGCGTGGTTGCCCGCCGAGGCGGCGATCACCCCGCGGGCGAGCTGCTCGGCCGAGAGCTGCGCCATGCGGTTGTAGGCGCCGCGCAGCTTGAACGAGAAGACCGGCTGCAGGTCTTCGCACTTGAGCAGCACGGAGTTGTTCAGCCGCTCGGACAGCCCGCCGGCCAGCTCGAGGGGGGTCTCCCGGGCGACGTCGTAGACCTTGGCTGTGAGGATGCGCTTGAGGTAGTCGATCGACATGACCGGCGGGATTCTACCGTTCCGCGCCGGTGGCGTCGTCGGCACCGCTGGTAGACTGCGCACCCGATGGACGCCTTGGCCCGGATGCTGGTCGGCTGGTTCTCGCTGCCCGGGAACGGGCTGTCGACGATTTTCGCCGTCGCCTTCGTCTCGGCCACGCTGCTGCCGATGGGGTCCGAGCCGGTGGTGTTCGGCTTCGTGAAGCTCGAGCCGGATCAGTTCTGGGTTGCCATCGCCGTGGCCACGGCCGGCAATACGCTCGGGGGCATGGTCGACTACTGGCTCGGCCTGGGCGCGCACGAAGCGGTGGCGCGCGGCAAGCAGACGATCCACCTGAAATGGCTGCAGCGGCTCGGGCCCCGGGCGCTGTTCTTCGCCTGGCTGCCCGTGCTCGGTGACCCGCTGTGCGCGGTGGCCGGCTGGCTGCGGCTGCCGTTCTGGCCCAGCGTGGGCTGGATGGCGCTCGGCAAGTTCCTGCGCTACGTGGCGATGACGGCGGCGCTGATGGGCGTGCCCGATGCCTGGTGGCACGCCCTGGTGCGGCCGTTCTCGGGCGGTTGAGCAGCGTCGGCCGGGCGCTCTGCGCGCTCCGGTCGGCTAGAATCGGCGCTCCGATGAATTCCCCGTTCGCAGCCCGGCCCGCAGCGGTCCCCGACCCCGTCGCCGGCCGGGCAGACGTCTGCGACGCCGGCACGGCCGGTCCGGTGCGCCTGCGCGAGATCCCCTACAACTACACCTCGTTCTCCGATCGCGAGATCGTCATCCGCCTGCTCGGCGCCGAGGGCTGGTCGCTGGTGAGCGAGCTGCGCGGCGAGCGCCGCACCGGCCGCTCCGCGCGCATGCTCTACGAGGTGCTGGGCGACATCTGGGCGGTGCGGCGCAACCCGTACCTGCAGGACGACCTGCTCGACGACCCGAAGCGCCGGCGCCTGCTGGTCGAGGCGCTGCACCACCGGCTCGGCGAGATCGAGAAGCGCCGCCGGCTCGACCTGAGCGCCGCGGCCGACGATGCGGCCGGCGAACGCAGTCAGCGGGTGAGCCGGCTGCTCGAGCTGGCGCGCCGCGCGGTGGCCGGCTTCGAGGACGAATGCGCGCGCACCGGCGCGCTGCGCGTGCGCGCGATGCGGCGGCTGTCGCGCCATACCGCGCGCGACAACGTCCGCTTCGACGGCATGAGCCGCGTCTCGCACGTCACCGACGCCACCGACTGGCGGGTCGAGTACCCGTTCGTGGTGCTCACGCCCGACGCCGAGGCCGAGATCGCCCCGCTGGTGGCCGCGTGCATCGAGCTGGGCCTGACCGTCATACCGCGCGGCGGCGGCACCGGCTACACCGGCGGCGCGATTCCGCTCACGCCGATGTCGGCAGTGATCAATACCGAGAAGCTCGAGCGCATGAGCGGCATCGAGCGGCTGCGCCTGCCCGGCATCGAGCACGAGGTGTCCACCGTGTTCACCGAGGCGGGCGTGGTCACGCGTCGCGTCACCGATGCGGCCGAGCGCGCCGGGCTGGTGTTCGCGGTCGACCCTACTTCGCTCGACGCCTCGTGCATCGGCGGCAACATCGCGATGAACGCCGGCGGCAAGAAGGCGGTGCTGTGGGGCACGGCGCTGGACAACCTCGCCTGGTGGCGGATGGTCGACCCCGACGGCAACTGGCTCGAGGTCACGCGCCTGGCGCACAACCTGGGCAAGATCCACGATGCGCCGAGCGCGTCGTTCGAGCTGAAGTGGTACGCGCCGAAGCAGCTCGGCGCCGACGGCACGATGCGCGGCGCGCCGATCCGCAGCGAGCGGCTCGACATCGAGGGCCGGCGCTTCCGCAAGCCCGGCCTGGGCAAGGACGTCACCGACAAGTTCCTCGCCGGCCTGCCCGGCGTGCAGAAGGAAGGCTGCGACGGCCTGATCACGTCGGCGCGCTGGGTGCTGCACCGGATGCCGAAGTGCATCCGCACCGTCTGCCTGGAGTTCTTCGGCCAGCCCAAGGATGCGGTGCCGTCCATCGTCGAGATCAAGTCGTACCTCGACGCGCGCCCGCAGGGCGCGATCCTCGCCGGCCTGGAGCACCTCGACGAACGCTACCTGCGCGCGGTGGGCTATACCACCAAGTCGCGCCGCGGTGGGCTGCCGAAGATGGTGCTGATCGGCGACATCGTCGGCGACGACGACGAGGCGGTGGCGCGCGCCGCTTCGGAAGTGGTGCGGCTGGCCAACCGGCGCAGCGGCGAGGGCTTCGTCGCCGTGTCGGCCGAGGCGCGCAAGGCGTTCTGGGCCGACCGTTCGCGCACCGCGGCGATCGCGCGCCACACCAATGCGTTCAAGATCAACGAGGACGTCGTCATCCCGCTGGCGCGGATGGGCGAGTACACCGACGGCATCGAGCGCATCAACATCGAGCTGTCGACGAGGAACAAGCTGGCGGTGCTCGATGCGCTCGAGCGGCTGATGGGCGACGAGACGCAGCTGCCGCAGGCCGCAGCAGCCGGGCGCGGCGGGGCGGGCGGGCATGCCGGGGCGGGCGGTGAAGCGGCCGGCGAGGCCCTGACCGCCGACCGCCGCGGGCAGGCGCTCGAGGTGATCGGCGCCGTGCGCCGGCGCTGGCGCTTCCTGCTCGATCGCATCGATGCGCCGCTGGCGCCGCTGCGCGAGACGCTCGACGAGCTCGGCCTGGAGCAGCTGCGCGCGAAGCTCGGCGAGCGGCTGGCGCAGGAGCCCGACGCCACCTTGTTCCGCGTCATGCAGGACCGCACCGTGCGCGTGTCGTGGAAGACCGAGGTGCGCGCGCCGCTGGACCGGATCTTCTCGGGGCTGGCCTTCGCGCCGCTGCTCGAGGCGATCGATGCAGCACACCGCAGGGTGCTGCGCGCCCGCGTGTTCGTCGCGCTGCACATGCACGCCGGCGACGGCAACGTGCACACCAACATCCCGGTGAACTCCGACGACTACGCGATGCTCGAGCAGGCGCACGCGACGGTGGCGCGCATCATGGCGCTGGCGCGCTCGCTCGACGGCGTGATCTCGGGCGAGCACGGCATCGGCATCACCAAGCTCGAGTTCCTCGGCAGCGAGGAGACGGCCGACTTCCGCGCCTACAAGCAGCGCATCGATCCGCACGGGCACTTCAACCGCGGCAAGCTGCTCGACGATCCGGCGCTGCCGGGCGACCTGCGCAACGCCTACACGCCGAGCTTCGGGCTGATGGGTGCCGAGTCGCTGATCCTGCAGCAGTCCGACATCGGCGCGATCGCCGATTCGGTGAAGAACTGCCTGCGCTGCGGCAAGTGCAAGCCGGTGTGCGCCACCCACGTGCCGCGCGCCAGCCTGCTCTATTCGCCGCGCAACAAGATCCTCGCCACCTCGCTGCTGGTCGAGGCTTTCCTGTACGAGGAGCAGACCCGGCGCGGCGTATCGGTGCGCCACTGGGACGAGTTCTCCGACGTGGCCGACCACTGTACCGTCTGCCACAAGTGCGTGACGCCGTGCCCGGTGGACATCGACTTCGGCGACGTGTCGATGAACATGCGCAACCTGCTGCGCAAGATGGGCAGGAAGAAGTTCAATCCAGGCAATGCGGCGGCGATGTTCTTCCTCAATGCCACCGATCCCGACACGATCCGCGCCACGCGCGCGGCGATGGTCGGCATCGGCTACAAGGCGCAGCGGCTGGCCCACGACGCGCTCGCGCGTTTCGCGAAGGAGCAGACGAGGCGGCCGCCGGCTACCGTGGGCAAGGCGCCGCTGAGGGAGCAGGTGATCCACTTCGTCAACAAGAAGATGCCGGGCAACCTGCCGAGCAAGACCGCGCGGGCGCTGCTCGACATCGAGGACCACCGCTACGTGCCGATCATCCGCGATCCGCGCTCGACCACGGTCGATTCCGAGGCGGTGTTCTACTTCCCGGGCTGCGGCTCGGAGCGCCTGTTCTCGCAGGTGGGCCTGGCCACGCAGGCCATGCTGTGGCACGTCGGCGTGCAGACCGTGCTGCCGCCCGGCTACCTGTGCTGCGGCTATCCGCAGCGGGGATCGGGGCAGTACGACCGCGCCGAGAAGATGATCACCGACAACCGGGTGCTGTTCCACCGCGTGGCCACCACCCTGAACTACCTCGACATCCGCACCGTGGTGGTCAGCTGCGGCACCTGCCACGACCAGCTCCAGGGCTACGAGTTCGGGAAGATCTTCCCGGGCAGCCGCATCGTGGACATCCACGAGTTCCTGATGGAGAAGGGCGTGAAGCTGGACGGCGTCACCGGCGCGCGCTACATGTACCACGATCCCTGCCACAGCCCGATCAAGCGCTACGCGCCGCTGAAGGTCGTCAACGCGCTGATCGACGTTGCGCTCAACGGGCGCGTGGAGCTCAACGACCGCTGCTGCGGCGAATCGGGCACGCTCGCCGTGTCGCGCCCCGACATCAGCACCCAGGTGCGCTTCCGCAAGGAAGAGGAGATGCGCCGCGGTGCCGCGGCGCTGCGCGCGCGGCCGGCGAATGCGGCGGCGGGCACAGTGGCGGGCACGGCGACGGGCACGGCAGCGACCGCGGAGCCGGGCGCCGCGGCGCGGGCCGATGCACGGCCCTTCGACGGTCCGGTGAAGGTGCTCACCTCGTGCCCCTCGTGCCTGCAGGGGCTGTGGCGCTATGCCGGGGACGCCGGCATCGAGGCCGACTACATCGTCGTGGAGCTGGCGCGCCACCTGCTCGGCGACGACTGGCTGCCGCGCTACGTGCAGCGCGCCAACGACGGCGGCATCGAGCGCGTGCTGGTATAGGACCTGGCGCACCCCCATGGCCCCGCCCGCGCTCCTCGATCCCGGCTGCCCGCTGTGCGCGGACGCGGGCGGCCGCGTGCTGGTGCGCGCCGGCGCGTGGCGCATCGTGCTCGCCGGGGACCCGGACTATCCGGCCTTCACGCGCGTGGTGTGGAGCACGCACGTCGCCGAGATGAGCGATCTCGGCGAAGAGCAGCGCGGCGAGCTCATGCGCGTGGTGCTGGAAGTCGAGCGCGCGCAGCGCGCCGCGCTGTCGCCCGACAAGATCAACCTCGCCAGCTTCGGCAACGTCGTGCCGCATCTGCATTGGCACGTGATCCCGCGCTGGCGTGACGACCGGCATTTCCCCGAGCCCGTATGGGGGCGCCCCGCCGCGGGGCGCGACGAAGCGGTCGCGGCGCGCCGCGCCGCGGTGCTCGGGCGGCTCGACGCCTATATCGAGACGCTGCGCCGCCGGCTGGGCGGCTCGGCAGACCCCGGCGCGGGGACGATCGTAGCGTGAGCCGGCCCTGAGCGGGGACGGCGGCCGCGGCGCGGGAGCCGCCGGTCGGCCGGCCGCCGCCGCGCGTCGCGGCGAAGCGCCGCCGCGACGCGCGGCACCTCCGGTCGCCTCACGGCTGACGCACACTGTCGCATCGAGCACCGGGGATCGACGAAGACGAGCATGGGCGCTGGTACCGAATCCGACCTCGCGCGGATACGCGACGCAGATTCGTGCAGGGAGTGGCTGCGTACGCTGCCGCCCGATCCGGGCGACTGGCTGGCGGCGATCGCGGGGCTGCTGGCCCGGCTGATGCGCCCCGGCCCCGGGGCGGACGTGCTGTTCGAGGTGCTCGAGCCGCTGCGCGTCGCACAGGTTCGCGCGATCGAGCAGTGGCTGGCGCCGCTGGCTGCGCGGGCAGTCCCGTATGCCGAGGAGGAATGGCACCGGGTCGGCGTGGCGCTGGCGAACCTGCGCGGCACCCGCGACCTGTTCAAGCGCGCGTATTCGCAGATGCTGCGTGCCGACGGCGGCGATACGCACGCCGTGATCCCCGGCGCCACCAACGCCCTGCGCGTGGTGCTGCCGCTGGCGCGCGCGCTCGACGCGCAGGCACGCATCGTCTCGCTGCTGCTGGGCCACCGCAGTGCGCCGCTGCCGGCCGACTGGGACGCGCTGTGCGTGCTGGCGCGCCACCTGCGCCGCACCACTTTCCTGGACGAGACCCTGCTCGACGAGGTGCCGCTGGTCAAGCCCGTCACCGCGCGCGCGCTGTTCACCTATCCGCTGCTGCTGCGCCTGGCGGCGCTGCCGCTGCGACCCGCGGCGGATGCACGGTTCGCGGAGCGGCTCGCCAGCCGGCTGGCCGCGCGCGTCGGTTTCCGGATCGATCGTGCGCCGGCGGCCGCGAACCCGCACGGCCCCAGCCTCGGGCTGACCCCCGAGCATGCCGTGCGCCTGGATACGCACCGGGTGCCGGCCAGCCTGGCGCGTCGGCGCGAGCAGTGGCTGGCGACGGGCGCCCACGAGGCGGTGCGGCGGCAGGTGCCGCTCACGCCCGCGGCGCTCGCCGCGCTGCTCGACGATCTCGAGCGCCGCTGGACGGCCGCCGCGCCGGTGCCGGCCGTTGCCAGGGGCGCGCGCGCCGCCGCCGACGCGCCGCCGGTCCAGGCCCCGACCCAGGCCCAAGCCCAGGCGGCCGGTGCGCTCGCGGGCGGTCCGGCGCGCCTGCGCTTCGGGCTGCCGCGCATGCATTCGGCCGACGTGCGGGTAAAGGTCGGCGCACGCACCCCGCAGACCGGCACGCGCGCGCCTCAGGCCGGGGCCGCGCCGAGGTACGTGTATGGCCGCTGGGAACAGAACACGATCATCCGGCTCGCCCTGGGCACCGAAAGCGAGAAGCTCGATCACGCCGCGCTGCTGATGGCCGAGGGCGAGACCGTGAGCTGCCTCGAGGCGCGTCCGGACGGATGCCTCGTGCTCGAGCGCCACGAGCCGATGCCGCGGCCCGGGCTCGGCATGCTGGTGGCGGTGGCGCCGGCGGGCGAGGGCACTCCCCTGGCCGGCCTGTCCCTGGGAGTCGTGGAAGCGATCGAGCAGGTTCCGGAGACCGACTACCTGCGCCTGCGCGCCCACCGGATCACCGTGCGTCCCTGGCGCGGCAAGCCGATGCCGGTGGGCGTGAAGATCGGCGACGCGATGTTCTTCGAGGACGCCTGGCTGTTGCCCGGCGATGCGCCGAGCGGGGAGCCGCCCAGCCTGGTGCTCGCGCCCAGCCGTGCGCACGCGGGAGCGCGCGGCCTTCTGCGCGAGCCCGATCGCGATGCGAGCGTCCGCTTCGTGGCGCTGGCTGCGCGCGGTCCCGGCTACGAACGCCTGTCGCTGCGCATCGAGGCGGGTGAATTGGGCTAACATTGCAGCTCACCCCCTGCAATGCGTCCATGGCCGGCCTCGATTCCCGCACCCCGCTGCCCACCCGTCTCGTCGTTCACCAGCAGTCACGCTTGCTCGAAGTCGAGTTCGACGACGGCAAGCTGTTCCGGTTGCCGTTCGAGCTGCTGCGCGTGTACTCGCCCTCGGCCGAAGTGCGCGGGCACGGACCCGGCCAGGAGGTGGTGCAGGCCGGCAAGGCCTCGGTCGGCATCGAGTCGGTCGAGGCGGTCGGCCGCTACGCGATCCAGCCCGTGTTCACCGACGGCCACACCAGCGGCATCTATTCCTGGGACTACCTCTACTGGCTGGGCGACAAGCAGGAGCAGTTGTGGCAGGAGTACCTGTCACGCCTCGAGGCGGCCGGCCTGAGTCGCGAGGCAGCCGCGCCGTCCGGTGGTGCCACCGCGGCGAAACGGCCGAAGTCCTGAGCGGGGCGGGGCGCCGATGAGCGAATCCCGCCAGACGCATTTCGGCTACCAGACGGTCGACGAAGCGCAGAAGGCCGGCCGCGTGGCCGGCGTGTTCCATTCGGTGGCCACGCGCTACGACCTGATGAACGACCTCATGTCGGGCGGGCTGCACCGGCTGTGGAAGATCTTCACCGTGCGCCAGGCCGCGGTGCGCCCGGGCATGCGGGTGCTCGACGTTGCCGGCGGCACCGCCGATCTGGCACGGGCGTTCGCGCGCCGGGTCGGGCCGCGCGGCGAGGTCTGGCTCACGGACATCAACGGGTCGATGCTCGCGGTCGGCCGCGACCGCCTGATCGACGACGGCTGCCTGCATCCGGCGGTGCAGTGCGATGCCGAGGCGCTGCCGTTTCCCGACGCGTACTTCGATCGCGTGAGCGTCGCCTTCGGCCTGCGCAACATGACGCACAAGGAGCGCGCCCTGGCCGAGATGCATCGCGTGCTCGCGCCGGGAGGCCGGCTGCTGGTGCTCGAATTCTCCCGTGTGCGTAAGGCCCTGGCGCCGTTGTACGACATCTACTCGTTCTCGGTCCTGCCGTGGCTGGGGGCGCGTGTGGCCGGCGACGAGGCCAGCTATCGCTACCTCGCCGAATCGATCCGCATGCACCCCGACCAGGAGACGCTGAAGACGATGATGGAGTCCGCGGGTTTCACGCGGGTGCGTTATTTCAATCTGACGGGCGGCGTGGTGGCGCTGCACGAGGGCTTCAAGCCTTGACCGTTCCAACGATCCTGACTCCGGAGTGCTCATGAAACGCATGCTGTCCCGAACCCTGGCCGTGTTCGTCGCCGTCCTGGCGGCACTGGCCTTCGTCATCCCCGACGCCGAAGCCCGGCGCATGGGAGGCGGCCGCTCGATCGGCAAGCAGTCCTCGGGGGTGACGCAGCGCCAGGCGGCTCCGCAGCAGCCCGCCGCCGCGCCGCAGACTGCGCCGCGCCAGGGGGCGGCGGCGCAAGGCGGCAACCGCTGGCTCGGCCCGATCGCCGGCCTGGCCGCCGGCCTGGGTCTGGCCGCGCTGGCCAGCCACCTCGGTTTCGGCGAGGAGCTGGCGAGCTTCATGCTGCTGGCGCTCCTGGTGGTGGCCGCGATCGTGGTGTTCCGGCTGCTGGTCGGCCGGCGCCCGCCCGCCGGGCCGCGTCCCGCCTACCAGGGCGGCTACTCCAATGCCAGCGTCGGGCAGGAAGCGAGCGTGCGCTACGCACCGCTGCCCCAGGGCCCCGAGACGGGGGCGCCCGCGCGGCCGGCCATGCCCGCGGCAGCAGGCGACGGCGCGGCCTCCACGGCCGCTGCCTGGCGGGTGCCTGCCGAGATGGACGTCGAGGCGTTCCTGCGGACCGCGAAGGTGCAGTTCGTCCGCCTGCAGGCGGCTTACGATGCAGGCAATCTGGACGATCTGCGCGAGTTCACCTCGCCCGAGATGTTCGCCGAGCTGAAGCTGGAGATCGACGAGCGCCGCGGCGGCACCAACCGCACCGACGTCGTCACGCTCGATGCGCAGCTGCTCGGCGTCGAAACCAGTGCCGCCGAGCACATGGCCAGCGTGCGCTTCACCGGCATGATCCGCGAGGAAGCCGCCAGCGAGGCCAAGCCCTTCGACGAGGTCTGGAACCTGGTCAAGCCGGTCGATGGCCGCGGCGGCTGGACGCTTGCCGGCATCCAGCAGCTCTGAGACACAGGAGCGGCGGCCGTGACCGCGGGCCGGCGCCTTGCCGATCAGGGCGCTGCGGCGCTGGTCGCGGCGGTCAACCACCTGCTGCGCCAGAACGATTGGGCGCGCGCCAAGCTGGCGACGTTCGCCGGCCGCATCGTGCGCATCGGGGTCGAGGCGCCGGGCCTGCCGGGCCTGCCGCCCCCGCGCCTGCAGACCCGCGTCGGCGAAGGCGGCCTGCTCGAGGTCCAGGGTTGGGCCGAGGAAAGCGAGGGCGAGATCGCCGTCCACATGCTCCTGAAGCCGTCGGTGGATGCGGCATTCGGGTTGCTGCGCGGCGGGCCGCAGGCGCTCAGGCCCCACCTGCGCATCGAGGGCGACGCGATGCTCGCCGCCGCCCTCGGCGAGATCGCCGAGCACCTGCGCTGGGACGCCGAGGAAGACCTCAGCCGGATCACCGGCGATGCCGTGGCGCACCGTATCGGGCGCGGCCTCGAATCGGCCCGTGCCGCGGCGCAAGACCTGCGCACGCGCCTCGAAACCTCGGCCGGCACCCATCTGGCGGGCGACAGCGGCCAGCTGGTCGGTCGCGCGGAGCTGGCCGCCCTGCGCGCCTCGCTGGACGAGCTGGAGCTGCGCGTGGACCGGCTCGATGCAAAGCATGCCGCCGCCACGGCGAGCCGGCCGGTGCGCTGACGCCGCGAGGCGGATCGTGATCGTCGCCGCGCCGCTCGTGCAGCCGCCGCACCGGCGCGCGCCCAGCCGGGTGATCGCCGCAGCGCTGGCGAGTCTCTGCGCGAGCGTCGCCGTCAACGTCGGCGTTGCCGCGACTCCATCCGCTACGACCCCATCCGTCGTGCCCCCCGCTCTGGCGGCTGCTGCAGGCGTCGCCTCTGCGAACGCCACGCCTGCGAACGTCATCCCGGCGAATGCCGCCTCCGCGAACACCACCCCCGCGAACGCCGCCCCCGCGAACGCCGCCCCCGCCGCGGGTCTGCCTCCCCTCGGGGCCGCGCTGCGCGAGGCGCTCACGCGAGCGGGCCTGATCGGTCGCGCGGTCGATCCGGTGCAGGCCTTCTCCTGGACTCTCGAGTCCTCGCGCCCTGCGCGCCCGCCGCGCTGGCAGCGCGAGCGTTTCGCCGGCACGCCGCCCGGCCTTGCGGCCGGGCTGAGCCCGATCTGGCGCGAGTACCTGCCCGGCAATCCGCAGGAGGCGGCGCCGGGGTCACCCGGAGCCGGCAGCGCGCCGCCCGCGCCGGCCGCCGCCTCGGGGCCGGCCGACGGCTACAGCGTGCGCGGCTTGATGATCGTGCACCCCGACGACAGCGAGCTGCCGGTGCAAGTGGAGGGCCTCTCCCTGCCGCTGACCGAGGGTGCGCGTTTCCGCCTCGACTACAACGAGGACGGTGCCTCCCTCTCGCAGACCTGCACCGTGGGCGCCTCGGGGCCCGCCGCCAGCCTGTATCCGGCCCTTCCCGGCGAGACGCGGACCATCGCCTGTGCGGGCCAGGGCAGCTACCGCGGCATCCCGGTGCGGGGTGGCGCGACCGTGGCCTACCTGCCGCGGCTGGGCGTCTTTCTGAATGTCGAGCAGCACATCGACAGCCCCTTGGGCAGGCTGCGCTGGGCCACGCGCATCGTCAATTTCGAGATGGCCCGCCCCTGATACGGTTCTGCGTTCGTTCGCATGACTGTGGCGGGGCACCTTGCCGTGCTGCAGCACTGCCTGCGGCGCCCAGCCTTATCCTGCGAACGAACGCAAAACCACATGAATCGTCCGGCGGCGGGATCGCCGCCACGGAGCGGGCAGCCCTCAGGCGTCGGCAGTAGGCATGTCGAGCGGCTCCAGCCGCGCCTCGACGACGCCGAGGCGGACCATGCCGAGGGCGCGCGCGGCCGCCAGGCTGACGTCGCCGACGCGCCTGTCCACGTGCGGGCCGCGGTCGTTCACGCGCACGATCACCGAGCGGTGATTGCGCAGGTTGGTCACCCGGACCAGGGTGCCGAAGGGCAGCGTCCGGTGCGCCATGGTGAACGCCTGCGGGTCGAAGGGCTCGCCGCTGGCGGTGCTGCGCTGCGCGAAGCGGCGGCCATAGAACGAGATCCGGCCGCGCTGGTGCGCGGCATGCCGGGGCGCGGCATGGGTGTGGTGGGCTTGGGCAGCGGCCGGTTGCAGCGGCGCGGGGGCCGGCCGTGCGCTCGGTGCCGCGAAAGCGGCGGCGGCCGCGGCAATCGCGATGGCGATCGTGCGGCCGGACGATATTCGTGGCATTCGCATGGGATCTCCCTCGGAGTCGATCGGTCCATAATGCCCGAGAAATACGCCCCACCCGGCACCGCTCGTCAGGTTCGGAGGACGCAGGCATGCATATTTCTTTCAACCAGCGAAAGGTTCTTGTTGCCGGCGCCAGCCGCGGGATCGGACGCTCCATCGCGCTGGGCTTTGCCGCCGCCGGTGCCGACGTCGCCATCTGCGCGCGCGGCCTGGAGCGCCTGCGCCAGACCGAGGCCGAACTGCGCAACCTCGGCGGCACCGTCCACGCCGGCGCCTGCGACCTCGCCGACGCCGGTGCCGTCATCGACTGGGTCGAGGGTGCCGCCGAGGCTCTCGGCGGCATCGATGTCCTGGTCAACAACGCGTCCGGATTCGGGCACGGCGACGACGAAGCCGGCTGGGGCGCGAGCCTCGACGTCGACCTGATGGCCAGCGTGCGCGCCTCGCACGCGGCGCTGCCCTGGCTCGAGCAGGCCGGCGGCGCCATCGTCCACATCGCCTCGATCGCCGGCCTCGGCGCCAACCCCCGCATGCCGGCCTACGGCGCGGCGAAGGCGGCGCTGATCCAGTACACCCGGACGCAGGCCCTGACGCTGGCCGACCGGCGCATACGCGTGAACTGCGTGGCGCCGGGCTCGATCGAGTTTCCCGGCGGATTGTGGGACGAGGCGCGGCACGACGACCCGGCGCTCTACCAGCGCATCCTGGGGCACATCCCCTGGGGGCGCCTCGGGCGGCCGGAAGAGGTGGCCCAGGCGGTGCTGTTCCTGGCGAGCGACCTGGCCAGCTGGATCACCGGGCAGACCCTGGTCGTCGACGGCGGGCAGCGCCTGGCCTAGGAGGGCGGTGTGGTCCACCACCCGTCCCCAGTGCTGCATAGCCTAGTGCCTGGGCACGCTCCACCAGCTCCTCGGCGTGCGAGGCGCCGCGCCGAAAGCTGAAGTTGTTCACAGAGTGCTCGGTGTAGGGGCTGCATGGTGCTCGCTCAGGCGAGGGCTGGCATGCGGTCGAGAGGGCTTGCCACCGTACCGGCCGCGAGGCGCAGCACGTGTGTGTAGATTATCGTGGTCCTTACATCGGCGTGGCCGAGCAGTTCCTGCACCGTGCGGATCAGTGCCAACTCCAGGAAGTGCCGCCGTTCGGGTACTTTCGGACGAGTGCACCGGGCATTTCCACCCCAGGAAGGTTCAGCGCGCGGTCCTGCTCCCAAAAGGTTCGGGAATGCGCGCACTGCTGACGCAGATCCGCGAGCAGGGATTGGGGGAGCATGGTCACACGATCCTTGCCGCCTTTGCCGTCGCGCACCACGATGACCCGCCGTGTGAAGTCCACGTCCTTGATGCGCAGGCGCATCGCCTCCATCAGGCGCATACCGGTGCCGTACAGCAGGCGACAAATCAGAGCCGGCCGACCCTGCAGCTGATCGAGTACCCGGCGCACCTCGTCCACCGTCAGCACAGACGGGATGCGCTTGCGAACCGAAGGGCGTTCGATCTGCGTCATCCACGGCAGGTTCTCGCCGAGCACTTCGCGATAGAGGAAAAGGAGAGCGCACAACGCCTGCTTGTGGGTGGATGCGGAGACTTTCCGCTCATTGACGAGCGCGTTCAGGAAGCGTTCGACATCGGGGCCGCCGAGCGTTCGAGGATGGCGACGATCATGGAAACGCACATAGGCCCGAATCCAGTGAACGTAAGCTTCCTCGGTACGCAGGCTGTAGTGCAGGTACCGGATGCGCTCACGAACCTGGTCCAGCAAGCGTGGGGGCGTCGGGGCCAGGGAGTGACACAGTGCGGATTCTAGGTTACTGTACATAACAACAGTATCCGAATCCAGATGCCGCGCTGCAAGTCGATCGGTTGGATTAGGACGATTGCGAGGGGTTCGAGCGGAAGGGCGGAAACCCGGGCCGTCGAAGAGATGCGGGCGGGTTAGGCGGCGGGAAGCAGATGACGTTAGCTGACAATATGGGACACGGATCGAGTCCAGGCGCGGCGTTCGACAGGCCGATCGTCGGCGGTTAGATTCGGGACGGCGAGTTAGCCGCTAGACTGCACGAGCGAAATACAAGTTAGGCAGTACATGTACACATGTTAGCGAATGTGCTAACATCCCCTCGTGGCCTACACAGTCGAGTACTTTCACCCTCGAGTCTTGTCCGAGATCGAGTCTTGGCCGATCGACGTAGTCGCCGACTACGCACGCCTTGTCGAACTCTTGATCGAGCACGGCCCAAATCTGCGTCTGCCGCACTCTCGCAGCATGAGTGACGGGCTCTTCGAGCTGCGTCCTCACGGCCGCTCGGGCATTGGCCGGGCAATGTACTGCTTCCTTGTGGGCAAACGGATAGTCGTTGTGCACGCCTTCATCAAGAAGTCTCCACAGACACCGGACCGAGACTTGAAGCTCGCGCGCAAGCGCGTCAAGGAGTTGTTGGATGGCTAACCTCAAGTTCACGCCTGTCAAACATGATCACAAGGCTTTCCTGGCGAAAGCGGGCGCTCGTGATGGCTTCGCTGAGGCTTATGAGGCGCTCGAGCTCGAATACCAAGTGGTCAGTCAACTTCTCAAGGCGCGCACAAAGGCAGGTCTCACTCAAGATGCTGTCGCCGAGCGTATGGGCACGACCAAGAGCGCGATCTCTCGCTTGGAGTCCGCCGGCAAACATACGCCGTCGCTCGGCACACTCAGGCGGTATGCCGAGGCAGTTGGCTGCGAGCTGCAAGTCAAGCTCGTGCCGCAGAAGTGATTCCTAACTTTTCGTTGCAACGGACGCTTGACCCGTCCGGTCGTCCGCTGCCGCAGACGCCCGGCCGCATCAAGCGCCGCTGAACTTGGACGTTAAAAGGCTCAGCGTTGAACCGCCTCTTTCCAATGCTTCCGCTCTCCCCGGAGCTGGCTTTCGAGCTCTTGGGGACGTTCGCTCGCGCCGAGTATGCGCTCAAGGGCGCGGGGTTCGCCAGAGGCAGCGCGAGATCCGTAGAGGCTGATTGGGACAAGTTTGCCAAAGCCATCGGCTGGCACTTTGCTCGCGTGAAGGACGCCCCATTTCAAGAGGCGGTGACCTTCTTGCTAACTGAGCCGCCTCGCAAGCAGGTGCTACACAACGGCCACATCTCTTGGCGAAACTCTCCTCCTGATGCTACCCAGCCGAGGGCGCAGCAGGTATTGCTGATGGTTCGCCGTGAATCGCCCCGGCTTCTCTAGACACATTCGAGCCGGTTAGTGTGGCGCCGTTCGAACTCGACCGGCGAGAGTCGGTCGGTATATCCGTGACGCCTCACCGGGTTGTAGAACATCTCAATGTACTCG